>Ga0209259_1000296_pt1 | contig 14022 bp, 7 predicted proteins | sample WorMetGr2BELIZE1_FD_187417 | JGI IMG/M metagenome (GOLD analysis project Ga0209259, IMG submission 187417) | Marine gutless worms symbiont microbial communities from Max Planck institute for Marine Microbiology, Germany - Inanidrilus... ...
GATGGTCGGTGTGTCTGCCTCTGTTAATCTTCCCTTGCACCATAAAGTCCAGAAGTTCTCTTCTGGCACTGGCTCACCCGGGTGGTCCCGGAAAAAGGGCCGTAAAGCGGTTGTGGTGGGTGGTGGTAGTTATATTGGAAGCAACCAAGCGACTGGGTATGCAAGTCAGCATATTTGCTGCCTGTCCTAAGCCAGGATAAATTGGGAGGGTTGCGGCAGGAAGGGCATCCGGCATAAAAATGGGGGAATGATAGAGGTGGGTCGCTGATTAGTCCAGATGGAGTGGCGCCCAGTCAGATTGTCGGTGTGTCTGCCTCTGTTATCTTCCCTTGCACCATAAAGTCCTGAAGAAGATTTCTTCTGGAACCGGCTCACCTAGCTAGTCGCAGAAAAGGGCCGTAAAACGGCTGCATGTGTGTGTTGTATTGGAAGCTTGTCGATGCATGTAATGACGTTCCGTATGTTTATTGCTGAGTTTTGTGTCGTTGGCAGGACCTTATGTATACAGCTGTGCAAGCAAGTTCTCGTTCCTCGCACCATCAACATCTCACAATGCTATGAGAGTATTGAGGGCATTGCAACTACCACGACCTTTACTCCTGGAAGGCTCTCCTGGAGTTGGCAAGACTAGTCTTGTAGCTGCTGTGGCTAGGATGGCTGGTCATCAACTTGTGCGGATTAATCTGTCGGAACAGACAGTAATACTCTGTTACACTTTTGTAATGTATAAAGAATGATAGTTAAAGTTGTAACATTTGACACTGTTGGCAGCTGCAACATGACATCGATGTTGCTGTTACTTACCACCACTACCACACACCACAACCATTTTACGGCCCTTTTTCTGGGACCACCCGGGTGACCCGATGCCAAAAGATAACTTTTGGACTTTATGGTGCAAGGGAAGATTAACAGAGGCAGATACACCGACTATCCGGCTGGGTGCCACTCCATCCGGACTAACGAGTGCCCACCTCCACCATCCTTCCATTTTTACATGCCGAATGCCCTTCCTGCCGCCCAACCAACAGTGTCAAAGCACTGAAGGCAACTAGCATTACTTACTAGCACTACATTTCGTTTACTGGATGATAGAGCACTGAACATAGTCTTTATTTGGTACGATTCATTGTTGTGTGTCTGTGAGCTTAAAAGATGTTCTTTTTGCCAGTTAATTTTTCTACATTTTGAATAGTTAAGTATCTGATGTACTTACATATGGTATATTGTTACTACTGTTGCTACATTTACTCTTACATGCTTCCATTTAATGGCCGTTTTCCACTTGAACGTGGGTCATGCATTTCCTCTCAGGTACTCAGGTACTCCTCCACGTGTTCCAGAAGAGAACCTCTGACATTAGTAGAATGGAGGTTTTACTTGCATTTATTAACGATTATGAAATTATCTTTTGAACAATGATGATGATGACGTGTGTAGGATGTATCGGATCTGTTTGGTGCTGATCTGCCGGTTGAAGGCGGTAAAAGTGGCGAATTTGCTTGGCGTGATGGTCCATTCCTTGCAGCACTCAAGGCTGGACACTGGATAGTACTAGATGAGGCAAGTTTGCTCATTTGATGCTAAGATTGTTAAACGTTGATTCAGATTGATAATAACACGTTTCTTTTGCAGACATATGTGAACATTGATCAGTAAAGAGGAAGAATGATATTTTATGATTCAAATAACACTCGAATTCATATACTAACAGTCATTCAGTTTGGATGTAATGTCTTGTACAGCATTATTTAAGTGTGAGTTAACACAATGCAACCAGTTTGATGGCAGATGCATGTTCGTTGACAAGTGCTTGTTTATACATACTTCTGTGGAATGCATATATTGACATATTTTTAGTAATGTCTGGTTTCTTTTGGTTACTTACAGAGTTTGTCTTGTCGTCAGTTCTTTGATGCTGCGGCTTGGGTCACAGGCGTTACGGACCATTTTGTGTGCAGTTTTTGATTGCGTCTGTTATATTATATTTTCGATAACCTTAACCATGACTTTAACCTGGACAAAATGCAGTGTGGACATGATGGAACCCTGTGGACATGATGGAACCCTGTGGACATAGTGGGTTGTAACAATGGGAAGACATCTGAACTGCTGAAAAGTCTTCTGCAGCAGTTCCAGAAGGTTTCCGTCACTTTAGTCTGGTTTGAGTGTGTTTATGTAGGACGGTTAAATGAAAACTGAAACCACGAATCTTTTGCACAGTCATTACTTCACCAACAGGATCGGTGGCGAAGTATTGTGATGAGCACGCCTATCTGTCTGTGTGTCTGTCTGTCTGTCCACAAGGATAGCTCCGGAACCACATGCGCAATGTTTACCAATTTTTCTGTGTACGTTGCCTGTGGTGGTGGCTCGGTCCTCCTCCTTCAGGGTCAGGGTGACAAATTCCCAAGGGGAAGGGGCAGTTTTGGGAGTTTTCTTCCCCACTGACAATGCATTTTAACACATTTGCTGCAAAAGGGGTCATTCAGCTCCCAGTAACATCGTGCAGCAGAAGGGATCTTTCTGTTGCTGCCGCATTCGCTGCAAATGGGATCGGCCGGGAAGAGGGTGATGGGAGTGCACAGCGTGGGCGAAGTGTATCTGCGGTTGCCTTGATTATATTGTTACTGTTGTGTGTGCAGTTAAACCTTGCATGTCAGTCGGTGCTGGAGGGATTGAATGCTTGCTTTGACCACCGTTCTGAAGTCTTCATACCCGAGCTGGCGATGACGTTTAAAGTGCAGCACAAATTGACGAGGTTCTTTGCATGTCAGAACCCTGTGAGTGAGGGCGGCGGACGCAAGAACTTGCCACGCTCGTTTCTCAACCGCTTCACGCAAGTATACATGGATGCGCTGACGACGCCTGATCTTCTCTTCATTACACAGTCGTCCTATCCACAGATCCCAACTGAGCTGCTGGAATGCATGGTGGAATTCAATCAACAGGTTTTTAATGAAATATTTTACAACAGATGTTGTCATCACTGACCTGTCAACAGTCCCACCTAATACAGTTTACGTATACCTTACCTTGCCTTCAGGGTGAGCTGAGCAGTCTTAGGCTGATTGCTCAGTGCTGAGGCTGTAGATCACATACATAAAAGTCGATTTTTGCACGAGAACAATACTTAGTCATGATGCAACTGATTGTTCTGTGACTGAGGCATTGATCAAGTTGTTCAGCATTCTCAACACATCAGAGTACCTTAAATAAAACTGCTGTTTAGAAAGTCGTGCTTTTGACAGCTTGGTTGTTGGATTGAATTAGTTTTAATTTTCATTTCTCAGTTCATCTCAGTTGTTATGGCCACCCAATAGAATAGGGCAGGCCATTATATTTTTGCCCTGTGGTTTCTTTCTTTTTTTCTTCTTTTTTCCTCGCCTAATCTCAGCGGTCGCAGACTGGATGTCTACCATACTTCTACACATGGTGTGGCCTTAGTGCGAATTTAGAGTGCAGGTCTGAAATGCACTGCACGTGACTTGCTGGAAATGCAGGACCCAAAAAATCGCCAGAAATTCGCCATCTGGGCACCATCGCACAACTTTGTCGGGCTGTGTCTTCGCAACTAAGGCATGTATCGACGATCGGAAAAAACGTGTTAAATAGCCATATCTCCCCCACATGTCCTCACAATATGGTGAACTTCGGCCCACTAGCAGCTGAGATCTGTTGGCGAGTTTGGGGCACCCCTGCAAATTTCAACGGGTTTCACGTCTTGGCAGCGTTATTGCACAGCACTCCAGTAGTGGGCGTCAGCCAAACTTTACGGTTTTGAACAGAGGGCGCCACCTATATTCGGCAGGGCGGCCATTACGTTGGGCATTGGCCCACATTTCTAGTTCTTTCTGTTTTTGGGTGAATTTTAGTTTGGTTTTCATTTTGATTTCAAGCATTTTATGGTTTTATTTCTTGTTTAGTTTTCTGGGCATAATGGGCTTATGTGATTACAAACAATGGTGATGTTGGTAGCAGGTTTTACAGCTTGTTTGCACACATTGCACGAGGAGTTGACGCTGTCACTCAGATATTTTCCTAGAATGTTTTCCTAATTCCATTGTTGTAGTTTGTTCTGCCATTGTTTCCTTTTTAATGTGTGTTATTATGAAACAGCTCGGTTTGTGTAGTTACACCATGAGTCGGTGACAAGTGGAACATTTGGTCGTAAAGGTGGACCATGGGAGTTCAACCTGCGTGATGTTTTCCGTTGGTGTGACCTTGTTTCTCAACAGGTAGTTTCTGAGTCATGTCTCCAGAACTTTAGAATTCTGTTCTAATAGTTTTCTAACCAAGTGAACAGTAAATCCTGTATGAGTATTGCAGAATTTGTGATTTTTGGCTTCTCGCGCGTCACTACTGTATTTTTTAACTACTGCCTCCATGGACTGGGACTTGTATGATATTTCCTGCACTGATAGCTTTGTAACTATTTTTCATCAATTTTCTGTTCGTGATTCCATGCAGTAGACTAAACAGGCTACTGATATGCTTTTATCTTATGCAGTGCATCGCTGTCATATCTTGTCACATTTTCTGCACAGTTGACCTCTGTGTGACATTTCTTCCTCATTTCTCTAGCATGAACTTGTCTTTGTTTCCTTTTCTTACATATGTATGTTTGAAGTGTTACATATATTCTTTCTTTTCATGCTTTTCCTAGCAACAATCTTTCATTGATGTCTCACTGAAATATGCTGATGTCATATTCTCAGTCTTTTTTGTACTTACCTTTTGTATCTTGATGCAACTGTGTTTTTCTTTTGCAAGCTGCAGTTAACTTTTTAATGCATGTATCTTTTCACTTGATTCCAAGCACTTATTTTCAAGACCAAATTTTGTATGCCTCAAGTATTTAAAATGTCTTTTATTTTTGTTATCTGTCACTTTGTTTGCAAGACTGGGCTTATGGTTATTATAGTTTTAAAAATAAAAACCTTTTCATCAGCTACCACCACACCACAACTTTTTTACGGCCCTTTTTTCGGGACCACCTGGGTGAGCCGGTGCCAGAAGAGAACTCGTGGACTTTATGGTGCAAGAGAAGATTAACAGAGGCAGACACACTGACCATCCGGCTGAGTGCCACTCCACCTGGACTAAGCAGTGCCCCCCTCCACCATCCCCATTTTTTTAGAGACCGGATGCCATTTCTTGCGCCCAACCAACAGTGTCAAAGCACTGAAGGCAACTAGCACATTCGGATTAGGGAGAAGATGCTCGAGTTCTTTCACCAGCTACAGACATCCATTGCATTTGCATTATTCTGTTTCTTCCGTAACTTGTTTGGTAGTGTGTGACACACACTGCCAATTTATTAATTTTTAATTTGTTTGTATCTTTTATGATTATGCTGTTGTTATTTGCTATATAATTAAGTTTTTACCTTTATTCTTGTAAACATTATATTTCTTTGATGTTTGTTCTTATGTGTTACAGTAGTATGCACACTTGCATCGTTTTATTAAATTAATGTTTTTTTCTGTAGGGTGCTGACCATTTTGATGCTGGAGAATTTGTGGACATTCTTTATGTAAACCGAATGAGAACTAATGATGATAAGCAATTTGTTGTGCAGCTTTTTGAAAAGGTGAGGTTTTTACCTCCATGTAAATAGCTACTTGTGACTCGAGTCTGTTTATTTGCATTGCTTTAGGTCAGTAATTGCTGTTAGAAGATGATTTTATTATATATGTTTCTTTGTTGCTCTGATGCTATTGGCTTGGCATCAGAAAGAGCATCTGACATGGGAAATAACACATCATCAGTCTACCATGTGACTGTTTTCATATTACATGTAGTTAATTTATCTGCCATCTTTCTTAGAGATTTTTAAAAGTGTTTGTAACAATTTAGCACTAAGTAAGTATGCTATTTGCAGATATTTGGAACTGCTGCGAGTTGTACAAAGACTGTTCCTTGTTTCAACATAACATCAACAAGCCTGCAAGTTGGAAGCTCATTTCTGCCACGGAGAACGTTGTCTGCTATGACACGATCATCTTGCCGAACACGCCGACCTCTGCACCGTCAGCTGAAACCATTGTCGTCTCTGATGACATGCGTACGCATGAACTGGATGTGTATACTGGTTAGTATTGTGACTTACCATATTACCGTAATGGTCTACAGACAATGGTTTATTTATTGTGTGATTGCCAAAGCCTGTAATGTTCTGTGTTCAGTGATATTCTGGAAAAGTAAAGTTATTAACATTTTAACAACGTAAAAAGTTGGTAAAGTGAAATGGGTCACATAAATGATCATAGGATTGTACTGACTGCAGAGAAGATCCAGTGATGAGCCCTGCACACTAGGCCTAGGACAGTGTACTAGTTGTTGTTGTTAAGTGCATTTACGAGCCATATGTCTTCAGCCATTCGGTAACAACGTCATCAGCTGAGCGCAATTGCTGCAGCCCCCTCCAGCTTGGACTGTGGGCAGCTGCTGACAATATGTGACATCATTTGGCATTTGCCACAAGGGCACATGTCGGTTGCAGCAAGGCTCCACTTTTTTGACAGGATGCACAGTGGCCTTGTTTGGTCTGGAAGTGATTCAGGAGTGCCCAGTAGTATCTAGGTAGGTCAAGTCCTGGTTGCTGGATAGTTGGGTCATGCACTAGAGAGGAATTGACCACCGGAGCCGACTTCCATTTATTTTGCAACTGGGAGATGATGTTTGTTGGGTGAGTGTCTGTCCAGAGGGGCCTGCGTGATGTACTAGTTAATGACAACTGATGACAGCACCACACCACACTCCACAACCGTTTTACGGCCCTTTTTCCAGGACTACCCGGGTGAGCCGGTGCCAGAAAAGAAACTCATGATGGCAGCTGAACAAATACGCTGCATTGCAGCAGTCGAAGCAGTGATTGGAATGGGCAGAGTACTGCCGTATTACTGACGAGAATGGTGTTATAGACATAAACATATAATTGATGTGAGTTTAAACTGGCAGACTGCACTGCTACAAGCTGATGAAGTGCAGCATGTATCAACTGCATCTGATTCAGTAGAATTTCCATATTGAAGCTCAATTAAGTCCATACTTGTTTATTAAATCAGAATTCAGTTTTGCTGTGCTCTATACATCTGATTACTGTTGGGGAGTTGTATTGCGGAGGTTGTTGTGGTAGGTTGGAGGGCCAGGCGTTGGCAAGACATCGTTGGTTGAAATGTTGGCCGCACTGAGTGGAAACCGGCTTCGTGTTCTACCAATGAACAGTGCGACTGACACTACAGAATTGCTCGGTGGATTCGAGCAGGTATTGTGGATAAAAAACTACTGTATCTTATCAAGTGATTTTATTCATTGAGCAATTTAGTGGACTTTGCCTTCAGTACATTGACGTTGCTGGTGTGGCATCAGGGAGGGCATCTGACTGTAAACATGCATTCCATACTTTTAAGTAATATCTGGCTTACCCAAGAAATGTGGAAAATAGCCATTGAAAGAGTTGTATGTCTGTAAGTTGTTTGGTGAATGGAGTAATACTTGATGTTGACCGAGTCCCTCAAATGAAAACCGTTGGGAATTACTGAAGCAGATTTGTTACTGGTCAGATGCCCACCAGCTGTAGGTGATTGTTGTTGCACTGTGATGCTAGGCTGACGTGCGACGTGACCTGGAAAGAATCAGAGGTCAAGTGGAATTGGTTGTACAGCGTGTAGCCTCCGATCTGCTGCTGTCTGATGATGCTGACAGGCGCCTCTGTGTGAAGAGATTGTTGTCACTGTGGAATGACTGCAGTACCGCTGTGCTGGCAAAAGGTAACAACAGCTGTTAGCTTACTCTTGAAGCTTACAGTCACGAGTACAGCAGATGCTGATTATTAAACAGTTCAACAACTAGTTCATTTCATATTTGATCAGTCAGTTGAGTAATTTCAGTTAGGAATTAGTCCACTTTTTCTGCTACCACCATTCGCGTCATCTGTGAACACATAATGCTGGCTGAGGGCATATCAGCAGGTTAGCATTTATAAACTGAATATTTTCGTGTTGTGTCACCACTGTGCTGGCTGTGTGACCTCATTGTGGTCGTATGCTTTGTTCTGTGCATCAACGTCTCTTACACACTCCTCACACTAACCGCATGATTGGCAGTCATACAGTGTCTGTCTGATTGTCTGGATGGTAAGAGGGAAAATCAGGTCTGTTCTGTATAGTATTGTGTGCAACAGTTGTGCACAGTGCAATGCACACACATATGAACAGACCTAACAGTTGTTTGTTGGTTAGATTTAGCTTTTATGTGGTTATGTTATGTGTTACAGTTTATCTGTGTTAGATTTAGTTTTGGGGGTTATTTTGTGTTATAGTTTACTTGCATATGTGTGAGTTTGTGGTGTTAGATTTTGTTTCTTCAGTACTATGCCAAGAGATTGGCTAGGAAGAACGTCTCCAAAATGACCTATTTTGTGTCGAGTAGGATGTAAAGCCTTAACTCAATCAATCAATCAACAGTCTCTGTTGCCTGTCCTAACCATTATACTGTCTATTAGAAATTCTCTGTCTCTTGAATCTTTCAAGCATGAGTTCAAAACTTTTTGCTTCAACCATCCTTCCCTGCTTAATCACATCTGGTTCACCTGGCGACTGCCCCTGCCTCCGATTCAGGCATACCTGAGTTGGAGGCATGGGTAGTCATATGTGACCATGTGGACATTAGAAACTCAGCTGTACATGTATGTAAAGATAATAAAACAGTAGCTTTAACGTTACTTTTGAAGCTTACTGTTGTCACAAAGCTAGTAGTTACTGCAACAGTTTTCTCACAACAGAAGTAGTGGGAGATAATTTCTGTAGAACAGGTTCAATCAGTCAAAGATTTTTAAATCCAGGTCCACTGAAGGTAAGAAGTGGATTAGGAACTATCCAGGATGGTGTCAGAAAATGAGTTCGAGAACAGAAAGATTTTCAGATGCTGACAAAAAGTCAACAGTGACTGAGTTTAAGTCACATTGTCTGGGAGATTGTTCCAGATAGTAGGTCCAGCGACTGGGAAGGCCCGGCCACCAACGGTAGACAGTTTAACGAGTGGGACTATAAGTTGATTGCTACATGCAGAGTAAAGGCAATGATGACCAGGTGGATCAGTGACACGAGCATAGTTGACTTGGGTATGTCGACACAGGTTGGTAGAGACTCTGTATTTTAAGGTTGTTTGCAGCTCCTTGTGCAGTATCTTGTGGTGCATCAGAAGTTTGATGTTGGTAGGTGGAAAGCAGTGTAGCACTAAGGCTGAGTTGATGTCAGTGAAGAGACAACTTGCCTGTCTGCAGTCTCTTGTTGATTATCTCCTGCAGCTATCTAGTCAGTACCAGCTCCACTACGTATCAGGTAGATATTTGTCACATTTGTCGGAAAATATTGTGATATGTTGATCTTATTTTTTGTTGAAAATGTTTTTTTTCATTCCGGACAGTTTGAGCTGAAGTGGCACTGTTGCTATATGCTGTGCTGAGTCACTATGATTTTTTGTGCAAGGTGACCACTAGCCTGCCAAACCTGACAAAGCCAGGGAATTGAAGATAGTTCTGGAAAAAGTCATTAGTTGGCCTTCAATACTTGGACTTACTGTTGGTTTTGCTAGTCATCGTAAGCACTCACATAAGTGTGACATAGCCATGACCTTGGATTTGAACTACATTTTTTCATACAGTCTTTACAACTGGTGTCGTTTACCCATGCCTGTTGCTCCTGGAGTTAATGGAAAAATTGGGGAATTTGTTTTATCTGGAAAGTTGTCACACAGTTTATATTGGTTAGATGTGGTACTGGTATTCCTAGCCAGAATTTCAGGTCCTGTTGAGGTCCAGTTTAATAATTAGCTAAATTAAGTGTGATGTTTTTTGTGTTGTGAAGACATGGCTGGCAGGTATCAATGTGGCATCAGAGATATCGTGAAGCAGGTAGAACAGGAACAGTCGCTAAACCACGGCGGCCGATTTGAGTGGGTCGACAGCATTCTGGTTCAGTGCTTGCAAGACGGAGATTGGCTTCTCATTGAGAATGTCAATTTCTGCAGGTTTGTATGTAAATGTGTATGTCATAGTTGTACTTGGCTAATGCAGATTACTATTGGGAGTTAAAATATGACATTATATTTGGCAACAGGAATGGCATTCATTCAGCCGTTAAAAATTGTGTTTCAGTTATCCTCCAACGTTCTCTTTCTGTCAGCGTAGCACAACATAGAGTAACTCCTGAAAACAAGACCACACACACACACACACACACACACACAACCATTTTACGGCTCTTTTTTTCCGGGACTACTGGGGTGAGCCGGTGCCAGAAGAAAACATCTTCTGGACTTTATGGTGCAAGGGAAGATAGCATAGGCAGGCACACCGACAATCGGCTGGGTGTGCGTCACTCCGTCTGGACTAGTCAGCAACCAATCGCCTTCATCCCTCCCCCATTTTTATGGTGGATGCCCTTCCTGCCACAATCCTCCCAATTTATCCTGGCTTGTATAGGCACCAGATATGCTGGCTTGTATAATGCATACCCAGGGGCTTGGTTACCCAGTGGCTTGGTAACTCCTGAAAAGGAGACCAGTTAAACAAAAGCTGAAAGTAGGTTATTATTGTATTATTAGGCCACATCACAGTACTGCGTACATAGATGCGCCCTATTGTTACCGACCTAGTAGCGTGATCTGTCAGTCTGTCACACTAGTGAGCCCTGCAAGAATGGCTGAACCGATCGAGATGCCATTTGGTTTGAGGACTCTGGTTGGCCCAGGGAACCATGTATTAGATGGGGTTCAGATCCCCCCCATGGAAAGGAGCAATTTTAGGGGAAAGGGCGTCCCGTTGTAAAGTATAGGGATATTTTATGGTCATCTGTGCAAAAATGGCTGAACCGATCGAGATGCCGTTTGGGTTGTGGGCTCGGATGGGCCCAAGGAATCATGTATTAGGTGGGGGGTCCACAGATGCTAAGGGATGTTGCCATGGCAACCAATTTTTGGCTTTCGATGGGCTATAATTTTGGTTGTTTGATAGGTAGCGACAGCTGTTTGATTCTAAGGGTGGATTTTTGGGGTCATGCTATCTGATGAAAACATAGTTGAGATCGAATGTCTAAGGCTCGTTGCCATGGCAACCAATTTTGGGACTAAAATTGCTACAACTGGCTTTATGTGAATGACAGCTACTAGGGAATTGGTTATGGAGGGGGTTTGAGCTGTCGGCGTACAAAATCCAGATATTGCTGATATCCTGCAACCAAGGGACATTGCCATGTCAACTGTTTTTGTCTTTTATATATGATGTGTACATGGCGCCACCTGGTGAATACGACTGAACCATCCATGTGTGGTGGATATGTGGCCTTATGTCAAAGTAGTTCGACCACTTGTTATTATATCTGCATAGCAGTACTATGTACGTAGATGTGGCCTATTGTTACTGACTGAGTGGTGTGGTCTGTCTGTCAGTCTGACTGTCAGTCTGTCACAGTAGTGTGCCCTGTAAAAACGGCTGAACTGATCGTGGGTTGAGTACTATGGTGGGCCAAAGGAACCATGTATTAAATGAAGTCCATATCCCCTATAAAAATACATATAAAAGACGTAAGAGGGACACTGTACAAAGTCATAAGATGTTCAAGTACTCTAGTAGTAGTAGTACAGTGTGTCCACGAAAAAACGGCTCCCCTAAGTATAATACCGTAGTATTCAAAATACTCGGCAAACATCAGTGAGATTTTTGCAACTGAATTTAGCACATATCTGTACATTGTGTGCATATGTATTTTATTACGTTTTCAATTACTTGTTCAAAACAAGTTTCCGTGATAACAGGGACTCATGCACGTTCACAGTTATCTCCAATGAAGCAGTGTGATTATTCATCAATTGTCGTAACCTTTTTCTTGACGATGAACTTCAACTAAAACAAGATTTTCAGTACTAAACACCATTTTGTTTGTTTTTGTTTTGCCAATGCGACAATTGCGTCGATGCTGATGTCAGTTAACTCCATGGACCGTAAGTTAGAAAGCACGCTTCTGGAAATGGTAAACTTTTAAGACCATGTATATTTCAATATTTCAATGATGGTAGGAAAGATTTTCACTAAAATTGGCAATTTTGTTGAAGATAGACGATATTCATGCTGTTAAATTGTAATTGCACAAAGCTTGCTAATTTTTGAAGATTTTTAAAGATGCTTGGGGGCCGTTTTTTCGTGGACACAGTGTAGTAGTAGAAGTAGTAGCAGCAAAGTAATGGTTTATCAAAAAAATTGGAATTTAGTATCGTCTTGAGAGGTGTTGTCAGTATGCTCATGACATTATCTGCAGTACAGAGTTGATCTGCTTTGTGATATAGCGCGTCAGTGTTGGATCGACTTAATGCATTGTTGGAACCAAATGGCAGCCTCTCGCTGAGTGAACGAGGAGTGATTGATGGGGCCGTTCCTACCGTTAGACCACATTCGGACTTCCGGTATGATGATCCTACAGCAAATTTACTGCACTTACTGTGATACTGATCAGATTTTTATGGCCGCCCTGCGTAGCAGATGCGAACATTATATTTTGCCCTGTGGTTTCTTTTTCTTGTTCTTCTTCTTTTTTTCCTCGCCTAATCTCAGCGGTCGCAGAGTGGATATCTACCATACTTCCACACATGGTGTGGCCTTAGTGCGAATTTACAATGCAGGTCTGAAATGTGCTGCACGCGGCTCGATGGAAATACAGGACGCAAAAAATCGCCATCTGTAGACCATCACACAACTTTGTCGGGCTGTATCTTCGCAACCAAGGCATGCATCGACAATCGGAAAAAACTTGTTAAACAACAGTATCTCCTCCACATGTCTGCACAATATGGTGAACTTTGGCCCACTAGTGGCTGAGATCTGTTGGCGAGTTTGGGGCATCGCAGCTAATTTCAACGTCTTTCACATCTTGGCAGCGTTACTGCACGACACTCTAGTAGTGGGCGTCAGCCAAACTTTGTGGCATTGAACAGAGGGCGCTACCTATATTTGACAGGGAGACCATCACGTTGGACATTGGCCCACATTCTAGTTATTTGATAAATTTCATTTTGTTATTTATTGATGTTAAGCGTACATCGTATGTGTCTGTGTATCATTTTGCAGTATATATATCTGTCAGTTTACAATGTGCTACTTTAAAATTTTCTTAAATACATAATGAAGTAATTGCAGTTAATAGGAACCATAACTGCCTGCTACCCAGTGACATGGCATATCTTTTGTACCTTACTGTCATGGTGATGACCATGTAGAACATACTCATTCTGTGCATTGATGCTGAAGTCGGATATACTTGTGTCAGAGCCCTGGATGGACACTTTGAGTGTAGAATGTCTCTTTGTATTGGATGAGAGGTGTGTATGTTCCAATAAAACATAACAACATCACATTAACAGTTTCATGGAATTGTTAGCCAGATTGTGTAGGAATGTCTTTGGAACATGGTGTATTTAGGTTTCTGTAGAAAGTTATGAGGAAATAATTGTAGTATTTAAGATTAATTTTGTCCAGCATAAATGGAATGTGACTGCTGTTGATTCAAGAGTTATTTCTTTGATCAAGATAGGCTAGCCAAGGGGCTGCGGGATAGTTTTTCCTGGTTTTAGTCAATACCTTGAGTCCTCCCAGTGCACTGACACTGTTAATTGGGTGACAGGAAGGGCAGATGTGCTGCAGTTATGCCAAAGTTCTTTTTTGGTGGAACTGGTGCAGCATGGAGTGATCCAAGAAAAGAAGGATGGTTCGACAAAAACTGAGAATGTGCATTTGTGTTTCAAAAGCTCCTTAGACTATTTTTCTGAGTTCTTTAGTAATAACAATATTTAATATGTTGTTTATTTCAGACTGATTTTAACGATGGATCCACGTCATGGTGAGCTGTCGAGAGCAATGCGCAACCGTGGCATAGAAATATGTATTCTGGGCGAGGTGAATTTCTGCTTCATTAAGATTATACATAACTGTGTGGTATGGACACGATATGAGTAACACTGTTGAGG
>Ga0209259_1000298_pt1 | contig 13999 bp, 9 predicted proteins | sample WorMetGr2BELIZE1_FD_187417 | JGI IMG/M metagenome (GOLD analysis project Ga0209259, IMG submission 187417) | Marine gutless worms symbiont microbial communities from Max Planck institute for Marine Microbiology, Germany - Inanidrilus... ...
CAAATACAAGTCGTCTACATTTGTGCAGAACTTTACCAGATTTCAACTGGCACGCCCGCGTCGCGCGGTCCCTCAGCGATAGCTGGGTTTCTTGTAACGCCTTGTGTGACATCCACATTGGTTTATTAGCATTTTGCGGTGTCCGGAGTGGTACAAATTTGTCTTCTAGAGTCAACAATAACTCCTTGAATACTGTCCAGCAATCAGCAGCTGTTCCTTGCATGTACGAGTCCCAATCCACGCTTTTCAAATGACTTCTAATGCCATCATAGTCACCCTTTAAGTAGTTTCTGCATACTGGTTTTTTTTGGGTGACACAGGTATTTTGATGAAGTTGGAATAACAACATATTGTGGTCACTAGTACCGAGCCTGTCACTGATGCTAACCTCACTAACCACTAACTTGAAACACGAAGGTTGAGAGGAGATTTAATAGAAGTTTTTAAAATTCTCAAAGGATATGACAATATTGATCGAGAAATGTTTTTTGATATGTCACAGTCCAACCTTCGACCTTCAACCAAAACAACTTTCCTAAATCTTACTTTCGTGGTCATTCATTAAAGTAAATAAGAAAAAGAGTTAGATTAGATGTAGCTAAATTCTCTTTCAGTAACAGGGTGGTAAATGAATGGAATATCTTGGACGAGGAAATAATTTCGGGATATTCATTGGCTGGTTTTAAACCGAAATTAGATCGCCATCTAAGGGACAAAAGGGGATATATATAAGCTATAGCTTTCTTCCCCGTTATCATCAGTTGGATGACTTGGATCCGCTGACGCATCAAGTTCAAGTTCAAGTGTAATCTGTCGCTGTGATCTGTACGCTGCAGTATACATTAAAGTAACACAAATAGTGGTAATTACACCATCCGTGTTGAGTACTGTTTCTGGATATCTCCTGACGGCCTGCAGATAATTACGACTGGTAATGGTGGTTTTGTTATGTGCTCGCTTGTGACGAGTTGACTGTGTGACGAGACGCATGTGACGAGTTGACTGGTGACGACTTGACCGTGTGACGACATGACCGTGTGACAAGTTGACTGCTAGCTGATGGTGACACACCAACCAAACTACTACCACTAACCAGTCAAACTAAATTGACCATAACCCTAACCCTAAACTCTAACCCTAAACCCTAACCCTACCATAACCCTAACCCCACTAAACCCTAATATTTGTGTGCAAATTGTTGACACCCACAATTAAGGTTTTCTGAATTTATAAAAGGAATTTTTGTGCAAGGTGCACTACCAGCTGAAATTCAACGTTGGTGTATTTGGCTGTACTCAGCATATGCCAGCGACAAGAAAGTCATCATTTATCGGTGTAAAAGAAGATTTTTTGTGGGGATATGTATAGAAAAAGGGGCTAGGTCTTTAGTGGGCAAAAGTGAAAGAAACGGTCATGTCTGCTATTAGGAGGCGTGACGGTCATGTCTATCTGTTGCGGACACGATCGTCGTATCTGCTGTTAGTTGACACGACTGTCGTGTCCCTAACCACTTCGATAAAAATTGGCCAATTTTTGTTGGCCATCTGTTATGTTGTTGGCCAACAACGTGACACACAAGTGCGCCAGAAAATGGCTGGCAGCAAAATGGCAGACATTAATGGTGACAAGAACGCTGGCTTGGCGGCGTTCTACTGGTTGAAATTATGCAAAAAGAAGACGTTGTCGAATGGTTTGGGTTCGTTTCTGGATACTGCAGTCTGCAGAGGTTATCCAGTTGAAATTTCACAGCATCGCATTTGTTCAGAACTGGCAGACCTGGCGTCAAATTACACGCTTTCGCAGACGACAACCAGCTGCACATGCACTGCGATCTTAGCAACGTGTCGTCGTCAGTGACCGCACTGACCGCAGTGACGTGCATCTCCACGATCAGCCACTGGATGCCAGCAAACCGGCTGAAACTTAACGTCGGTAAAACCGAACTGATGTGGGCAGGCACCAAGCACACCGTCGCCAGTCTTGTGCACGACCAAGAGCGGACTCTGACGATTCGATCTGATACCACAGTGGTCGCCGACGCGGTGCGTGTTCTGGGTGTTCTCTTTACACCAGACCTCGCACTCGAGAAGCATGCAACGTCAGTTAGTGCCAAATGCTTCTTCCAACTGCATCAACTGTGACATGTTCGACGATTTCTCGACTACGACAGTGCAACTACATTATTAGTTCATGCGTTCGTCACCAGTCGTATAGACTACAGCAACTCACTGTTCGCAGCCGCGCAGAAAATCTGGACTGACAAACTGCAGCGGGTCATGAACGCCGCCGCATGAGTCTGTGACACACGAAAATTTGACTGGGGTACGAAGCGATTTCTGCATGAGGATCTACACTGGCTGGACGTCCCACAACGTGTTACATACAAGCTGTGCCTGCTGGTGTTCAAGTGTCAACACGAAACTATTCATGTTTAATTCATGCGATACTGGGAAAAATCGTTGTCACATGACAGCTGCAGCCGCACCGATCGCCACAACGATCGCATTAAGGATGTTAAACTTCGAAGTTCGAAAATTCAAACTTCGAATTAAACATTCAAAATCAGATTCGTTTTCTGACCCTTCGATATTTGTTTGCTAACGGCATTCTGTTGAATGCTGCAGTTTGTCTTTGATCACGCTTGCATGGACTGCAGCGTCAGCATATAAAGTCAAGGCAATACTGCTCGTTCCCATGATCCAGTGGTGGCAGTGTGAATAAAGCCTGCCGGGATGGTCCAGGCACTGTTTAGTGAGACCGTCACGACGGTCTTACTTGTGCAGTCCTTGGACCATCCCGGCTCTTTGTTCCTACGATCAGCCTGAGTCGTCTAGTCATGCCACTACTGAAACGTCCGAACATAACGAGTAAGTGAGGTGGCGGCACCATTCTCCGGCCATCCACTGGTATTGTAGTATAAATACTGCAGTGTTGCACAACAAAGCCTCCTTTTATACACTATCAAACAAAAGCCTGTCTGCATCTCTGTGGTCTCATGCGACGCGCGATAGCGTATGCATGAGGGGGGAAGACAATGATCCGGACTTTTAAAGCGTATGATGGCGAGGGTTGCATTTACGACTTGCGATGCGTGTCGCCCGCTTCACACCTGTTGCGCGTTCTCCCAGCTTTCTCCCCGAATTTGAAGACGCACAGAACACAGTGCGCCAACCGCTCATGTCACTTCTGACAGGTCATTTACCTGGGTGACTACAGTGGCATTCGATCTGTGACGTCATTGTAGTGGCGTCGATAACTGGTTAATAACCGTTAATCAACAAACGGTCATCGGTTATGAAAAGATTTGTTAATCAAAAACGAGAATGATAAAAAATTTGATAATCGAATTTTCGAAAATCATTTAACGATCCTAAACTTCTTGCAGTTAGTCGAATGTGATTAGTCTATGTACTCGGTCATCGAAATCCATTCCCACGATAGCGGCATGGCCATTTTTGCTGGCCGTAAACAGGGACCGTGCATGACGTGACGGCGGGGAAGACCACCCACATCGCGCTCCCACGCCACGCTGACGGTGGTCAGTGCAATGAGGTTGGGCACACGTCGGAACGTGCGATCATGCCCCCATTGTCGGCGTCTTTGTAGTCCTACTCTGGGCGGTGGAAGGAGAGGACGTCCAGGCAAATGCGGCAGAGTCATTTTGAGTCCATTAGTTATTGGACGCTTGCTGCTTGCGGCCGTTATACGTCGTCTCCTGGTGACCAGCAAAGGAAATGACGCATATCATCTACATGCACGCCGCACCGCAGTTCATACTGTCGCCGCTACAATGCAGCACCGCCGCGGCTATTTTCAAAGTTTGAATAAAATTCGAATAGTCGCAGACGAACTTCGAATGTTTAAAAAACGAATTTAACATCCCTAGCTCGCATTGTGTAGAATCGTTTAAGGGGCCTGGTAAAACCTCACGTCACAAGCGTCTTAACGTCTTTTTTCTGGAACGCTGTCATGTCTTTACAGTCTACACGTCATGCAGGCCTGGTACGGAGGTAGGCCTCGGCCCAGGCGACTTTGTGTTCGATGGGGACCCAGCTACCCCCAGAAAAAAGGCAAGGCACAATCACCCCCTCCCAGTTTTTGGCCCATGTCTGTTGTGGCCAAACGGCTGGATGGATAAAGATGCCACTTGGTACGGAGGTAAACGTCGGCCCAGGCGACGTTGTGTTAGATGGGGTGGCACCTCCCCCCTAAGAGGCACAGCCCCAGTATTTGGTCTATTGTAGCCAAACGGTTGGGTGGATGAAGACGCCACTTGGTATGGAAGTAAACCTCAGCCCAGGCCACATTGTGTTAGATGGGGTCCCAGCTCTCCACTTAAGGGGCACAGCAGCCCCCCTCTTTTCGGCCAATGTCTTGTGGCCACAGTCGCGCATCTCAGCTACTGCTGAGCTGTAAAAACTTTTCCGTGGGTTGGTTAGGGTTAACTTTGTAGGGTTAGGGTTCAGCATTAGGGTTAGTGTTGCAGTTCTGGGTTAATTTGTACAACGTTTATTCAGTGAATGGAACCCGAAAAAATTTTTCCGGTTCCTTCTGGATGGAACCGTAGCCGCTGCGTTAATTAAAAGTTAAACAGTCCGGGCTCCAATTTGTTCGGCCATATAAAATCAGGGCTAAACAGTTTCATGGGTGCCATGTATACTGGGGCATAGCGAGCATTTTACTAATGGGGAGGCACAAGAGGGGGTCTGGGGAATGTAAGTCCCCCAATAGGGTCTAGAGGCAGACTCAGACGGGGGTCTGGGGTGAAGCCCCCACACACCAGAGATAACAGTCGAAAATAGGTCATTGTGGATGCTCATGGCTCCGGCACTGCAACACAGCTCACAATGGCACTCTGTGCTGTGGCAGCGCTTCTCCTTTGAAAGTAGTTCCTCTTCATGTGCAGGCAATTCTGCCAGCAATGGCAGATGATAGACAACAGTAATCAATCGCAGAAACTCTTCAAATTTGTGAGTATACTTTTTCACACAGTAATCACAGAGTGTCTGGTACACTAGCTGCATGTTTGACAGTTGCACCCGCATAACCATGTGTTCTTATGCGTATTGCGCTGCCCATGAAAACAGTTAACTAGGCTGATGAAAACAGTTGTACTGCACTGTGCCCGTAAACGACTTTCATGGGTTCCATCTTCTAGGCCTGTAAGCAAGCGTGGTTATGTTGTGGTTGAAAGACAGTTGCAACATTAGAGGGTGCTTAGTTGTCTCTGGCGTCTGTGAAACTGTACTTGTCCCAAAATGTGGGTTGGTTGTTTTCCTTCTACGTAGGCTGTTGTGCTTGTGAACTTTCAAATGACCTGACTTTACTGTATACTTCTAAAATGATACTTTACTAAGTTACGTCAGAATCACTGCCAATAAAGTGGCAGGCACAGATAGGTTATGGAGAGAACAGTATTGCCTGTTGTCATTGTAGATTTTTGGAAATGAGTCGACAACCAACTCCTATGATTCGAGGAACTTCAGGTTGGAAATCAGATTTCTTGTTTATTTGTAATTATTTCATGCAGTGTATGTAGTTGTAATTTTTCTTAATTTCAGTGAGTATTCTATTGTTGGAACAGTTGTGTCATGGCAGAACCAACACGTTTTTGCACATTTTTATTAAATAAACTGTAGTGGTGAGGTACTGGAGTGGTTATCTGTCTGGAGCGATGTGCAAATGATTTGCATATGGGCATATGGTCCAGCTGATGCCACTGTCACCCCGTCATCTCTTGCTCCAGTAAAATCCACACTCCAGAATGGTTTACCTTTCTGGTGCCGGATTACCCAGGTTGTCCTGGAAAAAAGGCCGTTAAATGGGTGTAGTAGTAGTAGTAGTAGTAGTAGCAGTAATTTGTTAAATAAACCACTTGCTGTTTTTTTGTACTTTTGATAGAGTGATGTTCATTCATTCATTCAAGTAATCTGCTGAGAAGCTGATGTATGACTTCCAGCTCTTAATAATTTCTGCCACTCTTTAGTGTCTTCTTCAGCTGTTCTTTTGAGTGCCACATGCTTTCCTATCATCGGGTGCATTCTGTTCCTCCCTCATGCAGTAATGATTCATGTCTTGGCACATGCCCTAACCACACATTTGCATTTTCTCACGGTGTCTATCGTAATTTTAGTTTCATTTACTCTTTGTAGAACTTCCTCATTACTTGTTTGTAAACGTTCATCAGGTTGGATTAGCTACGATAATATATTCATATAACACAACCATGCGCATAAATCTACCTAATTGTGACGTTTCATTCGCCCGTGAATGGCGAACGAAACGTCGCAGTTAGGTACAAATTTTTGCATATGGTTGTGTTATATGAATATATTATCATTCCTCATTACTTGTTTTGTCCACCCAACTAATTTTCTCCATCCTTCTCCAAATCCACATTTCCATGGCTTTTAATCTCTTTCTGTTTGCTTGAGCCATTGACACTCTACAACACACTCTTTACTATTCTCTTTTCAACTCTATACTCAAATTGCACATGAACAGTTTCTTTTTATTCATAAACGCTTGTTTACTCAATACAATCCTGCGATGTATTGTATCTCCTAAGCCTTCTGTCTCTCCAATCGACTCCCTTGTTACTCAAAATATCTAACAACTTCACCCAATCTATCCGGTCGAATGCCTTTTCATAATCAACACAAACAAAAATCTTGTTATTGTATTCCAAGTTTCTCTCACATAACTCCCGCACCGCAGCAATAGCATCTTTAGTACCACACACACTCACAGCCTAGCTTCTAAACCCATACTGGTCTTGTCCTAAAAATAACAGCTTTACTTTCCAGCCTGCGAGCTGTGTCTTCAGTAAAATCTTTGAAGCATGTGGAATTGGACAGTAATGTACATAGGTGTAAAAACCACTTGAGTGATCTTAATACTGGTCTCAACTGCTCAGAATGACTGAGTGATGTGCAGAACATTTTTATATAAAAACAGTGAGCACTGAGTGTATAAGTTCTTAATAAGACCCATATTAGAATATTGTATCCAGGCTTTGGAGAACTATTTTTTAAAAAGAAGTGTACATTTTATCATCATCAAGATAACTTATAAGGTGCTTGTTACAGGGGCTCAGCGGTGCCGTACAATGCAATGTTAGTCAGTTACAGTAAAAAAACTAACAGTAACGTGCTAAAAACTAATAAAAATTTCGAGTAGATGAGACTGAAAAAGTGTGTCTTGAGCTTGTTGCGGAAGCTGGTACGAGATGAGATCAGCTTCATGCCAGCCAACAGTGCATTCCAGGCATGTGGCCCAGCGATGGAAAAAGCTCTGTCAGTTACATGGAGCAGAGTACGTGAAACGACGAAGTTGTCGCGCACGTGGACCAAAGCCAGGTGTCGTCACAGCGCCGAACGAGCTCTGACAGATATTGTGGATCAGTACCACGATTGATGTCAAACATTAAAGTACACAGTTTAGAAAACATGATACAGAAAACAGCAACTAAACTGATTACAGGCTTATCGTACTTCAGTTACAAAGAAAGGTTAAGAAAACTGGGTTTAAGTAAATAAGAAATGAGGAGGCTAACAGGAGATTTGATAGAGGTCTTTAAGATATAACAAGTTTACAAGAATATTAGTAAGGACCTATTTTTGCCAGATCACAAGCTAAGCTTAGAGATAACTGACTGAAGTTGAAAAAAGAAGTGCTAGATTGGACAGTGCAGAATATTCTGAAGGAAGAGAATGGAATATCATAAGTGAGCAAATTGTTGAATGTGATTCATTATTTTACGTTTTAAGAGAAAGCTTGATCATCACACGAGATGTATGGAGATACAAAAGCTTCTGTTAGCGTCTTTCCTCCCATGTGTCAATAAGTGTTTCTGATTTATTGACATTTTCAAGTTCAAGATACATTTCCAGTGCTAGTTACTGTTAGGTAATGTTAGTGATGATGTTATTGGCTTCTGTAACACTTATCATTATATGTCATAGATGAATTTGTACACTGAGTAATGTTGTAGTGTGTACTGTCAGTAACACTGTGAATATGTTGCTGATAATTAGCAACATCAAATGGCATTTCCGGGTCATCGTCAGATTTGGCGTCACTGTTCGAGTGTCCAGTCTGCTTTGACTATGCGTTGCCACCAATCATGCAGTGCCAGAGTGGTCACATTGTATGCTCCCACTGCCGACCAAAGCTGCAGTTCTGTCCAACCTGCAGAGGAACACTTGGTAAGCATTCGACCTTCATGTTCCGTCTTGTAATTTAGCATCCGTGACATGTTGACTGAATTCGTTGAGCGTAAAATTATTCACACTGTCTGCATTTTGGTAGTTTCCACTATGATGATGCTGATGCTGAAATGACAGAAAAGACAAGTAATGTATGTAGCTGTAAAAACCACTTGAGTAATCTTAATACTGGTCTCAACTGCTCAGAATGATTGAGAGGTTTCAAGTAGGAAGTAAGTTTATAATCTTGTAACATATAACAATGCTAGGCTACCTAGCAGTGATATGGGCAAGAAACTTAGCAAAACTGTCTTAATTCTAACTTGTTCCCGTTAATGTGAAGCAAAACATATCGAGTTAAAATTGCAGGAGAGATACGATAGATGTCTGTGTCTGGTTTAGTTGCATTATATACGCAGAGCCAAATCAATTATTGTTTTTAAGCTCTCAGAGATGTAGTGACAATTTTTTCAAGATGTATTTGCAGTTTTAGCAATATTGTTGTGATTTTTTCTTCTCTGCATTATTATGCACAAAACGTTCATGTTATGGCAGTTTTGTTTATGTTTCTGCATCTCTCACACTTGTGTATTATATCAAAATGTCATAACATTGTTATAGGCTGTGGGTGACTAACACCTTAGTACCACAGTAGTTTTTCGACATATGACAACATGCTGGAATTGTAATATGGTCTCCGTCGCATGGACGTCAAAAACTGGTGAGATGTGAAGAATTTGTGACCTTCCATCAAACTGTGACTGTGTCTTGGAAACCAACTGCCACCTCTGTTCTAATGGCCATATACCACATGAACCAGGCTTAGCCAGTTCCCCGTGGTCGTCTGCCAAGTGCTGTTACTGATGACTGAGTGATATTCAGACATTATTTCTCACGGGGCAAAGCTTTGTAAATCATGATTTCCATGAAACTGCAGCAGTATACCAACAAATAAGAACTTATGTGCAGACTATTGTTTGTGAATTACTGTTCAAGGTCATTTACCAGTGTGCATGTGTTTGGTTCATAAACCGTTATTATGCGTGATGCAAGATAGGCATGTTTACTGTTCACTGCTGGAACATGTCTTTCCACTGGCACGATTGTTGATGACCATAACTTACCATAAGTGATCTTTGGAAGTCATTCTAGTTGTTCCTTACTTTCCAGCATCGAAAAGAAATTAAGTAAATTTTTAAGTGTATATGCACACTTGTTGATACTTAAATGTATTTGCACTGTTGTTTGGGTGGTGGGAATGGCATCTGGCCTTTAAAAATTATCCTGTGCAATGTTAGGTTCTCTTCCAACAAAAGTAGAGGAAGAAAACATGGAGAACCGACTGATCAGGGTGTACCTGGAAGACGGCCATTAAAATGAGTTGGTATGATGGTGGTGTGTGTGCGAAAGTGAACTTGAATGTGACCTTGTCCACCTTTTATGGGAATAGATGTATGAACATCTCCATTATGATAAAGAATGATGCATAGTTTCTGTGCAGAACCCGAGCTTGTTATCATTGTTATTACTCTGTGCTCACTGACACCGTGGTTTGGTTAATATTCATTGCCAACATTGCAGGAAACATCAGGAACTTGGCAATGGAGAAGGTGGCTGGATCTGTACTGTTCCCATGTCGTTACGTTAGCAATGGCTGTAATGCGACAATGCCTCACACAGATAAGTCAAGTCATGAAGACGGATGCGAGTTCAGGTCAGACTGTTGTCATGTACTGTGTTCATTTGGCCGTCAATGTATATGCATTATGTTTTCATTTGTGCTACATGTTTCATATACAAATGCACATCTATTCATCAGTGCCATAACTGTTATGTGAAATGAAGACCAAAGTTTTTGTTATGATGATAAATAGTAATTTATTCCAGAAACACATTTGCAGGCTTTAATTCTGGGATAGATCAAACTAGAATATGCCTTCAGTGCTTTGACATTGTTGGTTGGGGGTTAGGCCTGTAAAAAATGAGTGGTGAGGTACTGACTTGATTATCTGTCTGGAGCGAGGTGGAAATGATTTGCACATGGTCCAGCTGATGCCACTGCCACCCCAATCATCTCTTGCTCCAGTAAAATCCAGAATGGTCTACCTTTCTGGTGCCAGCTTACCCAGATTGCCCTTGAAAAGGCCGTTAAATGGATGTAGTAGTAGTAGTAGTAGTAGTAGTAGTAGTAGCAGCAGCAGCAGCAGATGGAACTAAAATATGTGGATATGATGCACATTCTTTGAGTGAACAGAATTCCATACTAGCCCAGAGATTGGCTGAGAAGAACGTCCCCAAAATGGCCTATTTTGTATGGAGTGGGATGTGAAACCTTAACTCATGGTCAAATAAGTAGGATCTGGCTTCTAACTGCACCAAATGATTGATTGTGTATTTTGGAATAAATAGTTTAAATGATTCCTTAACCCTTTCCTTGCCTGGTCATGGAAAAGTTTATTCGTCGTGTACTAGTGATAAGTTGAGTTACTGTCGTGCACAGAACATCTGAGATGTGAGCAGCATGGTTTCTACAGCAACTGTCAAGTCAATAATTATCTGAAAATGTAGCCAGTTATCTTAAAACTGATTGCATGGAGGTCTGAAGTATCATTATGCCAAAAAAACCAATTGCGAATATATTCTGACTCTCAGCCGTGAACAGTTAATTGAAGCTGTTGAAGCTATTGTCCTTGTTTTTAGCTGCTGCACGTTTGAATGTCAGGATTTAAAATATTCATAAAACCATTATGCTTTGTATCAACCACTTTGGTGGTCCAGGTAGAGCAATCAGTTCAGGTGTGTGTGTGTGTCGACAGTATCATTTGGACTAAGTGACCTCTGACTTAGATATTCCGCATACTGATTCATCTTAACATTCTGTAGGCCAAATAATAGGTCAAAGTTTACAGTCACGGAAGGAGAAATTTGGCTGAAGTGGTCGATGCAGCCTCAAGTTGGGGCTTTCTAGTGTCGTGCTTGTTTTGATGTATACTTGTTGCTCTGGAATGAACAGTATGAAAACTAGAAGCCTTGGAACAGTGCATACCTCTGCCAAATCCCGTCTTGCCAGTGCCGCCATCTGGCGAATCAGTATGAGCAGCAGATTTGTGTCCATTAACCACTTTCCGTGTCTCCCAGTAGTGACGAATCTGGAAAACAATCCCTGTATCCAGATGGTGATCCAGATCACCACCAAAATTTAATCATTCGCACATTGCCAACCGTCCCTGAAAATTTCATGCAAATCCATTGCGAAGTTCTTACACAAAGTTGCTAACAGACAAACAGACTGACAAGCAAACAACAGCGAAAACATATTCTCCTTGGCAGAGGTAGTAATGAGGATATTTAAGTAACAGAATATAACCATATACACATCACTGGACCTGCTTGACCTGTGGTTGAGCTTTTATTGTTGTTAGTAGTTTGGTGTTTATGTCTGTGATCGTCAGGTATTGGTAGTGATAGTTTGATGATGGTGCACATGTAGGCCATACAGCTGTCCATGTCCTGGAGCATCGTGCAAATGGCAAGGAACACTGGAACAGGTGATGCCACATTTGACTCAGCAGCACAAGAGCATTACAACACTTCAGGGTCAGCTACTTCTTCAACTTATCTTCAGCGTCGACTAATAATTATTAGGCTGCATTGCAGTACTACGTACATAGATACGGCCTATTGTTGCAGATGGAGTGGCGTGGTCTCTGTCTGTCACATTTGTGAGCCGTGCATGGAGGTCGAGGTCCAGATCCCCCATGCAAATGGGCAATTTTAACGGGGGAATGAGCAGCCCATTGTAAAGTATAGGGACTCTGTGCTGTGAGCTATGCAAAAACGACTGAACCTATCAACTTATCAAGATGCCGTTTCAAATGCAGACTCTTGTTGGCTTAAACATGATATGCAATGGTTTTTCACAAAACTGATGCAAAAGTCGTTTCTAGCTGCTTACTGCAATATAAACCCGTCTGTGTAATAAATTTTGATTAATTACGCCGCAAAATGCTAAAAGGAACAACTTCAGTGGTCTTTTTAGTATAGCTATTCTTCGGAAATCATCGTGATGCGTGACGTCATATCAGGATGTGCTTGTTTCGTTTGCGTTTTATGAAGATTCAATAGGAAGTTATTTTGCCCGTTTATGTTTTAATAACCTACTTCGACGTTTATCATTATGCCTATTTGTTTTTGTGCGATCGGCTGTCAACACTCAACATTCAATAGGCTGTTTGGTTGTGTTTTCCTGGTATGACGTCATCACTTGCGAAAAGTAAAGAAATCATCGATGCACACTTTTAGACGCTTTTTCTGCAATCTTCTTACCTTTTGGTGTTCCTCAGCATTCAAATAGGTTGGATTATATTAAAGCATGCGACCAGCAATTTACTTTAACAGCCAAAAAATCATTGCATATCATCTTTAAGGAAACACGTCTTAGATGGGGTCCACATCATATGTGAAGGGGGAATTTTGAGGGGGAGTGGCCGGCCCAAGATGTGCCTGGACATGTCCAGCGGTCAATAGACTCAAAGTGACTCAGCAGGGGGCAGAACCAGTACGGTGTGGATGCTGATTGGGCTGTACTAGATGGGGTGCACATTGGTGCAACGTGGCGAATACGATTGAACCATCCATGCGTGCAGCCATGCAGTCTTATGTCAAATTACTTTGACCACTTGTTAAATTTTCCTCAAGAATCAAATGAACGTGTACTCCAACTTGCAGGCAGCCATGAGCAATGGATACAAGATATTGTCCCCGTTTTTTAGTTTTTGGACATGTGCTCTCTGTTTAATGCCAGGATTGAATGTGTACATAAAATAAGAAAAACTGAAAAGTAAAAAGAAAATTTATTCTTTGCAGACTGTTGCAAACTGTGCTATAATGTTGCTGTTAGTGGCAGTTTTTGCAGTCTCAGGGTCACTATAGTTGTTATGCTTGCATTCACCTGTCTCATACGTAATTTTTGCATTAACAAAGTGTGTCTGAATTCAGCATCTGAGATGCAGGCAGTTATTAGTCAATTTAGTCAGGATTGAAAATGTTACTGAAATTATAGCTACATACGACACTATAAGTAACATTTTGTTAATTGAATTGGTGGAGAATTGAGTTGCAGGGATTGGTTCCACATTTTAGTTGCTGCAAAATGCAAGGCATACGCAAAATTTTTTTCCCAGGTGTGATTTGTTATACTAGTGAATAAATGTAGAAACTAACTGTAAAGTGTAACACTAACCCTGAACCCTACTAACTGTAACCGACCCATGAAAAACTAAACACACTGTAATTAAATTGAAAGTGAAATGTGAAAAAAACCAAATGACATATGCGGGACTCAAACCCTGGCCATTCCTCGCAAGTTAGCACGCTTAACCACTGAGCCAGCAGGCCAACTGCTCAATAGCCTACAAAATCCACTAATAAACCATCTGGTTGTAAAGAATATGTATTATATTATAGCACCTGGGAAAATAATTTTGCAAGGCATACAACACTGTTGTTACTGTGTATTCTGTTATTGTTCACTTTCAGAAGAAAGAGGGCAGATGGTTTTGATAAACTTGTGATTTTGTGGAGATACCTACTTGACTTGTCTTTTTTGTTTATCAGTTACTGTGATAGTTTGGAATTGAGGTATGGAGACGGTGCAGGTAACACCATTGAGGAGAACTCTAGCATCTTCTCCCTAATCCAAAGGCACTAGTTGCCTTCAGTGCTTTGACACTGTTGGTTGGGCGGCAGGAAGGGCATCCGGCCTGTAAAAATGGGGAGATGGTGGAGGTGGA
>Ga0209259_1000299_pt1 | contig 13994 bp, 10 predicted proteins | sample WorMetGr2BELIZE1_FD_187417 | JGI IMG/M metagenome (GOLD analysis project Ga0209259, IMG submission 187417) | Marine gutless worms symbiont microbial communities from Max Planck institute for Marine Microbiology, Germany - Inanidrilus... ...
ATCGCGTAGGCCGAGGCCTACCTCCGTACCAAGTGCCATCTTGATGCATCCAGCCGTTTGGCCACAATGAAGATGTGCCAAAAATTGGGGGTTCTGCCCACTTTTTAGGGAGGGGAGCTGGGTCCCCATCTAGCACAATGTGGCCTGGACCAACGCCTACCTCCATGCCAAGTGCTATCTTGATCCATCCAGCAGTTTGGCCACAATATACATGGGCCGAAAATTGGGGGCTCCACCCCCTTTTTGGGAAGGGGGCTGGGTCCCCATCTAACACAAAGTCCCCTGGGCTGAGGCCTACCTCAATGCCAATTACCACCTTGATCCATTCAGCCGTCTGGCCACAATAAACATGGGCCGAATTTTTTTTTTTGGGGGGGGGGCTCTGCCCCTTTTGGGGAGTGGGGAGCAGGGTCCCCATCTAACACAAAGTCGCCTGGGCCGAGGCCTAGCTCCATATCTGGTGACATCTTAATCCATGCAGCCATTTGGCCGCAACAGATATGGGCCGAAAATTGGGGGGCTGTGACCCTTTGGCAGAGGGGGAGCTGGGTCCCCATCTAACACAATGTGGCCTGGGCTGAGGCCTACCTGCATGCCAAGTTTCACCTTGATCCGTTGAACCGTTTGGCACAATACACCAACGTCACAGACAGGACAGGACAGGACAGACAGACAGACAGACAGACAGGACAGACAACGGACTGATAGCATAGGGCGAACTGTTTTACAAACGGTCGCCCAATTATAGCCCGTGTAACATCAAATATTTGTCATCGAGCACATCTGCGTTAGTTACGTATATTTCATGGCATGGAATTAAGAAAGATCGCAAACAGCCGTTTTTAAAGGTATGATGGAAAATTTTGAAACTTTTCGTGCAGCATAGATTTACATACTTTAACCAGAATGTCATAAAAATTCAATTGCCTATGTAAAAGTCATATAGTAATAACTTAAGGCGCCAGTAATGTAGTTATAATATCTTACATGCACTGGATGAATATAAGAATGCAGCGCGGAATCTTCAACAGTGTAATGACAAACGACCCGAAAGCAACAGAGCCGAGATGATGAGAAATCAAATGCCAAACTGACTTTCCAGCAACCCATGCCAGACTGCTTCTGTCGCTGTTCATAAATGCACACAAATAGAAATTAGCATGAACACTGTCATGAAGAACACTACTCAAACCAAGCACACAGATGCAATGCAAGTACAACGTTAATTACTGTACAGTCAAACTTACTCTAGCATCCCATAAGCAAGCACAAGATGTGAGCAGTTAATTAGGTCGTATATTCAAACTGGACATTCTGTTCTAATTGGCTTTCATTTTTAGTTCTTTGTTACTACATTTTTCTGATTGTGTTTCCACATGACAGACTCAGTTTGCCATCTTTCAGCTTGTCAGTGCAAGCTGAACATCTCTCGTTATATCATAAGTGCTACACATATGATGATTCTTATTGCTACTCTTTCAGCTTTTATTTACTACTACTACTACTACTACTACTACTACTACTTCCACGTAATGCCATTTTTCCAGGTGAACCTGGGCCAGCTAGTTCCACCTTGGGTCCTCCTCTAGTCAAGTCTGTTCCAGAACAGAACCTGTGGATTAGCGGAACTGGTGCTTCATGAGCCAGATGTCCTTCCTGCCACCCAACTGTCAGTGTCAAAGCACTGCAGGGTACACAAGACACTAACCCAAACCAGTGGCCTGGCCTCATCCTTTCTTCATTCACAACCAGATTCTTGACTGCATTGCTCCCTTTACGTTGGCTCTCTGATATCAGCTTTTATTTAGCAGGCCAATTTTTAGTGGTCGCTACAGGCTAGGCTGAGCTTCCAAAGATATCCACAGAAAAGCCTTCTTGGGATTCTCATCTTACAGCAGCAATGTCACCAGCCAGACTTATAGTCGCTCCAGTGCTGAGGTCCACTGTTTCAGATGCCCAACCAACAGTGTCAAATCAGTGAAGGTAAAAATAATACAAGTAACATTTATAAAGTGCCATCATCAAAAGCATAAACACAGGCGATGGATTAGCAAATATGTTTTGATGTGCTTTCGAAAAAAAAATCTAGGGTCAGGATAACAAATGGAGGAAGACAGAGAATTTGAGACTGCTAGTGCTGCAATACAAAATCAGCAGGAATCAAAAGACATACATGTTGTCTAAAGAGACAATATACTAATAAGCTTGATCTTGAATGGGTGCCATCAACGTAAAATGTAAAACCTACATTACATTTGCATAGCTACTCAACCATGAAAAACACAAATAAATAAAGTGTAATTGTAAATAAGACACCTTGAAAAGAACCAAGTGGTAACAGTGGCAGAAATGACAAACTGGTGACATGCAAGCGTGAATTCCCAAATCCAAATCAGAGCAGAAACATGAATCAACCAACAGTGTCCAATTCCAGGAAAATTATTAGTGACGTATTCAACACTCTTAAAACCATTTTTCCAGTTAACCTCGGGTGTTCCTGTCAAAAAATTACAGCTTTACAGCAAACAGCCACAACAATGTGCAGTTTGCTCATTCTACAACAGACTCGAAGGTGCATCACGCGTATGTGCACACTTCAATCCAGCATAAACACAATGTCATAACCATATGCACAAGCTACTTGAAATAAGCCTTGTCACACTGCAGCTGTTTTACTATCAATGTAGTATCACCTCTGTACCAAGCCAATGATTTCATTATAATGTCCAGTTGCAGCGGCATCAGAGCCATATGCCACTTGGCCACTGGCGTACCACTTTACAAGTAGTATGCCAGTCCCTGGAACTGGCATACCACTTTTTGCATTGTAATTAAAGTACAGGATGACACAACAGTTTACAGTATTTTATGCAGCAAACTGCTTATACATAATTTCATTCATTTTCCTAACTTTGTTATAGTTAGCTTCAAAATTTTACACAGGCCCCATTAATTGTTACAAAAATGCTTCAGCTTCTGGGGCTCCATTCCCGGACCCCCACCGGGGCTTCATCCCTGGACCTACTGGGGGACTTCCATCTCCAAGGCCCATAACTTGGCGTACCACTTTCAAAAACACTTTGCCATGCCTATCTAGTTAGTAAACATTTCTGAGCCAACAGGTGAGATGTTTCCCGATATATGGAATTTAGAAAGGTTTCAAGCAGCTGAACTAACCTTCGAAGTAACTCACAATTATCGGTAATGCTGCTACTCAGTAGTGTGTCAATTTCAAAGGTGTGATTTTGAAACCTACCTGTGTTTATACTACTTATGTACCATGCCAATCACTTCATTATCATCACTATTTAGTAAACATTTCTACGACGTGGTAAAACATTACTATTTGCAGGAGTAGGTAGGTGTGATTCAGTGATTAAGGCAGTGGACTTTCACAATGCAATACAAGTGTGATTTCAGCAGATACCAGTATGAGGCATTGTGACAGCCAAAACTGCAGCAAAGTCCAATACAAATGTGAATTTTAACAATGCCAAAGACATCTTTCAATTCAATAAATATTATGCTGAAGTGGTGAGCTTCCTCAAAACTAACTTAAACCATACAGAAATATTATGTACCTAAATATTTCATGCAGCCTAAAAGTATAATAAACAAGGCTTAAAAGTACAGTAACAACTAGAAATGTGGGCCAATGCCCAACGTGATGGCCACCCTGTCGAATATAGGTGGTGCCCTCTGTTCAATGCCGCAAAGTTTGGCTGACGCCCAATACTGGAGTGCCGTGCAGTAACGATGCCAAGACGCGAAACCCGTTGAAATTTGCAGGGGTGTCCTGAACTAACCAAACGATCTCAGCCGCCAGTGGGCCGAAGTTCACCATATTCTGAGGACATGTGGAGGAGATATTGCTGCTTAACAAGTTTTTTTTCCGATTGTCGATACATGCCTTAGTTGCAAAGATATAGCCCTACAAAGTTGTGTGATGGTGCCCAGATGGCGACTTTTTGGGTCCTGTATTTTCAGCAAGCCACGTGCAGCACGTTTCAGACCTGCATCCTAAATTTGCACTAAGGCCACACTATGTGTGGAAGTAAGGCAGACATCCAATCTGCGATGGCTGAGATTAGGTAAGCAAAAAATAGACAGAAGAAGATAGAAACCACAAAGCAAAAATATAACGGCCTGCTCTATTGCATAGGGCGGCCATAATTAAGCATAATGAATGAAACAAACCTAGTGTTATAACATATGCATAAATTACAATCCAGTATGACATGAATATAATGCGAATGAGTATTAGCCATAGTGGTTGAATAAGCAACACTGGAACTGAAGTCAGACATTTGGCAGCCTCATAAAATAATTCGATAACGACACCAATACGTCGACACAGCACGAGTAGTATTAACAGCAGAGGAATCTGAAATAACAAACATGACCAAACATTTAAAATATTCACTAACTCCACGTAGAAATCACAGTGCGATACTGAAGTCATAACTTTACAATAAATGTTTCTTGTACATCTTCTGCATATCTGCACTGAGGTACTGGTATGTAAAGTCATGTTGTACAAAAGTAATAACACAGTAATAACACTGCTTTCCATAACTCAGATGCAACAACCATGGACAGGAGACTTCTGCAACTAAATTTAAGTAACATTAAGTTCCAAAAAATTCCAAATGCAACTAACACTGCAAATTCAAACAAGCCAATCGTAGATTACACTTTGCCGGCGCTGTGCACTCCCATCACCCCTTCCCGCCGATAGGCGATACGGCCTATCGTCAACATGCCGAAGGAGGACTGAGCCACAGACATTGGCAACATGCACAAAAATGTTGTTAAGATCACGCGTGATACCAGAGATATTGTCACGGACAGACAGACAGAGAGACAGACACACTCATCACAATACTTCGCTATCACTCCTATGGGCGAAGTAACCAGTTATCTGTCTCGAGCAGGCCAGATGCCCTTCCTGCCGCCCAACCAACAGTGTCAAAGCACTAAATGCAACTAGCGCATTCGGATTAGGAAGAAGACGCTAGAGTTCTCCTCAACAGTGTTACCTGCATCATCTCCGTACTGTAGATTTGTAATAGCTACCATTAAAGAGCCCACCAAACCTTAGATCTTTAAACAGTGTGAAACATTAGGCCCCGTTTTTGAGATCAACTGCCGATCAGCAGATAACTAATAATGACACTCAGTCAGAGGTGCTAGTATTACACACATCAATGTCTTACCGTGAACACTGATGCCAGAATGGACAGCGTGAAAAACATGTTTTCGGCATTCACACCAACAAACAGCAGTGGTATCTGAAATTCATCGGTGCTACTAAAACTCTTGCTGAACGTTTCACCAAAAGTCCCATTGCCTTGAAAAAATGTATCGCTGGTTTCGTTGAAACTCTCACTCGGAGTATCATTCACTTTGTTCCAAGTCTGGCTGAAAGTCCGGCTCAACTTCTGACGTTTTTCATACTCTCCATAGAACTTCCACCACAGCACCGTAGTGCCAACTAATGTAAACCCACACACACACACATCACAGCATTCTACAACAACTGCAGGAGTAGACAACTAAATTGTGTGTGTAAACTACAAAAGAACAAAGTACATCACAGAAACAATTAATGTTGACTCTGTCCCCGTCAAACATATCTTGAAGGTTGAGTGTTCTTGTGGTACTGTGGCATACTATGGCACTGGCATCGGAGAGCTAGCACAAAGGGAGCAACACCTTCCATCAGAAGTCCGACAGTGTATGAAGAATGAATGAGGCCAGGATGAGGTCAGGATTAGTGCTTTGTGTTCTCTTCAGTGCTTTGACACTGCTGGCAAAGTAGCATGTAACTAAAACAAACCCACTGTACTACTTCCCAGAGGTTCTCTCTTCTGAAGCAGGCAGTAGAGCAGGGCACGATGGCGAGCTGGCTGCCCAAGTTCACCTGAAAACAACTGCTGCAAAATGAAAGATGTATTATTCTTCTGATACCGTGTTCATTGGAGTTCCCTTCAGAGCCCTGACAGTGCTGGCTGCACAACAAGAAGGGCATTCAGTCTGTAAAAACCCGCACCAATCGCTCAAAAGAAATTAAGTGGGCAACTAGCTGATCCAGGCTCACCTGGAAAATGTCCACTCAACAGTGCGTGCAGTGCATGTCTGTATTAAAGTACACCCATATTCCTAAGCATCGTAGGGGACAGTAGTATCTCTGGTTTCCGAGGTAACATTAGTCATAAACCCAGCAGTAGGCTGCCGTTACTTTCCACCAGGCCTGTGGGTACCTTCCAGGGTTCAAAGCATCACTGCCCTTGGTTTGATTGATTGAGCAGGGTTTAACGTCCCACTAAACGCATTATTGGTCATATCGGGGACAGGTTTTTACGGGTCAGATAACCCAACCAACAGTGTCAAAGCACTGAAGGAAGTAGTAGTCCTGCGGATAGGCTTCAATCCCACCAGGTCCACCTCACCATGTTACAATACTACACAGTACACATGCATGCAATGTATCAAAGTAATACACACAAAAAATGAATCTAAGCACAGTGAAATGGGCCAAGTGAGATAAAACCCAATCCATAGAACTGTTAGGTCTGTTCATATGTGTGTGCATTGCACTGTGCACAATTGTTGCACACAATATTGCACAGAACAGACCTGATAATTTTCCCTCTTACCCTCCAGACAATCACCACAGCTTCACTGCTCTTGGCCAGTACCAATGTATACTGCTTGGTGAACAGATGCACACGTGGGTGAATGACTTGTCTCAGGGTGTTGCATGACAGCAGAATGACTGAGGATTGAACATGTGAGCTCCAGATTGCTAGGCCATCGTTCTACCTATTGCACCACCACAGCTAACTGACTGACTAAAATACAGGAAGTGGTTAAAATAAGAAATAAGTAGAAGAGAGCGAAACCTGAGCTGCCAGCAGCCGACAACACCACTATCAGCCAGATGATGAGAGCTGCAAAGAACCGCATCAGCAACACCGCCACGAAGCACATCACTGTTGCACAGACAATACTACCATAATATAACAAGTGGTCAAAGTAATATGACATAAGGCTGCATCGCCGCTGCAGACTTGACGGTTCAATCATATTCGCTACGTGGCGCCAGCATGCCTTGCCATGTGGGCACATTGGCGCCACCTGGCAAATGCGATTGAACTGCATTTGGTGCTGCATTCAGTGCACCTGAGTCCACAATCCAAATGGCAAATAGATCGCTTCAGCCGTTCTCGCACAGCTCATGGCAGAAAGTCCCTGTACATGGGCTCTTTTTTCCTCCAAAAATGCCCATTCTGATGGTTCACATGGTGGTATCTGGACCACCAATCTCCACCATCTAATACATGGTTCCCTGGGACCACCGAAGACCTCAATCCAAATGGCAACTCGATCGCTTCAGCCGTTTTTTGCATAGACGGCTGCAGTGTCCTTATACTTTACAATGGGAAGCCCCTTCCCCCCTCAAAATTGCCGCTTCCCATGGGGAGATCTGGACCCCATCTAACACATCGTTCACTGGGCCCACCCGAGTCCTCAACCCAAATGGCATCTCGATTGGTTCCGGCGTTTTTGCAGGGCTCAATAGTGTGACAGACTGACGTACCAAAAGACCAACCGACTGACAGATCACGCTATTCGGTCGGTAACAATAGACCACATCTACGTATATAGTAAGGGCAATGCGGTCTAATAATAATAATCTAATCTATAATGAGCATATTGCAGAGAAAATCTTGAATCGGAGGCGCAGGAATAATAATGCGTTACAACAGAAGCAGTTGCACACAACTTTGACATACACAAGAAATACTTTGTACATCATATGCATAATACCAAAATGAAACAGCCATGGCTCAGTAGTAGCTTCTCTGCTTAGAATTTTCAGGTAAATTTTGATACCTACTGTTTTGAAAAGGTGGCTTTTACAACTAAGAGAAAATGATTCCAGTTTTGTTTTATAATATTTCGATTTTAGGAAAAATGGGAAGTGTAGCATGATGTTGATCAGTCAAATATGTTGCTGAGATATGATTTAACATTCTTGAAATGGTGGCCATCTGCCATCTAGGATTTTTTAAATTCTAAACTTCAACTGTAAGTTTGGTTCAGAGGGGCAATATGTGTCATTTTGCCAAATTTCATAGCGAATTATCAGATCCTGGCCGAGATATGGCTATTTAGCAGTTTTTCTAATGGTGGCTGTCCACCACCTTGCATTTTTAAATGTTTGAAATTTCAACTGATGGTACACTTCAGAGAAGCGGTACACATCACCAGGCTAAATTTCATGGTGATCAGTCAAACCACTGCTCATATGTGGCAATTTATCGATTTTTCAAAAATGGCAGCCATCCGCCATTTTGAATTTGTTGTATGCATTTAGACCACCCACCATATATTCGTCAGGCCCAGTTAGTACCGGGATGGGTGACCACCTTCGGTGGATAAACCACCTCAGTATTTCACCAAGCCACCCAGGCCAACTCAGCCTCCTACCCTCAGCAAGACAGGAAATAAGTACCAGCCAAGGTGTGGTGATGCTCTGCGGTTGGGCAGTAAAGGCAGATATGGTTCATTCCACTTGTGGATAAACGTGTGGGTGGCAGGTTAAAATGTGTGATCCCTTGTTAACACGTGCCATACTTGAGAGCTTTAAAGATGACTCATTATAAAGCGCTATACAAATCTATGTATACTACTTTACTTTACTACCATGAGTATTTGGTCTTTATCACTGTGCAAAATCTGGATGAAATTGATGCAGTAGTTTCGATAATACACAAGTAATATTTTGCAAGTTTGGCTTCAAAATGAATATTCACATTCCCCAAAATATGGTTTTGTGGAAATCTGACTCCCTAAATGGGTAGCAGTCACATTGCAACCTCCAAAAGGAACCTACTTGCGTGGAAACACATCATACTGATCATCAACATCACTCCAAGAAAGATCAACTAAGAAACAAAAACATGACAAGTCACGTGTTCACCCAGACCACCCACTGAGTCGCAGTGGATTTGCACATGCGGTCACAACCACAACATAGTTATACATTCCAAGTTTAATCAAAATCCATTCAGGGGCTTTAGGGCCATGAGGGGTCGAAATTTAACCATTCCTATTACTTTGGCTATTGGCTTGTACAACAGCTTATACTACCACACAAGCTGTGAAAAGGTTTATATTTGTGCACAGCACAGCCTATGCAGTTTGATAATAACTGGCTGTATACTCTTGCTGCGATAGATTAGTTAGCATAATAAGTTACAATAGTTCCGCCCAACCAACAGTGTCAAAGCACTGAAGGCACAATAGACATGGGCCAAAAATTAGGCAACTGTGCCCCTTTACGGGGGAGCTGGGTCCCCATCTAACACAATGTGGCCTGGGTCGAGGCCTACCTCCTTACCAAATGGCATCTTGATCATCCAGCCGTTTGGCCACAACAGACATGGGCCGGAAATTGGGGGGCTGTGCCCCATTTTTTGGGGGAGAGGGAGCTGGGTCCCATCTAGCACAATGTGGCCTGGGCCGAGGACTACCTCCATGTCAAGTGGCATCTTGATCCATCCAGCCATTTGGCCACAACAGATATGGGCTGAAAACTGGGGGGCTGTGCCCCTTCGGGGGAGATGGCGCTGGGTCCCCATCTAACACAATGTGGCCAGGGCCGAGGCCTACCTGCACGCCAAGTTGCAACTTGATCCATCCAACCGTTTGGCCACAATACACCAACCAACGTCACATACAGACAGGACAGGACAGACAACAGTCTGATAGCATAGAGTGAACCATTTACAAATGGTCGCCCAAAAATGAAATTTTTTCTTTAAAAAAACTATCCACAAAGTAATCATTCATGCAGCATAAATCTGACTCAACATTCACTCACTGCACATGTACTCACCAACAGCAATGCCGCACACAGCAAACACTTGATGTCGCACGTTGTAAACATCAGTCAGGAACTTTCGCAATAAGTTGCCTCCTCCCGACAAGCCAAAAAATTCCCGCAGGATATCAGACCTTTGAGCACTCAAATAAGATTCATCAGGAATACAACGTGACAACAGAGAAATGCTGCAAATATACACGAAATGCGCAGAGTCAGTTACATAAACATCAATAAAATAATACACAACAGACGAAATTTTAAACCCCAATGCAACTTTATATTTATATCGACACATGTTACCTGATATTCTTTCTGCTTCAAGGTCTCCATGTGTTATGTGTATATTACCACAGTTCGACTCCACAATATGAGATCTTTCTGATAAGTAAATACATGCCAGGAAACCTTAATCCAGGAATCTACATATAACTTCACCCGTGTTAAGCAATGTCATCAAAAATTCTGCAGTGTAATGCAAAATCATTTGCCTGCTCAACTTTGCACATGTAAGAAAAATACTAACACAGAATCATCTTCATAAGAAAATATGCTACAGTTTTTACCACGTGATGCATATGCAACACATACACAGTGTGGTAAACACTACTGCCTGGTGTCTGTCTGTCTGTCACAAGTTAGTGTTCTGTCAAAACTGTTGAACAGACTGAGCTGTTTTCAACACAGATACTACCCTCGATGTATCCTACAAAGTGTTGCAAGGAAATTAGGGTACCCTCAACAATAAGGGTACTTCCCTCTGAAATCTTGTCCCAAACCCTAATTAGCTGATTTTTCTGCTTATTCCCATAGCACACTGACTGTTGCAAGTGGCACCAGCATGGTATGACTGGTGTAAGTTTATCACGCAGAGCGTCCACCGGTTTTCAACACACAGTCATAACACAATACAACAACAATCATTTTATGGCCCTTTGTCTGGGACTACCCCGGTGAGCCGGTACCAGAAAAAAACATTCACCCACAGAGCCGTAAAGTAATATCATATCTGCAACAGCTGAGACTCGGTGCACATGATTGTCCAGGGACATATTTTTGATTGGTCATGTGACTACAACAATGACAACTACTACTACTTTCAGCTTTTGTTTAACTAGCTTCCTCTACCCCGAGTTACTCCAGAGTGGGCAGCTAAGTCCCACAAAACAGTGGTTATTTGTGCACGCCAGATGACCTCCATGTTGCTTAGCAAGCAAGAAAGCCCTCACTCAGGGTCGCATCAACCACTGTAGCACAAAGATCCTTGATAAACCAGTAATTAGACGTTTCAAATCACACAAGTGTTTTGCACACGTCCAGTGCTGCCCTCTGGCGATTCAGAATGTATACATCACCTCATAATGTGCATCATAGCCAAAACGGGATCATTTTACCTCCTGTGACCATGACTTTTCAATATGACCTACATACTGTCAAGACGAACCATCACGCCAAATATTAGAGTCAACGGTCATTTTGTGCAAAAGTTATTGTCTCGACACACATACAGACAGACAGACAAACACACACATCGGACTGATTGCTCTACCTGGACCACTGAAGTGGTCAGTAATAATGTCATAGCACAGTTATACCTCTTTAAAACAGGCAGTTTTGGACACGGACCAAAACGTGAAGACCAATTCTGATCTTCATACTCTTTAGGATCAATATCATAGCGACAAAGTCTGGAATTGTTGTGAATGGCAAAATCTCTTGCTTGCTGCCATGTGGTGATATCCGTAGATGGGCAATGACGAACACAGACTTGCATTGATTTATAAGGATCCACAAAGCTCATCGAAAATACGTGTCTAGAAAAAATAAACAACTGCAAACGTTATCACTGTCCGTTATTTTCACTTGATTTAAGTTTTTTTCTGCTGCAAACACACACAGCTGCTGCATTCAGTCTCATACGCACAAACATACACCCAAAGCCTAGCTACTGCACGGAGACCATGCAACACTATATAATACCACTAGAAAATCTTGTTAAAGGTTAATTTTATACGACAGCAGATAACAAGTGTTGTTTCTGCGATAATAACTGCAAAGTGTTGTGGATAAAGTCAAAGCCTTGAGTCATCAAACTGCGACAGTCATAAGGTACCAAGTTAATACACTGACGTTACAAAAAATATGAAAAACAGCAAAGTCCTGAACTTGGTAGAGTTACAGCGGGAACATAATAATAATAATAATCCGATTTGTAAAGCGCCAGAATGTCAAAAGACTTCCGTGGCGCTAACATGCCCTCAAATCTACCAGTAATTATTGTTTGACCAGCCCTCCGCTCTGGAGTTACTCTAGATTTGGCCAGCTCCCACAAAACACGTCTGAGGATAATTGCAGCTGGTGTTTACAGGCCAGATGCTCTTCCTGTCACTCCATCAAGAGAGTCAAAGCATTGAATGCTAACCAGGGAAAAGCCACCAACTAGATCACAACCTATCTTGACATGATCCACCAATCATTACATTTCACGTGAGTCGTAGACAATGCGAAAGCGGGGGGGGAGGTCGGTCTCGCCGTGCATTCACACGGGATCAAATGACGCGGCATTTAGATGACTATCGCAGTGCGGCGGTATAGTGCAATGAGAAAAACGATAATCGAATAAAAATCGTTTTTTCCGTTTCGGTAATCGATTATCCAAAAAATTCGATTTTAACATCTCTACATAAAAGTAAACATTGCATCACTTCTTGTGCAATTCACAGCGGCATCAATTCAGCAAATTTTTGGAGGTTTGGGTCGCAATGGAACAAAACCCACAATGAAACATATGCAATCATTGCATTTTATAATCATCAAAGTTTCTTTTTATTTCTTGGGGATCAGCTGACCACCAGGCTCCCTAATTCATGCCACTGGCAACTTGTTCAGTAACTAGTGGGCATTCACATATTGGAAACTGAAGTTTTCAGGTTCATCAACTTTTTAAACTTTCACGTCAGAAATGAGGCTATATATTTTGTTGACACTTTGTGTACTTTACATCAAATGCATAGTAATTAGTATGGTCAAAATGATATATGTTTCGTACATTTCATTTGAGTCACGTTACATTTAAATGGATTTTAATTTTGCCATTACATCCATTTACTGACATTAGGACACAGTGCAGATTGTGCTGACTACATGCTTGTAAAACTACAATGAAAACTGGGTGTACGACTTTGACACATGTACACATCACAATAAGCCAATGCAAAAGTAGCAGAGTAGCGAAGTATGCTCCTTTACATACACTTAACAGCAGAAGTATCCATTTAAGATGTGCTGATGAAATAATCAAAATTTTTGTAATAGATATCCATGGCTATTTTCCAGACGAACTTGCATTATCCAGTTGCCCTTGATTTTTCCTCCCATTGTTCCAAAAGATAATTTTTCTTTGGTGATAAACGGTGTTTTTACAGGCCAGATGACAACGACCTTTTTGTCACTTAATCAACAGTGTCAGACCTCTAATGGGAACTCAGAGCACTGACCAAACCAGACAAAACCAACCACTGGCATCATCTGGTCTTGGTCCACAACTGACTCCCAAGGCAAGGTAACATCAAACTCCTATTACGCTGGCTCTTCGTCACCGTATCCTATCACCACTTCCGTAACAACAGGAACAAACAGGTGACAAAACTACATACCGCAATCCAGACGTGTTACGTCCACTGAGATCCATGCCCTCAACTGAAGGATTGTACTGCTGATTACACATGTTGCCAAAACTGTCAGATCCATACAGCACTCGTCGCGCATCTCCAGCCGTTAAGGAGTATACGGCAATGCCAAACTGATACAATCAATCACACGGACATGCAGCTTCACAATTTGATGCCACATATTCTTATAAGTACACTAATCTCTGACTTATGAACTAACACAGTTTTTGGGCAACTGTTTGTAAAACAGTTCACCCTATGCTATTGGCCATTGTCTGTCTGTAACATTGGTGTATTGTGGCCAAACGATTGGATGAATTAGGATGCCACTTATTATAGAGGTAGTTAGTTAGCTGGAGTTTAACGTCCCTTTTCAGCACAAATATGGCTATATCAGAGACGAACGGTCACAGTTTATGGAGGATACCGCC
>Ga0209259_1000300_pt1 | contig 13991 bp, 11 predicted proteins | sample WorMetGr2BELIZE1_FD_187417 | JGI IMG/M metagenome (GOLD analysis project Ga0209259, IMG submission 187417) | Marine gutless worms symbiont microbial communities from Max Planck institute for Marine Microbiology, Germany - Inanidrilus... ...
AGTGCGGGGAAACCGCATGCTGCGTTTGATGAGGGGGAGCAGGCAAACGTGGCTAGGATGCAGCTCGTGAGGAACCGCCAAACGAAAGGGCCGGAAACGGATAGGCTGGGTCTACGGTCACGCGAGCCCGCTCTCTACTCTACTGGATAACAGGTTTGTGCATGGCACAAAAAATTCACGCCTCGTCGGTCTGAGGCGGAGCCTCGCTAGTCTGCGTATTCGAAGGCCAGCTCCCCATCCTCGACATAGACCCGTACCGATCCCCCGTTTGTCAGTGATCCGAACAGGATCTCGTTGGCTAACGGTTTCTTAATGTGGTTCTGGATAACCCGTGCCATAGGCCGGGCACCCAAGTGCTGGTCGTAGCCCTTCTCGGCCAGCCAGTTTCGGGCATCGGGATCCATGCTCAGGGCGACTTTCTTCTCGGCGAGCTGCTGCTCCAGCCCGAAAATGAACTTGTCGACTACACCGGCCACAGTCACCGCCTCCAGGGCGGTGAATTGGACCACGGCGTCGAGCCGATTGCGGAACTCCGGGGTAAAAAAGCGCTTCAGGGCCTCCAGCCCGTCGCTGGAATGGTCCTGCTCGGTAAAACCGATGGAGCGCCGGCTGGTCTCTTCCGTGCCGGCATTGGTGGTCATCACCAGGACAACGTTGCGGAAATCGGCCTTGCGGCCATTGTTGTCGGTCAGGGTACCGTGGTCCATCACCTGTAACAGCAGATTGAATACGTCCAGGTGGGCCTTTTCGATCTCGTCGAGCAACAGGACCGCATGGGGGTGTTTGCTGATTTCCTCTGTCAAGAGGCCGCCTTGGTCGAAGCCTACATAGCCTGGAGGAGCACCGATGAGGCGCGAGACCGTGTGGCGCTCCATGTACTCCGACATATCGAAGCGGATCAGTGTCATGCCGAGGATGCGCGCGAGCTGGCGCGTTACCTCGGTCTTGCCCACCCCTGTCGGCCCGGTGAACAGGAAGGACCCGATGGGCCTCTCTTCGGGTCCGAGACCGGAGCGATTCATGCGAATGGCCGCTGTCAGTACCTCGATGGCCCGGTCTTGACCGAAGACCACCAGCTTGAGGTCCCGATCCAGGTTTTTGAGGGCCTCCGTGTCGGAGAGGGAGACCTGTTTGGGCGGTATGCGCGCAATCTTGGAGACGATGGCCTCCACGGCGCCGACTTCGATCCGCTTCTTGCGCTTGGCCTTGGGACGCAACCGCATGTTGGCGCCGGCCTCGTCGATTACGTCGATGGCCTTGTCCGGCAGATAGCGGTCGTTGATGTACTTTGCGGAGAGCTCCACGGCGGCACGCAACGCCGGTTGGGTGTAGCCGATTTGGTGGTGTTCCTCGAAACGGGCCTTGAGTCCTTTGAGGATCGCGACCGTCTCGTCTACGCTCGGCTCGTTGATGTCGATCTTCTGAAAGCGCCGCGCCAGGGCCCGATCCTTCTCGAAGATACCGCGGAACTCCTGATAGGTCGTGGAACCGATGCAGCGCAACTCACCGGATGTGAGCACCGGCTTGATGAGGTTGGAGGCATCCATCACGCCGCCCGAGGCCATTCCCGCGCCGATAATGGTGTGGATCTCGTCGATGAAGAGCACGGCGTGTGAGAGTCCCTGCAGTTGGGCCAACACCGCCTTCAGCCGTTTCTCGAAGTCGCCGCGATATTTAGTCCCGGCCACCAGGGCACCCAGGTCCAACCGATAGATGGTAGCCTCTGCCAGCACTTCCGGTATGTCGCCGTCCACGATCTTCTTGGCCAGCCCCTCGGCGATCGCTGTCTTGCCAACGCCAGCCTCTCCCACCAGTAAAGGGTTGTTCTTATGCCTGCGGCACAGGATCTGAATGGTCCGTTCGACCTCGGACCGACGGCCAATCAGGGGATCGATCTGTCCCTGGCGCGCCAGCTCGTTGAGGTTGCTGGAAAAGCTTTCCAAGGGGCTGGTGCTTTCCTTCTCTTCCCTGTGGATCGTGTCCGACTCGCTCGGACCTTCTCCATCCTGGTACTCTCCCGTCACCTTCGAGATCCCGTGTGAGATGAAGTTGATCACCTCCATCCGGGTGATGTCCTGCCGATTGAGCAGGTATACGGCCTGGGAGTCCTGCTCGTTGAACAAGGCCACCAAGACGTTGGCGCCCGTCACTTCCTTCCTGCCCGCCGCCTGCACGTGATAGAGGGCTCGCTGCAGGACCCGTTGGAAACCCAGGGTGGGCTTGGTCTCGTGCCTGTCTTCATTGGAAAGCAGCGGGGTAGTCTCCTCGATGAACGCGGAGACTTCCAGGCGCAACTGCTCGGGCTCGGCGCCGCAGGCGCGCAGCACGATGGCCGCGGAGGGATTATCCAGCAGGGACAACAGAAGGTGCTCGACGGTCATGTACTCGTGGCGTTTCCTGCGGGCCTGCTCGAAGGCCTGATTCAACGAAAACCTGAGCTCTTTACTGATCATGGCTACATCAATTCCGAGTACGACGCGCTGGGAACGATCCGGCATCGTGTTGCGTTACGCCGCGTTCGAGGCCGTGCTCCGCCAAGCGTTTTCGCGCGCGGCTAACGCAACCTACACGCCAAGCGAGGTCCGCGCGGGTCGTAGGTTGCGTTAAGACGCTGGCACTGACTTGGCAGACGATCAGTGAGCCTTTGTGCGTGGAACGCAACACGTTAAATCTTCCGGATAATGCCAAATCATTCAGGATTGCTTAGAGGCAGTCTCTTAAGCCTCTTCCATCGTGCACAGTAGCGGATGCTGGTGGCTGCGGGAATAGTCATTGACCTGCGCTACCTTGGTCTCCGCGATGTCCCGCGTGTAAACCCCACATAGACCGGCACCCTGCGTGTGCACATGCAGCATGATGTGGGTGGCCTGTTCCCGGTCCATGCCGAAAAAGGTTTCGAGTACCATGACGACGAAGTCCATCGGTGTGTAGTCGTCATTGAGAAGCAATACCTTATATAAAGGCGGTTGCTTCAGCTCGGGCTCGGCCTCCTGTACCGAGAGATCGCTTTCATATCCTTCATGGAGGTCTTGCTCACTCATGACGCTTCGGATTGTAGTGAAAATTTGACCAGTGAAATCAGATTACTATACTCTGAAGATAAGGTGCGACCTAGGTTATCCTAGGTAATCGCGCCGGATAACAATTCGACGCCTGCCAGCCGCGGGAAGACCTCAGCCAAAATCCCGGAGGAGTACAGCTGATGATGACCGGTAGTGTGAAATGGTTCAACAATGCGAAAGGATATGGATTCATCACACCCGACGGACAAGACGAAGACGTCTTCGTCCACTTCTCGGCCATTGACATGGACGGTTACAAGACCCTCAAGGAAGGCCAGAAGGTGGAGTTCGAGATCAGCCAGGGACCGAAGGGTTTCCATGCGGCCCGCGTGAATCGACTGGCCTGATCGCGTCTCTGCGGTAACAGGCGGAATCGCAAAGGCGCAAAGGACACCAAGAATCCTTGTGCTCCATGCCTGCGGGGGAGACGGAACCGCAGGGACGCAGGGAACGTTGAGGTAATGAAGGGTAGGTTTGGTTGATCCCATGGAGGCCCGGCAGAACATCTGTGGAGGCGGGACCTGCCTGCCTTGCCGGCAGGCAGATCTCTACTAGGTGGGTTCTTTGTCTCTGTGCGGTTCAACCATCCATCTCGGCGATGACCGCGTCCCCGAATCCGGATGAGCTCAGGTTAGTCGCCCCCGTCATGAGGCGTTCCAGATCATAGGTTACCGTCTTGGCCATAATGGCCCCCTCAACCCCTTTGATGATGAGATCCGCCGCTTCGGTCCAACCCAGATGGCGCAGCATCATCTCGGCAGACAGGATGAGCGAACTCGGATTTACCTGGTCCTTGCCGGCATACCTCGGCGCGGTTCCGTGGGTGGCTTCGAACATGGCCACGGTATCGGACAGGTTTGCCCCCGGTGCCAAACCGATGCCCCCGACCTGAGCGGCCAGCGCGTCGGAGATATAGTCGCCGTTCAAATTCAGGGTGGCGATTACATCGTACTCTTTGGGGCGCAACAGAATCTGCTGCAGGAAGGCATCGGCGATCACGTCCTTGAGCACAATCTCGCCGCCGGTTTTAGGATTGGTCAGGCGGCACCAGGGACCGGCACCGATCTCCGAAGCACCGAACTCCGCTTTGGCCAGCTCGTAGCCCCAGGATTTGAAGGCCCCCTCCGTGAACTTCATGATATTTCCCTTGTGCACCAGGGTCACGGAATCCCGGTCGTTGTCGATCGCGTACCGGATGGCCTTGCGCACCAGCCGCGACGTCCCTTCCGAGGAGACGGGCTTGACCCCGATCCCGGAGGTCTTGGGAAAACGGATCTTGGTTACGCCCATCTCGCGCTGCAGGAAATCGATGACCTTATGCGCCTCCTGGCTGCTGGCCTGCCACTCCACGCCCGCATAGATATCTTCGGAGTTCTCTCGGAAGATGACCATGTCCGTGTGCTCCGGCTCCCGGAGCGGGCTGGGCGTGCCCTGAAAATAACGCACCGGGCGCAGGCAGACGTAGAGATCCAGCTCCTGGCGAAGGGTCACGTTCAGGGAGCGGATGCCGCCGCCCACCGGCGTCGTCAGCGGCCCTTTGATGGACACTACGAACTCGCGTACTGCGTTCAGCGTATCCTGCGGCAGCCACACATCCTCACCATAGACATGCGTGGCCTTCTCGCCGGCATAGATCTCCATCCACTGGATCTGCTTCTGATCCCCGTAGGCCCTCCCTACTGCGGCATCCACCACCTTCTTCATGACCGGTGTGATATCGATTCCGATGCCGTCGCCCTCGATGTACGGAATGATGGGCCGGTCCGGTACCTGCAGAGAATGGCTTGGATCGACGGTAATCTTCTCGCCGGTCGAGGGGAGCCGTAACTTTTCGTATGCCATTTTTGGGTTCTTCGCTGTTGCCGGAAGGCTCATGAGTTTAACACCCTGCCTGCGATTTGCGTATGATGGGGATAGGAAAGCACAGGGCGAGCGCGTATAAATCCCCCCGAAAACATAACCTACCTGGCCGGAGAGCGAGAGGCCAGGGACAGACCCTGTGCCTGCCCTCGGACAGGGCAACCACGAGGTTACCCATAAGTGTTCCCCGGACCTCAGGCAGGCCAGGCCGAAATCCGGGAACGAGCAATCTCTCCGCTCAAGGTTTTTGAGAATCCTTACTACCGTCATGGTCGGGCTGTCGGGGGACGTAGATTCTTCGCTGCTGCCGTAGGACAGCTACGAATTTCGCTCCCGGTGACGTGGGGCGGCTGTAAATCTCACCAGGACGGCAATCCCTGGAGGATGTCGAAAAAGCCCATCCGTGGGGCGTAGCGCAGGCGTCCCCGCCTGCGCTACGCCCCACGGATGGGCTTTTTCGACATCCTCCCTCGGCCTGTCTGCCACGGTCAGGTGAGAGATACCGGACCGGGATTCCTTGAGGGACCCGAATCTTTACAAATGAGTCGAGTTTGTGCACGCCCAAGGGGGCAGTTGTCAGTTATCAGGGGGCAGGTAGTATCCGTTGTCTGCCCCTGAAAACTGCTCCCTGCCCCTGCCCCTGCCCCCTGAAGAGGGTGTCGTAAAAACCCAAATCGGTATCGGGATCGAGATTCCGATTGCGATCCCGATACCGATTTCGACCTACCCAGGCTCTTCAACGGCTGGTTGGGCGTAGGAGATGGGACCTTATGGGAGAGGGGCTTTTGGAGTCTTCATACCTCGTCGGTCTGAGGCAAGGCCTTGCTAGCATGGATGAATTTTGCATCTCGGGCTATATTCTGATAAAGATTTTGGCTCTTTATGGATTCCAGACTGGTAGGATATTTTGCGTAAATTTTCCTTCTCAGCAAGCCAAAGGGGCATCGTATAATTTGCTGTTGTTGTTGAGAAAAGACTGCCTGTTCTGTCATCGGTCAGAGTGCTACGGACCGCCGTCCCCTTCGATCAGTCTGGAATCCATAAAGAGCCAAGATTTTAATTTTATAGGTAGTTGGAGGCGGTTTCCCGTCCGAGTGGAACCGCCTCTTGTTTTTTGAAGGAGGTGTTCATGTATGGGCGAGCCCTTGATGGCTACTTATAACCGACTTCCGGTCACCTTTGTCCGCGGCGAGGGCGTCTGGCTCTGGGATACTGCCGGCAAGCGTTATCTCGACGCCCTGTCGGGTATCGCCGTATGTGGCTTGGGCCACGCCCATCCCGCCGTGTGCCAGGCCCTGCACGAGCAGGCCGGGGAACTTATCCACACATCGAACCTGTACCGGATCGGCATGCAAGAGACCCTGGGGGAGACGCTGACCGCCCTCGCGGGTATGGACAAGGTGTTCCTCTGCAACTCGGGCGCAGAAGCCAACGAAGCGGCCATCAAGATCGCCCGCCTGCACGCCCGCAACCAAGGTATCAAGCAACCTACCATCCTGGTGATGGAGGCGAGCTTCCACGGCCGCACCCTGGCTACTTTAAGTGCTACCGGAAACCGTAAGGTACAGGCGGGCTTCGAGCCCCTGGTGCAGGGGTTCGTGCGGGTTCCCTACGACGATCCGGAAGCGGTGGAGACTGCGGCTGCCAATTGTCCCGATATCGTCGCTATCCTGGTAGAGCCGATCCAGGGCGAGGGTGGAATCAATATCCCTGCTGGGGGCTATCTCAACCGACTGCGCACCCTGTGTGACCGCTACGGCTGGTTGCTCATGCTGGACGAGATCCAGACCGGCATGGGGCGCACCGGACACTTCTTGTCCTGCCAGGCCAGCGACGTCCGGCCTGATATCGTCACCCTTGCCAAGGGGCTCGGCAACGGCTTCCCGATCGGTGCCTGCCTAGCCCGGGATGCGGCGGCACGGGTCTTGGAGCCAGGCAGCCATGGGAGCACATTCGGCGGCAACCCGCTGGCTTGTCGGGTCGCCCATACCGTGATCGAGACCCTGCAGCGCGACCATTTGGCGGAGCGTGCCTCCCAAACGGGGGATTATTTGCTCGCCGGTTTTGAGCGCACGCTGGGCGGTATCCAAGGCATACTCGAGGTCCGCGGGCGCGGGCTCATGATCGGTATCGAGCTCGACCGACCCTGTGGTGACCTGGTCCGGCAGGCCCTTGCCATGGGATTGCTCATCAATGTGACCGCGGAGCGTGTCGTGCGCCTGCTACCGCCGCTGATACTCGAGCACAAAGAGGCGGACCTGTTGTTGCAGGAACTCTCGCTGCTGATCCGGCGTTTTTTGCAATCACCTATGGACGCGACTCCACCGGGAGGCTGACGCCTATGGATTCTGTTGGCAAACCGTTACGACACTTTCTCACCCTGTTGGACATCACCCCGGAAGAGGCCCAGGTCCTGTTGCAGCGGGCCGCCGAGCTCAAGCGTCGGACCCGCAACGTCGAGCGCTTCGAGTCTCTGAAGAATCGGACCCTGGGTATGATCTTCGAGAAGTCATCGACCAGAACCCGGGTCTCCTTCGAGGTCGGCATGGCTCAGCTCGGCGGTCACGCACTGTTTTTGTCATCGCAGGACACGCAGCTGGGGCGCGGTGAGCTGATCGAGGACAGTGCACGGGTGCTGTCCCGCATGGTCGACGCGGTGATGATCCGCACCTTCGAGCAACAGCGGTTGAATCGCTTTGCGCGTTACTCCCGGGTACCTGTGATCAACGGCCTCACCGACCGCTTCCATCCCTGCCAGCTGCTGGCCGATATGTTGACCTACCAGGAACATCGTGGAAGCATCCGCGGGCGGACGGTAGCCTGGATCGGCGACGGTAACAACGTGTGTCATTCCTACGTGAACGCGGCCCGGTTGTTCGATTTCCAGTTGCGCATCGCCTACCCCGAAGGGTTCTGTCCGAACCCCGACATCCTCGCGGAGGCCGGGGAGCATTGCACTCTGCTGCGGGAAGCACCAGAGGCGGCGGAGGGTGCGGATCTCGTGGTCACCGACGTCTGGGCCAGCATGGGAAAGGAGCGGGAACAGAAACGGCGTGCACAGGCTTTTGCCCGCTTCAGGGTGGACGAGGCTCTGATGAGGCATGCCGCCCGAGATGCCCTGTTCATGCATTGTCTGCCGGCCCATCGGGGTGAGGAGGTCACGGCCGCAGTCATCGACGGCCCGCAGTCGGTAGTGTGGGACGAAGCGGAGAACCGACTACATGCCCAGAAGGCCCTGCTGGAATTTCTGCTTTTGGCCTAACAATCTCCATCTCATGATGTACCATTCGTCGTTTCCGCCAATCGCCTGAGTTTTTTACCCATATCCGAAACCGGTGCCTCGCGCTCGTTATCCGTTATCAGGGGTCTCCCATGACACGCTTCCTCCTGCTGTTAGTCTGCCTTTGTAGCCTTGGTCACGCCTTGGCTGAGACCCGCTATATAACTGATATAGCCCAAATCCTGTTGCGGAAAGGCGAGGGCACCAGGTACAAGATTATCCGCACCCTGACGAGCGGCGAGGCGGTAGAGGAATTGGGCGTAAACAGAGCGAGCGGTTACTCGCGGGTCCGCACCAAAGATGGAACTATCGGGTACGTATTGACCCGCCAGCTGCAGGACGAACCAGGGGCACGTGAACAGTTGGCCGCAATGGAGGCTCGTCTGGTGGAATTCCAGCAGGCACCGGATCAATTGGCCATGAAGCTCACCGAGCTGCAGGAGACATACAACAGACTCAAAATCGAGAAAGAATCGCTGGAGCAGAAAAAAGAGGAAGTGGAGGAGGAGCTGGCTGCCATCAAATACACCTCCAACAACCTAGTGCAAATCACCCAGGAACGTTCGGATCTGAATAAGCGCGTGGGGGCGCTGATCCTGCAGGTAGCCGAGTTAGAGCAAAAGAACCGGGACAAAAAGAATGAAACGAACCAGCGTTGGTTCCTGATCGGTGCCGGCCTGGTTATCGTCTCGCTCCTCCTCGGTCTTATCCTGCCCCACCTGAGCTTCCGCCGCCGCAAGGACTCTTGGGGGGGGGGCTGAGACAATGGGCAAAAAACGGCATATTGGGACCGTGCCGGGCGAGCTGCGAAGAAATGAACGGCATGGACAGGATACCCGAGACCAAAACCAGCGGAGCATAGACTGCTGCGCCCAGGGATCGTTCGTCTTCACAGCGCGACAACAGGCTATGTAACTATTGGAGCATCATCAAATGGCGCGTATTACCGTAGAGGACTGTCTCGAGCACATAGACAACCGATTCGATCTGGTCCTGCTGGCAACCAGGCGGGCGCGGCAATTGGCCGGTGGTACCGAACCTCTGCTGCCCTGGCAGAATGACCGGCCCACGGTCATGGCCCTGCGTGAGATCGCTGCAGGGGTATTGAGTGTCGAGTCTATCGCTACCCCGGAGCAGCAGGAAGCGGACACCGGCAGCTCCTTGGAACGAGCACTTGCCAAAGAGCTGAATGCGCATCCGCAATCGGAAGTGCCCGAATAGGCACCGCACGTACTGTTTACGCCGAGAGCTTCTTGACATTCCAGCTGCTTCGAGGGTTGCCGCGCGGAGCTGTCTGCGGCGATCCCGCGATGCTTGCAGTCGGTTGCGTTCCCCGGCAAGACTGCCATGACGGTGGATAAGCCCCGCTTTCTGATCAGCGACCTGTGTGCCTTCCTTGATTCCTATCTCTCCGCGGAGCAGATCCGCGAGGTCTACCGCGCCTATCTGTTCGGAGCCGAGGCCCACGAGGGGCAGTGGCGCAAATCCGGCGAGCCCTATATCTATCACCCCATCGCGGTGGCCCGCTTACTGGCGGACATGCGTATGGACTACAAATGTCTCATGGCCGCCCTGCTCCACGATGTGATCGAGGACACGGCCACGGCCAGGGATCAGCTCGCTGCGGTCTTCGACGAAGAAATCGCGGACCTGGTCGACGGTGTCAGCAAGCTCACCCAGATCGACTTCAAGTCCCGGGAGGAGGCGCAGGCGGCCAGCTTTCGCAAGATGATGCTGGCCATGACCAAGGACATCCGGGTCATTCTGATCAAGCTCGCGGACCGTCTACACAACATGCGCACCCTAGGCGTCATGGTGCTTGCAACCTGTCGCCGGGTGTCCCGGGAGACCCTGGAGATCTACGCCCCCATCGCCAACCGTCTGGGACTATACGACATCCGCGTGGAGCTCGAGAATTTGGGCTTTGCCTACTATTGGCCATGGCGCCACCGCATCCTGGAGCAAGCCGTGAACCGCGCACGCGGCACCCGAACCGAACTGATGGAGAACGCGGAAACGGCGTTGCGGGAACGGCTGGATCAGGAAGGCATCCCGGCTACCGTGATCGGCCGCCGCAAGCACATTTACAGCATCTACCGCAAGATGCGGGATAAAAAGCTCCCCTTTTCCGAAGTGGTGGACATCTTTGCCTTGCGTGTGATTGTCGACCGGGTGGACACCTGTTATCGGGTGTTGGGTCTGGTACACAACCTGTACAAACCGATGCCGGGGAGATTCAAGGACTACATCGCCATCCCGAAGTCGAACGGCTATCAATCCCTGCATACCGTGCTACTCGGCCCCCAGGGGCTGCCGATCGAGATCCAGATCCGCACCGAAGACATGCAGCACATCGCCACCAGCGGTATCTCCGCCCATTGGATGTACAAGTCGGGCAATAACGACGACGGCGGTAATCCCCAGGCCCTGGCGGCGGATTGGCTGCAGAACCTGCTGGAAATGCAACGCGGATACGGAGATTCGGTGGAATTTCTCGAGCACGTCAAGATCGACCTGTTCCCGGACGAGGTCTATGTCTTCACCCCCCGCGGGCGAATCTTGGTATTGCCGAAGGGGGCCACAGTGGTGGACTTTGCCTACGCCATCCATTCCGATGTGGGCAACACCTGTGTGGCGGCGCGTATCGACCGGCGCCTCGCACCCCTGCGCAGCGTGTTGCACAGCGGCCAGACAGTGGAGATCATCAATGCTCCCGAAGCAGCACCACACCCGACCTGGCTCAAGTTCCTAGTTACCGGCAAGGCACGCGCGAATGTGCGCGCCTACCTCAAGAACCTGCAGCGCCGGGAGGCCGAAGACTTAGGACAACGCCTGCTCGACACCGAGCTGGAGGGCTTTGGTCTGGACTGGCAGCACCTGCCTCAAGAACGCCTGCAGGCCTATCTGGACACTGCCAACTTGACTTCCGCCGCCCAGCTGCTCGCTGATATCGGGCTCGGCAACCGCATGCCGGCCCTAGTGGCGCGCCGGCTTGCCGCGGACAGCGGCGATGAGGCCATCGAAAAAGCGCGACCGGAGCAGGAAGCCGGACGGCCGAACCGGTTTCCCATCAAGGGAACGGAAGGGATGATAGTCAACTTTCCCCGCTGCTGCAGGCCCATCCCGGGTGACGACATCGTGGGGCTGTTCAATCCCGGCAATGGTATCAGGGTCCATCGCCGGGGGTGCCGTGACCTGGGAGATTTCCAAAGCCAGGGAGACAAGTGGCTGGACGTGGAGTGGGCAGCCGAACCCGGTGTCGATTTCTCCACCGGGATTCAGGTCGAAGTGAGCAATCGCCGCGGGACCCTGGCCACGGTGGCCACCGCCATCGCCGACATGGGTTCCAACATCGAAAACGTCCGGTCCTCCGAAAAAGACGGTACGAGTGCTGCCCTGGAGTTCCTGCTCACGGTACACGGCCGCCAGCACCTGGCGGAGATTATCCGCCATCTGCGGGCGATTCCGCAGGTCATGCGAATCTCCCGGGTACCACGCTAGGATCCCTGAGTAACCCGAATCTTTACAAATGAGTCAAGTTTGCGCACTGCACAAATCGGGATCGAAATCGAGATTCCGATTGCGATACTGATTTCGATTTCGACCTGCCCTAGCTCTCCAACGGCTGGTTAGGCGTAGGAGATGGGGCCTGACGGGAGAGGGACTTTTGGGGCCTCATGCCTTGTCGGTCTGAGGCGCACTGCATCACAACCTTCGGTGGCCTATATCGATAACATCGAGCAAGCGGATCTTCACGGAAGCGTTATCCGCAAATCAACGCAAATGGGCGCAACTAAATGCAATGGGATGAAGAACCGTCGATGACGGCAAATCGGCCTCGACTAATTTACGTTGATCGGCGGCAACCAGCGGAACCGCCGAGATTCGGATCGAGTAGGCAGTAAAAATGATCTGGTCGCCTTGATCTATCCGCAGATTACACGGATTGTCACAGGTTAAAAACAAAACAATCTGCGAGAATCGGCGTAATCTGTGGACAAAAAAGGGTACCGCCAATGAATACCATGACTGCTGAAGAACGCCTAATGCTGACCCGCCGGACTATGGAGCTACTCGAGGGCTGGGGCCTGAGAGCGGGGGACATCGTCAAAATCCTGCACCTGCCGGAGACGGTCAAAGAACGTGCAGTGTCCCGCTTCCGGGAGGACGAACCCTTCCCGGACGACCCGGAGGTCAATCGGCGGGTAGCCTACCTGATGCGTATCGAAGAGGCACTGCACACCTACTTTCCCCGCAATCCCGAGATGCGCTCCATGTGGGTCAAGCGAGGCAACCGCCAGTTCGGCAAGCGTGCCCCCATCGCCGTCATGCTCGAAGGCGGTGAGCGCGGGTTGGTCTCCGTCCTTTCCCACCTCGACTGCACCTTCGCTTGGGACCAAACCAGCTCCCAGAGCGAATATAGTCAAGGTAGATGTGGATCTGGTGCCGAGGAGAGGACTTGAACCTCCACGGGCTTCCGCCCACTAGTACCTGAAACTAGCGCGTCTACCAATTCCGCCACCTCGGCAGGTGGTGCGGGCGGGGTACAATCTGTACCCGGCAGAGGGATTACCATCCTAGTGAGAGACAAGTGGCTTGTCAACGGTATAGGGGGCCGTTGGCGTTTACTCTCAAGCGCGGGCAATTTTTCTTAGCTGAAAGGTGCGGCGAGGAGAAATAGCCGGACTATTTCGGCGCGGCAGGCTGGCTGGGTAAGGTAATGAGCCGTTTTCTCGGTTATGCTGGGACGCCGAGCGAGATCATACTGATCGATCTGCCCGACAAGATCGAGCTGTTAATAGTAGAAATCGAGTTTTAACGAAAATGCTGCAATTACAATAATTACCAGCCCGATAACACCCAAATATCAAATATCCTACATTCCGATAAGAAATATCGCTAGGATCGCAAAGGTCTTGGATCTCCTGGAAGAATATGGTTTCACTTCCGGTCCGTTTGTTGGCAAGAGCGGGGTTGCGATCCAATGCCATTAAGGTCACTTTGAAAAATACGATTTTTGTCAACGGCGCACATTTAAATCTAAGGACTTAGATTCACCTGATTGGTGAAAACACCTATCTTTCAAAGTGCCCTTTAACCCCTCAGCATATAAGCTTGGCCCCTGTTCTCCCTTCTCCAACCCGCTGGACGGGCAGAACCCTGCAAAGTGGCTACCGGATTGGTATCATGCGGGCAGCCGTTCGGCTCCCGCTGAATCCCGACCCTGGACAAGAGAAATCAAAGCCCTATGCCCGCATCGAGCCAAAATCCGCACGGGGGCCGGGGCGGCTATTCGTCCGTTGGCAGCGGCCCTGACACGGCCCGGGATCTCTATTTCCGTCACTAGCGTCCGGGGAAACTAGTTCTTCCATCTTGTAACCACTTGTAAGATAAAACAAAGCTGCCGATTTTAGGATGTCATCGACTTGAATCGATTGGGACCTATATACCTAGCTAGCCTCTACAGATCTGGCGTGCGAAAGATGCAGGCCCTACAGGTCAGTCCTTGGGGGGTTTGAGGAACAGGGTAAACTGTCCCTGCCTCTTGCCGTAGTGCCGGGCCACTTTCTCCCGCAACTCGCGGATACTGTCGGAATCTTTGGCCATTCCGATGACCTCATAGCAGCGCGAAACAAGTTGCCGGACTCCCTAGTTCTCGGTGAGTTGCCGGTGCCAGCGGACGCCGGGCGACGGTTTGTTCTCTTTGAGATATTCGGTTACGTCCTCGTCCATGGTGTCGTAGATGAGTTCAGTCACCAGCTTTCCCCACCACTTCGGGCGCGCCTGCA
>Ga0209259_1000303_pt1 | contig 13947 bp, 10 predicted proteins | sample WorMetGr2BELIZE1_FD_187417 | JGI IMG/M metagenome (GOLD analysis project Ga0209259, IMG submission 187417) | Marine gutless worms symbiont microbial communities from Max Planck institute for Marine Microbiology, Germany - Inanidrilus... ...
GAAATCTCATATACGATTTCCTATTAGTGATTAATACTAACTTACCTCCTATCTTGCACCGTTTCCGAGATATAGCCGTCGATAGGTCCGAAATCGCTATACTGTGCTACCCCTCGTGTTTAACTCCCCCGGCGGAGGTGTTCCCCTGGGACGATCTCCGTGAATTTTTCAGTGGATGTCAACGGATGGCCAAGGTACCTAATCCCGTAGAAATATTGCGGAAAATTTGGACCGCCTGAGTAGGGTCCGGTGCACGAGCGCTACCGACAGACGACAGACGGACGGGCGACAGCATATAGCGAACGTGCATATAGTTCACGTTCACTAAAAATCAATTTTACTTTAACTTGTGCATAATGAAAAATATCACTGTGCCAGAATAAAGGCCAGTCAAATAAAAACAACTAGAATGTGGGCCAATGTCCAACGTGATGGGGGTGATGGCCGCCCTGCCAAATATAGGTGGTGAGCTCCGTTCAACGTTGCAAAGTTTCGCTGACGCCCACTACTAGAGTGCCGTGCAGTAACGCTGCAAAGACGCGAAACCCGTTGAAATTTGCAGGGGTGCCCCAAACTAACGAACTGATCTTAGCCCCTAGTGGGCTGAAGTTCACCATATTATTTATGTCATGTGGGGAGCCTGGGGAGGTATTGCTGTTTAACAAGTTTTTTTCTGGTTGTTGATACGTGCCTTAGATGCAAATATATAGCCAGATAAAGTTGTGCTATGGTGCCCAGATGGCAAATTTTTGGCGATATTTTGTTTCCTGTATTTTCAGCGAGCTGTGTGCGACACGTTTCAGACCTGCATCCTAAATTCGCACTAAGGCCACATCATGTGTGCAAGTATGGCAGACATCCAATCTACAACGGCTGAGATTAGGCGAGAAAAAAAGAAAGAAGATAGAAAGAAGAAACCACAGGGCAAAAATATAATGCCCTGCCCTATTCCATAGGGGGCCATAATAAGCAGTACACAAACATGCAACCATTTTATGGCCATTATGCAGGTCTGTTAGCCAGCACCCACAGTAAGAAACTGCAGAATTTCGATGGAGCAAAGTTTCACTGCCTGTGTGCCCTCGCAGTACACACATGCCATGAAATTTTGTCACAAAAATTTCTAACGGTGCTGTAGTGTAGAGCTTTTATTCTGATAATATTTCTGCAGTCGTTTTGGGAACATTCTGATGATGCAGAAGCAGCAACCAAGCACCATGTGGAATATTAGAAGAACATGTTTGAGCAGTCAAACATCACTGTTCACTGTAACAATGTGTCAAAGTTGTCAGCGCCTTATCTATATACACTTTTCACTTTCATTATTTATGTACATAATTAAAGCCACACATCAGTGCTTTGACACTGCTGGTTGGGCGGCAGGAAGGGCATCTGGTGTGTAAAAAAATCGAGGGGATGGTGGAGGTGGGCACCGGAGTCTGGTTAGTCTGGATGGAGTGGCACCCAGCCGGATGGTCGGTGTTTCTGCCTCTGTTTATCTTCCCTTGCACCATAAAGCCCAGAAATTCTCTTCTGGCAACGGCTTACCCGGGTGGTCCCGGAAAAAAGGGCCGTAAAACGGTTGTGGTGGTGTGGTAAAGCCACACATCAGCGCTGCTAAACAATGAAATGCAGAATATTACCATCCACAAAGTACAAACTGTTCCATTTCAACAAGAGCTGTCAAATTAACGCGTTAAGGAATTAACTGCAATTTAAAAAATTAACGCCACTAAAATTTTAACGCAGGTGCAATCATCACGACCCCAAAGACAGCTCCTTGTGCATAACACATCACATGATGTATAGATCATTCCACCGTTTTTGCACAGCTCATCTGAACCCACAAAATCCTGTGCTTTACAATGCATTTCAATCGGCCAGACACCCCAAAAGTGCCCGTTCCTGTGGGGGCATCTACATCCCGTGTAAGACATGTTCCCTGGACACACACGACTCAGCATTCCAGACTGCATCTCAATCGGTTCAGCCGTTTATGCACAGAACACGGCAGAGGGTCCATATACTTTACAATTTGCATTAAAACGCGATTAACGCACAATTTGAAAAATTAATCACTGTGATTAACGTGCTTAGAAAAATTCATGATTTGACAGCCCTAATTTCAACCATGTGGCAGTGTATGCATGTCAATGAACTGCTATGTAATTGTTTGCGATACTTCTTGCATGTCAATTCACTAAACTTGTATGAACAAATGACCATAAAAATACATCAAACTCAGGAAAAACAAATAAATCACTGCACTGGAATTCACTAGTTATAAATAGCTCTTTATATGTTACTGTTCTATACACAGCATCCCAAAATAGGAAGACGCCAACTCATGGTGGTAACTCTTGTCAATTCTTAACCGATTTTCACAGTTCTTTCACTTTTAGACTCATCAGTAAATCTGCAGTAGAATGATAATCAATAATCCCACCACAGCTTAATGTGTTGCTACACTACCTTGGGAATGGGAAGTATTAACGTCAGAAAACTAGCGCCAATCTGAAATAGGTATTGCGATAAAAGATAAATAAATCACAAGTGCGTCAGAAAGATGCAAATGCCACCAGGTGGTAGGATTTTCAATGACCAATGTTTTAGAAATTTACTGATGAGACTGTCCGTGAAATAATTTTTAAAACAGGTAAACACATGATGAAGTTACAGGCAAGAAAGTTGACTGTCATGTGCTCTGTGTGCCTGGGTACTGTCCAGCTGAAAGATGAAGAACTCACCAGAGATCTTGGGTTTGGCAAGCAATGGCTGTTGTTAACTGTTATCGCATTGATTTTGACTTGGCTTAGACAATAATCGAACTGGTGTAGACCGAAACTGACTTGCTGACTAACAACATCAGTGACTGAATGTTGATGATTACATGCGAAAGGATTTTGCAGCGACACATTTCTTTGTTGTGGCAGGTGCGTAGTCAGTCATTCTGTGGATTGCTCGGTGTGAATACTGTGAATATCTTTTCCTCAGTGAATTACATAATGCTTACATCACTTGGCAAATATTTTTCAACTAATCTAAGCGGCTGAATTTTGCATGACAGTTTGAGTCTTGCTCGACAGTTTGCTTTACTCAGAATCTTCAGCATGACAATTTCTCGAACGCATGTATTTCACAAGGTAGTGTAGCAACACATTTAAGGTGTGGCTGGATCTTTAATAATCACTTTACTGCAAATTTAATGACAAGTCAGCCAGTGAAAGAACGGTGAAAATCAGTTCAGATCTGTACCACCATGAGTCGGCTGTCTTCCTTTTTTTGGCACACAGTGTACATGTAGAAACAAAGCACACTTTGTCAATGTTCTTCAGTTCTTCCATTTAATACTCTGAAACAACACACACACAAACATTTGCACAACTGCACGGCTTGACAGGCAATTTAATTAGCCCACAGTTCCTCAACGGTTCAAGCAACAGTAAGCTTTGTTCAAACAAATGTTATTTCTGATCTCACACTGATTCACTATTTGGGTGCTGGTGCCAGGCAGCCAACATAAACGATGCGGCATCACTCCCTTCAAGAGTCACTTGATAGATCAAGAAAAAACTAGAGGCTAAAGATGTTTTACCAAACATAAACTGCATGCAGGCCGCCGAAAGGCCTGAAAAATGCCGTCTTTTGTCCCTGGTGACCTTGATCTTTGACTGTCAAACTCGTCCAAGCGAGGGACCAAACATATCTTCCGTGTGAATTTGATGCAAATCTGTTCAGCAGTTCCCCAGAGATATTTCATACACAAACAAAAAAACACACTGACAGCGCCAAAAACATTTCCGCAGTTCACTGCATGCAGCAATAAGATCAGTGGGTGATTTTCTCCGGCTGGTCAAAGCATTTTTTCCCTTAGTGCTTTGATGCTGTTGTTAGCAAGGACGTCTGATCTGTAGAAACCTGCAACAATTATTCCTAAACATTCTCTTTTGGAAGTAACTACAGAAAAGAAGGCGAGTTAAATAAAAGCCGAGCGCACGTTTATGTTTATTAACAAATTACTCTGTAATATCATAATGAAGTATTTAATACTAACAACAGCAAGGTGACTGGGCCAATAACGTCTTAGCACAGATTCAGGACTGGATAAGACAGATAAAGCAGCATGTAGGTCAAACTGGAAAATAGGTTAGAACACTTAATTATCAATTGTGAACTATGGATGTGCCATTTCAAGCTGTCAATGGTATGGGTTAATGTATCACTCTACAAACTGCCAGCTGTCAAGTCTGCAATATTACTATTATCAGGCCGCATCGCAGTACTACATAGATGCAGTCTATTGTGGTCTGTCTCTCTGTCATGATTGTGAGCCTCATAAAATGACTTGACCCGATCGAGATGCTGAATGGGTTGTGGACATGGGTGGACCCAAGGAACCAAGTATTAGATGGGGTCCAGAACCCCCACGCGAAGAGAATTTTGAGGCAGATGGGGCGGCCCATTGTAAAGCATAAGGATTTTTGCCACTAGCTGTGCAAAAACAGCTGAACCAATCAAAATGCTGTTTGGGATGTGGACTCAGGTGGGCCCAGGGAACCATGTTTAATAATAATAATAATAATAATACGAAAATTTATAACGCGCACATGTAGTCAAGCATTAAGCATGAATTGGAGGCGCGGGCAGTCGCTAGGTTTAAGACAGGGGTGCACATTGGTGCCACCTAGCGAATACAACTGAACCGTCCGTGTGTGGCGGCAATGCGGACCATGTCAAATTACTATTACCACTTGTTATTATTATTATTTACAAATACCGACTGGAGTGACACTGGCATAAAACTGCTGCAGGGGCGTTTTACCTAGTCTGCTTATTATAAGAAACAAATAAACGACCCAATCATCCACCCATTTAGCACAATCTGGTAACCACGCACTCATGCTGCTAAAAAATATGCATGATTCTCAGTGGATGACGCTGTACAGCACTGCATAGACAGCTGCATCTATTACCAGCAAATATTAGCATGAAGCAGCAAGGTGCCATTCGAGCATTAGAAACTGTCAGAAAGCACGAAACGTACTGAGTCTTGGAGAACTTTCCGAGCATAAAACCATTCCTGAGATTCGGCTTTCAGCTGGTGCTGATATGCCATCAGCTGCACTCTATCTCGCTGATTCATCAGTGTCTGCACATTCACCAATGCTGTCATACAACACCGCCACTAGTGGCACACAACAAGTGCGTAACAGCGAAATTAACTGTTAAACCAAGCGTGCAGTCGGAAAGCACACAATGTACAGTGACTGGGAGTATTTCAAATACATGTATTTGAAATATGTATTACAAATGTAATAAATGTTTTGTATTTCTATTTAAATTACTTTATATGAACATATTTTACCAGATATTTTGTACCGGTATCTGAATTTCAAATACAAATAACTGTATTTGTATTTGCTACTTTTTGTCCAAAATATAAAATACACTTTTAGATTGCCTAAAAGTTTTATCAACGTCAATCATGAGGACAAATACTGATGCCCCGTCACAGTGACTTAGCAGACAGGAGAAGCTGTTGCTTCTTAGATAAACTGCAAGTTACAAACACTGACATTCACACGACATTACAAAAAATTCATATTTCTTCAGAATAGCAAACGCCTATAACTGTTGAAGTCTGGTATGCTACTGCAATGTGTTTGACATAAAATACAACATACCTTAGTGTTATTTTGTATTTCAAATACAAATTGTCAAGAGCATTTTAAAGTATTTAAGATATTTTTTGAATATGCATTACGCACAAGTACTCTTAACGACATCAAATGAATCTCTTCCTAGTACACAAACTAACACGGTCTCAAATACATTAATAACTAGAAATGTGAGCCAATGCCCAACGTGATGGCCGCCCTGCCGAATATAGGTGGCGCCCTCTGTTCAACGCCGCAATTTGGCTGACGCCCACTAGTAGAGTGCAGTGCAGTAACGCTGCCAAGACGCGAAACCCGTTGAAATTTGCTGGGGTCCCCCAAACTAACGAAACGATCTCAGCCGCTAGTGGGCCGAAGTTCACCATATTGTAAGGACATGTGGAGGCTGCTTAACAAGTTTTTTTCCGATTGTCGATACGTGCCTTAGTTGCGAAGATATAGCCCGACAAAGTTGTGTGATGGTGCGCAGATGGCGATTTTTTGCATCATTTTTGCATCCTGTATTTCCAGCTAGCCGCGTGCAGCACATTTCAGACCTGCATTCTAAATTTGCACTAAGGCCACACCATGTGTAGAAGTATGGTAGACATCCAGTCTGCAACCGCTGAGATTAACCACAGGGCAAAAATATAATGTCCGCATCTGCTATGCAGGGCGGCCATAAAAAATGTGTTTTCATACTCTGGTTGTAAAACACAAGACAGCACAAAGAAAATCTCAAATGAATGATTACTGTACAGATTAGGTATTGGTAAGAGGCACAGATGCCAAACTGTAAATGCTTACCTCTATTACACTTTCATGACAACCACACTTTGCACCAATCTCCAAGCGGCATTCAATGGAATCGATGAGATTGCAGTATTTGTTCAATACCTTCAAACAAATAAATAAACATTATATTATATATTGAAAAATAAGCTATAATTACACAAACAACACAAATAAGCTTGATTGCCATCTTGGGTGGCATATTTAGTATCACTGGATATCAACTGGCATTGTTATGGCTGCCTATGGAATAGGGCAGGCCATTATATTTTTGCCCTGTGGTTTCTTTCTTCTTCTTTCTTTCTATCTTTTTTTTTCCTCGCCTAATCTCAGCGACCGCAGATCGGATGTCTACCATACTTCCACACATGGTGTGGCCCTAGTGCAAATTTAGAATACAGGTATGAAATGTGCTGTACGTGGCTTGCTGGAAATACAGGACACAAAAAAATCGCCATTTTGGCACCATCGCACAACTTTGTCGGGCTATATCTTCGGAACTAAGGCATGTATCGACAATCGGAAAAAAACTTGTTAAACAGCAATACCTCCTCCACATGTCCTAATAATATGGTGAACTTCGGCCTACTGACGGCTGAGATCCGTTGGCGAGTTTGGGGCACCCCTGCAAATTTCAACAGGTTTCGCGTCTTGGCAGCGTTATTGCACGGCACTCTAGTAGTTGGCCCACATTTCTAGTTTTAGTTGTTATGGTAGATGGTAACTAGTACTAGTACTACTATTACAGCCACTATACAGTCGACAACCCCAGTTAATAACTGGAGGCTTTTGTTGACTGCCAGCATGCCCTTGCTGACGGCATCTAGTGCATCCAGATTAGGGAGAAGATGCCAGAGATTTCCTCGATTGTGTTACCGCCACCATCTCCATAAGATGGTAGCAATACACAAAATTACCATTTACAAATAATCATAATCACACTAATCATACAATTAATTATTATAAAAATTTAATCTCAAAAATTTTTCACCATCGAAGTTCAATTAATGTCACATCATTAGTGTAAAAGTTTTTTTAGTTAATTTAGCTGATACATCACTGCATTGCTAGGCACGTTTAATGTTAGTTGCTATGGTTTCGCACGCTCTCATTTTCGTTACTTACTAACTATCTGGCAAAAACGGAAAGGCTGTGACGTCAAGAGGTTTACAAATGGTCAGAGAGAGAGGGTTTTCAAAAAACAGTTTGAAGTTGTGAGTATATTTTGAAAGGAATTGAAGAACATTGCGACTGTTCTGATAGAGAACGAGTGAAGTGTGGTGTTTTGCCATGAATGAATTTGGATGAAGTGGACGTCCGTGGATTTGATTTTGTAATATTTGTATCGGTGGAGTGACGCCGATGTCTCGGCAGTGTTCTTATCCAGATCACCAGCTGGATCAAGTACCTTTTGATATGATCTATTTCAGTATCGGCGGTGCCACATCGTTACCTTGGCACAAACACTAATGGAATAACTGTGTGAATTCACATAATCGCAAATGTGTTACTTTCATCAATATCTGACTTTCAGAAATGACCGCAAATGTTGGTTATACTGAAGTACAGTACCTGGTGCACTGATGCTACTGGTTAAACAGTGATACGGAGTGGTACGGAGACGGTGCAGGTAACACCGTTGAGTAGAACTCTGGCGTTATCTCCGTAATCAGAGTGCACTAGTTGCCTTCAGTGCGTAGACACTGTTGGTTCGGCGACAGGAAGGGCATCCGGCCTGTAAAATAAATGGTGGGATGGTGGAAGTGGGCACTGGTTACTCCAGATGGAGTGGCGCCCAGCTGGATGGTCGGTGTGTCTGCCTCTATTAATCTTCCCTTGCACCATAAAGTCCAGAAGTTTCTCTTCTGGCACCGGCTCACCTGGGTAGTCCAGGAAAAAGGGCCGTAAAACGGTTGTGGTGGTGTGGTGGTTAAACAGTGACATTGATGTTAAATATTATAGGACAGATTAACTGTTGTGCTGTTTATTGATATTTAAACAATATAAATCTCTATTGTTCTAAATTATTGGTTGTCTTGAGATACTACTGAAGTTTAAGGGTCACATCTATAAAGTTGTTGTCCCACTATAAGGTCCTATTTACAATTAGTGCTGCTCCTTTTCTTTGTAACAAGCCATAAAAACTTTTTTGTCAATTGTTCATACCTGAAGTAACTGTTTTCTGCATGAATGTAATATCTATTCTAGTAAAAGACTCTACAGTTATTCAGGTTATATAGTACACAAGCAAAAAACTGCCTTAAATTTTAAGACATGTGCCACCACAGTTCAAACTAGTTTCGTGTCATGATAATGTTAAAAATTTTTATTTACTAACAGCCCCAGTTGATAATGAAGCAAATTGTTATTAGTTTACATAAATGTGCATACCTCTCGTGGAGCTGACTTTTTATGCAGGAATATAACAACCTTGTCGAATGGAATGATAGGCTTCATTTTAGTCCCACCAAGCCAACCCTGCATATCGTTCATGTCAACTGTGATCTAATATACAGTGTGTCCACAAAAAAACGCCGCCCAAGTATAATGCCATAGTATTCAAAATACTGGGCAAACATCAGTGAATTTTTACAACTGAATTTAACACATATTTCTACACTGTGCGCAAAAATTCGTGGAAATTTAACGTAAAGATCGTAATTTATTACATGTTTTCAATTACTCGTCCAAAACACAAGTTTCCGTGATAACACGGACTCATGCACGTTCACAGCTATCTCCAATGAAGTAGTGTGATAATTCATCAATTGTCGTAACCTTTTTCTTGACGAAGAACTTTAATTAAAACAAGATCTTCGGTACTAAACACCATTTTGTTTTTGTTTTGACAATGCAACAATTGCTTCGATGCTGACGTCAGTTAACTCCATGGACCGTAAGTAAGAAAGCACGCTTCTGGAAATGGTAAACTTTAAAGACCATTCATTAAATGTCAAAATTTCAGTGATGAGGTAAGACAGATTTTCACTAAAATTGACAATTTTATTGAAAATAAACATATATTCATGCTGCTAAATTGTAACTGCACAAAGCTTGCTAATTTTGAAAATTTTTAAACATGCTTGGGGGTGTCGTTTTTTGTCAACACGGTGTATATATATACTACAAATTGAATACTCACAAGTTAGATAGATGTAGACAGATACAAGACAAATTTAATATAAAATGTATTTTGCTTTACTACAGCACTCAAAAAAACAAGAAAGTGCTGAAAAATATGTATAATATAAATAACCTTGAGCAAAACAGAACAATATTATGATGTTATTACAGCAAATGTACGAACAGAGAATTTTACAAGAAATGCTGAAATTTTAAGACAGTGTACACTATATCACATCCAATATTTTAGCACAGCCTAAGTACAGTAATTTTAAGGATCACTATGGCAAAGCGACAAACTACAATATATGTCGGTATGACTGCTAAATAAGTGTGCTTTCAGTTTTTACCACGCGATGTATGCTAGCGTGGTATATGCCATAGTCATTGAAAACATGTAATAAATTACGATCTTTACGTTAAATTTCCACGAATTTTTGCACACAGTGTAGAAATATATGAATGTAATACCTATTCTAGTAAAAGACTCCACAGTTGCGACAAATAAATAAGTTATGTAACACAAGTTTGGTGTTCTACTGAAATGGCTAAACGTAGGATCATGCAAACAATGCCACACAATAGCCCAGGGACTCTGGTTTTATGAAGCCAAAGATCTCGCAAAACTCAAACGGAGTCACCCCAACAGAGGCGCCAAATGCAGGTGCGGTAGGTTAAAATTGGCGACTTTTGATAAATATCTCGCTACAACTGAAAAATGTCGACCGTTGCAAGCGTCGTCAACTTAGTTCGGCTGCAAGTTTATCACACTGAGCATCCAGCTTTGTTTGCAGCATGTTTGCTGTGATGCAACGCATCATGCGGGTTCGTCAGTGACAGCGGGTATTTGTTGACAAAATGCTGTTAAGGAGGCAGGTGTACATTGTTGGGGTGACAGCTCCGAAGCCTGGGACCAGCAGCAGCAGCAGCAGCAAGTATATCAAGAAGACTGGAAGTCGACAACCGGAGATGACTTCTCTTCATTATGTCAGCAACTGTGACATGAAACACATTCCGAGGACATTTCAACGACTCTGTGTGCACTTCTCATCCACAATTAGCCAGTCAACACCGACGTAGGGTGGTACATACATTTAGGTCCGGCTGCATCAAGGTCAGTTGACTTTAACTGTTGGTCAACTCAGTGTTGTCATCATGACAACGGCAGGTTACACGACACAGCCAATAGCAGTGTTGGACAGTAGGTTAGTTAACTGAGCTTGGTGCAACCACAGCTTAGAGGTGGAACAGTCAGAATACAGACGACTCACTCACAAACCTTAGTCTGAAATAACCGTTCAATTTCTTGCCACCTTCGCAATCTCGTTCTCGCACTCAGCGCAATCCACGTGTACTGTCTCTCTGTCAGCTGCAACATGCACATCACAACGTGCTTTAGCATAAGTGACCACCAGTCACCATCAGATGACACAATACCCCCAGCATTGCCCATTGGCAGCATCTGCAGTCTGGCAGCTTCCACCAGCTGTTCATACTGTGTTACTGGCATTCAATGTTTGGCCGTTGAGCCTTCTCTGTAGCTGGTCTGAAACTCACTACCAGACAATCTTCACGATCCAACACATTCCTTTGACAGTTTCCATTGTGATCTGAAAACGTCTATTTTCTCGGTCCATTAGCATACACAACGTACTAGAAGCTTTGCGGCTGCGATATATTAATCTATGACTGACAATGACACCGACTGTGATAAATACGAGACTTACGCTAAAGCTGATACAGGGTGGCCACAAACTAGCAGCAAAACATTCTTCTGAGTTTCTAGGCTTTTCCAGAGCCATAATTATACTTTTCCAGAGGTTATCACAACAACGAAGTGCCTAGTAATTTAGCTGATGTTTACAAGGCAGGGTCACTATTCCCTGAGATCACACTGATCCTATTTACCCAGTAAACAGTTGTTTTATGCAAATATTTGATCTTACTAAAACCATTTTATTATGGTCGCCCTATGTATCGGTAATAGGGCAGACCATTATATTTTCATCCTGTGGTTTCTTCTTTTTTCTTTCTTTTTTTCCTTGCCTAATCTCAGCGGTCGGAGATTGGATGTCTACCATACTTCCACACATGGTGTGGCCCTAGTGTAAATTTAGAATGCAGGTCTGAAATGTGCAGCAAGCGGCTTGCTGAAAATACAGGATGCAAAAAAGTCGCCAAAAATCGCCATCTGCGCACCATCGCACAACTTTGTCGGGCTATATCTTCACAACTAAGGCACGTATCGACAATCGGAAAAAAACATGTTAAGCAGCAATATGTCCTCCAGGTGTCCACACAATATGGTGAACTTTGGCCCACTAGCGGCTGAGATCGTTTCGTTACTTTGGGGCACCCCACCACATTTCAACTGGTTTCACGTCTTCGCAGCGTTACTGCACGGCATGTAGTAGTGGGCGTCAGCCACACTTTGCGGCGTTGAATAGAGGGCGCAACCTATGTTCGGCAGGGCGACCATCACGATGGGCATTGGCCCACATTTCTAGTTTGTTATAATTTTCCCCTGAGGTTGCACATAATTCTGAGTTTTCCATGTTCAGAGAAATCCCTGAGTATTCCAGGTTTTCTATGTTTTTGGCCACCCTGTGACAGTTCATTACTGTTCTCTCTCTCCTCTTACTTAACCAATGTTTTCCACATGAAACTGAGTAGATGGTTTCCACACGTTTTTAGGGTAAGTGGCAAAGGTTCTTCACAGGCCCCTCCAGTCACCCAACCAACAGCGTCAAAACACTGAAAGAAACTCAAAGCACTAACCCCAACATGGGAAGATCACCCAATGGCCGCCTCATCCTGTCCTGATCCACTGTCAGACTTGTCATTATCATTAGCAATAATCAATACATTATACTCCAATAAGGCTGATCTGCTGCTTTGTGTGACGCTGTGTAGTTCAATTAAAACCAATTACAAGGCATGATAAATTGCGAGGGTTGCAGCAGGAAGGGCATCCGGCATAAAAATAGGGGGATGATGGAGGTGGGTCACTGATTAGTCTGGATGGGGTGGCGCCAAGACGGATTGTTGGTGCGCCTGCCTCTGTTATCTTCCCTTGCACTATAAAACCCAGAAGAAGATGTCATGCAAATGTTTCTTCTGGTACCAGCTCACCCGGATAGTCCTGGACAAAGGGCCATAAAACGTTTGCAGTAATAGTAGTAGTACTTATGTAACCATCAATTCATCTGCATAGAATTGTATCCACTCATAACAGATGTAGTACACAGCATCATTTACAACTTACCCGATGATCTTTTCGGATTGCCTGTGGACTAGCCAAGTTATTCTGCATACCAAAAACATGTTAACATCAACAACTTCTGTATACTGCATGATAAAACAGTCCAATATAATGTGATAACAATCCAGTCATGCAATACAAACTGAACTTGCTCTTCCAACGATATGATACAAAATACATAACATGCTTAAAAGCTATCAAGTAGCCACTTTAGTCTACCAACACCTCTGCTTTAATGACCGTTTCCAGGCGAACCTCTACTTCTTCTGATAAGTGGCCACACACCTTTCCCATTACTACATCAACAGTGTCAAAAGCAGTGAAAGAAATTAGGCCAACATACGAAACCATAACAGAAAATATACGAAAAAGAACCAAAACGAAAGAACGCTTAGCACTTCTTCACGACGTTTCATTTAGTCTTTCTAGCTGTACTCACAAGCGACACATACTGTTGCATTTGACCTTAATCAAGAGTACTTCCAACCCACCCCGGCATTTGCTGTTCACTGTCAATACTACATGCAAGAAGTGAAGAATAACAACACATAAATTAATGCATTTCTGTACTATGGTTATGTGCATTTCAAACAGAAGCAGCAATACAAGCCTCTGGCAGTTCATAATGGTACAGACAGCAGTAATACAGTGTCGTCATAAGAGACATGTTCAACAGGCTTGCCGAGCGTGGCAACTCACGAAATTTTGCCAAACCTTTTGCTACATCTTGGTCATCGGCAGCCTATAAGCAAAACACAGCAGAGCCATCACAAAGCTGAGAAAAACTGCATAGAAATTAAAGTTTCCATCAAAACTTTTTATAATGCACAGACTGCAGATCAAAATAAATTCTTCAGAAACCAGGTAATAAGACAGCATTACAGTGCCTGTGGTTAACTATGAAGCCAAAAAATTTAGCAGACATTCCAAAGTTTTCTGATTCTGATCATTTTATAGACTGTACAACGTTTGTCAAACGCTATAATGACAATTAACAAAAAGAAACTGTTTTCTCAACCTGTTATCATATAAACTTTGGTTATGTTTTAGAAAGCTAGAAAGTGGTATGTGAACAGTAAATAACCAAATACCTGTGTCTACATGTATATTATC
>Ga0209259_1000306_pt1 | contig 13938 bp, 9 predicted proteins | sample WorMetGr2BELIZE1_FD_187417 | JGI IMG/M metagenome (GOLD analysis project Ga0209259, IMG submission 187417) | Marine gutless worms symbiont microbial communities from Max Planck institute for Marine Microbiology, Germany - Inanidrilus... ...
GGGGAACGGAGGGCAAAGGTAGGGAGAGAGGGCGAGGGAGGGAAGAAGGGGGACGGAGGGTGAGGGGAAGGGAAGGTACAAACTCTGCAAATTTTGTGAAAATCCCGCAATGGATGCGCCCCTGCGGGGAGTTTATGTTCCACATTTTAATCAAACCTCAGTAATAATTTCAGTTTGGAGGCCCTATACCCTTATCGTTGCACCGATGCAGTGAAATTTGGCACGGAGGAGCGAAGTTGGGGTCTCCTCCCGTGCCAAATTTAACCCACATCGGTGCAACGTGTTGCCCCTGAAAAAACCTCAAAATCGGCCTCTGAGTTACTTAATTACCGGCACTTCACGCAATGCTGTCGTTAATGACAATAATAATGCATCATTTTGTGATGTAGTAATGCCAGGAAGGAAACGCGCCGGATGCAGTGTGGATGACGAGAGTGGCAATCATGACTTGAAGAGCACCGAGCAAAGACTTTGGCGTCGTACTGTAACTGACAGTGACAGTGATGTTGAGCCAAGTGGACCTAGTGGTGAGTTAGTTAAATGTAGTGTAGGCCAGTACTTTGAATCATTTTGAATGTGTGTTTTCTTGAACAAATTTTACTTTGCACCCATAATATCTTCTTCGATTATGTACTTGTTACATATACAGTCAAAGGAGCGTTTCCAACAGCTAGGCATGTACCGTGACTATGGTGCTAGCCTACACATGTATATCATTGTATTGATGTATCTTCTGTTTTGTGCACCCCCCTTCCCTCAAATAGACATCATCGGAGATGTGGTGATTGTCTGGAGGGTAAGGGGGAAAACTATCAGGTCTGTTCTGTGCAATATTGTGTGCAACAATTGTGCACAGTGCGATGCACACACATATGAACAGACTAACAGTTCTCTGGATTGGGTTTTGTCTCACTGGGCCCATTTCACTGTGCTAGATTCATTTTTGTATTGTGTATTACTGTGTGATGTATGCATGATTGCTTAGGTTTGTAACACGGTGAGGTGGACCTGGTGGGATTGAAGCCTATCCTTAGGAACACTACTTCCTTCAGTGCTTTGACACTGTTGGTTTGGTCATTTGACCCGCAAAAACCGTCCCCGAAATGACCTATAATGTGTTTAGTGGGACGCTAAACCCTACTCACTCACTCACTCACTCGGTCAGAGGCATTTATTACCGGGGTAAATGCCCTGGCGCGCCCTGATGTAGCGTCGCCACTTATTTGCAGAAAATCTGTATTACATATATATGTAAAAAATGCAGTTTATACACACTGTTAACGGCGACGGATCAAATTTTTACTTTTTGCAGTTTTTGATCCGTCGCCGTTAACAGTGTGTATAAACTGCAGTTTGTTTGTTTTACATATACATTTGCTGTTAACACTGGGCTGGCGCTACCACACAGCCCGTGATGACTGGCACATAACTTCACAACTTAGGCCTACAATTGTGTACGGCGGAGGCCCACTTTACTGGCCAGGGGCGCACAACTACCAGTGGCGGCTGAAACCGTAAACCAACGTTCACCCACCGGTAATTATGGTCGCCCTATGTAATAGGGCAGACCACTATATTTTTGCCCTGTGATTTCTACCTTCTTTTTTCTTTCCTCGCCTAATCTCAGCGGTCGGAGATTGGATGTCTCCATACTTCCACACATGGTGTGGCCTTAGTGCGAATTTAAGATGCAGGTCTGAAACCTGCTGCACGCGGCTAGCTGAAAACAGGACGCAAGAAAGTCGTCCTTAATCGCCATCTGGGCACCATCGCACAACTTTGTCGGGCTATATCTTCGCAACTATAAGGCACGTATCGACCATCGGAAAAAAAACTTGTTAAGCAGCGATATCTCCTCCACATACTCCCACAATATGGTGAACTTCGGCCGACTAGCGGCTGAGATAGATCCGGTAGTTTGAGGCACCCCTGCAAACTTCAACGGGTTTCGCGCCTTGGCAGCGTTACTGCACGGCATGTAGTAGTGGGCGTCAGCCAAACTTTGCGGCATTGAACAGAGGGCGCCACCTATGTTCGGCAGGGCGACCATCACGTTGGGCATTGGCCCACATTCTAGTTTTTTTACTGTAAGCCGTCCTGTTCACTTTCCGCTGTGTGTGTTTGCTGTGCAGTCTGAGCACTCCCACCGCAGACACCGTTCCGCTGTCCAGAGTTCGACAAAACACGACTGCCCAGCAGTGGCTGTCATCCGTGAAATCTGCTGGTTTCCCGGACACAAAGTAACGCATATGCTTTCATGCTAGTTGTAGCCTGTGTGCAATATATGGCTGTGTATAGCATTGTGTAGCGTTACGTGGTTCTACACTGTGTTCAATAAAAGAAACGTGCAAGGCAGTGAACTTGTCAATAACTTTATGACATTGTCACCAAAAATCGCCATATGGGCGCCACCATCGCACAAATTTGTTGGGCTATATCTTCGCAACTAAGGCACGCATCGACAATCGGAAAAAAATTGTTAAGCAGCAATATGTCCTCCAGATGTCCCCACAATAGGGTGAACTTTGGCCCACTAGCGGCTGAGATCGGTTTACCATTTTGGGGCACCCCAGCTAATTTCAACGGTTCTGGCGTCTTTGCAGCGTTACTGCACGGCAGTCAAGTAGTGGACGTCAGGCAAACTTTGCGGCGTTGAACAGAGGGCGCCACGTATGTTCGGCAGGACGACCATCACGTTGGACATTGGCCCAAATTATAATATTTCACATGGTAGTGTAGCGACGCGCCAAAGGTGTGGCGTTATTTTTAGCGAACGCGAACTCACGTTCACGTTTGCTATATGCTAAATTGCCCGCCATCTGTCGTCTGTCTGTCTGTCTGTCTCTCTGTAACGTTTGCGCGCCCTACTCAGGCGGTTCAAATTTTCGGCAATATTTCTAGGGCATTACGTGCCATGGCCATTGACATCCACTGAAACTTTCACGGAGATCGTTCCAGGGGAACCCCTCCGCCGGGGGGAGTTAAACACAAGAGGGGTAGCCAAGTATAGCGATTTTAGACCTAGCGACGGCTATATCTCGGAAACAGTGCAATATAGGAGGTAAGTTACTGTTCATCAGTAATAGGAAATCGTACATTAACTTCCGATTGGTACCAAAATAGGTGACCTTGAATGACCTTCAACGGCGTAATGGCCGTAATTTTGCGTTATTTCCTCAAATTCGGGTAGGTTTCGGGGCGCACTGCGTAAAAGTGGTTGAACATATACTTAAACTTTCTACGACAGAAACGTAGCCCAGAGTTTCTAGTTATGGTCGCCTTATGTGTCGGGTAGTACTGAACTTCGTGCCGTTTTACTTATAAGTCAGTATGAATTGGTAACTACGAGCCACTTGCACAGTACCACGGTTCATCACGAAGTTTTTCCAGATACGGTATACCCTCTCTGCCAATATGGAGGTAAATCATGGGAGGGAAGGTTACGTTAGGCCCCCGTTTCCATATAGCTTACATGACCCCGAGTGCATTAATCTGGCCGTGACTTCCTTCCGGCTGCGTATGTACTAGGACTGTTTGTAGGCAACATGATGTGCGTTGTTCACTGAGCTAACTGTGTGTAGCATTATTTGTGTTTGACAGATTGACGTCGACACAGTAAGACGTCGCCAGTACGCCTCGCAGAAGCTGAAGGGGGCGTTGAGTAGAAATGTGGATGACGTGAACAAGGACATCAAGTTTCATGTGTACATTTCGTCGTCGGACACGCATGTCAACCACGTGGTTGGCGAGGTGCATACTGTTGCGTTGACGTTACTTTTACGCCTACGTAAAACGCATAACGGGCCCAAAATTCCACTTGATCACTTGGATGCAGGCAAGGAAGCCAGTCAGCACTCACAACCTCTTCCCGTTCCTTTATGGCCGCCCGATAGGGCAGGCCATTACATTGTTCAGCTGCGGTTTCTTACTTAGTTCTTTTCCTCCTCGCGTCTTCCGAGCGGTTTCAGACTGGATGTCTACCATACTTGCACACAAGTAGTGCAAATTTGGAATTGATTTCTTAAATGTGGTAACCGTTTGCCAGAAATTCGCCGTCTGCACATCATCGCACAGCTTTGTCCTGCTATATCTGCGCAACTAAGGCATCTATCGACAATCGGAAAATAACCTGTTAAACAGCAATATTTAGCCACTTGTCCTCACAATATAGTGACCTTCGGCCCAGTAACGGCTGAGATCGATGGGCGAGTTTGGGGCACTCCGTCAAATTTTAACGGGTATCACGTGTTGCCTTCCTTACTGCATCGACGTCGGTCAACGGAGGTCAACCCAAGTTTGCTCGATGTTTGGCCGTCTCCTGGGTTCGTACAGTACATACACGTGTTCTAACGGTCCCTGGCGCTGACGTATGCGACGTTGCACAACACACCGTGTGACGTATGGGGTGGCCGGTGACTGGGCAGACTGGCCGTCGACGAAGGGGGCGTTCTCAACATTACTGCGGCGGCTTGGACTGCGGGCTTCCACTGCTGGCGTTCTGGCAACATAACGCGAACGCAAAATGTTAGCGAGTACATGCTTGTACTCGCTCTATGCTTATTGTGTTTGTGAAGGCTGCTGGATTGAAGTTGCCGGTTCATCCGTCCCTCAACAGCTTCATTCGGCAGCAAGTCAAGGACGGCGTTCGCAGCGTGGCGGAGATGGAGCGACACTGCAAGTCGTTCGTCAAGAACCAGCTGCTTGCTGGCAAGTCTCTGCCGTCACGCTTCAACCGTCGATACTTTCCCACCAAGCGCGACATCATCAACATTATGTACGCAGCACGTCTGGCCGACATGTATTCGACGGTTGACCAGGAGAACCTGTTGGCAAAAATTGAAGAGTGGTCGTCTGAGCAAGACAATCACTTCTACTTTCGTCCGTACGCGGAGTCAGACAGCGGCACGTCCGGCGACGCAGAAGACGACGACGTATTGATGCAGAGCGGAGGACAGAGCGGGTTGCTGCTGGTGCACCAGACCAGCTGGCAGCAACGACTTCTGCAGCGTTACGGCAGCATGTGTCTGCTGGACGCTACTTACAAGACGACGCGGTATGCTGTGCCGCTGTTCTTCCTCTGCGTCCGAACCAATGTCGACTACGCTGTGGTCGCCACGTTCGTCACACAGTACGAGGACAGCAGCAGCATTGCCGAGGCGATGCAAGTTTTAGCGGACTGGAACCCGCACTGGACTCCGCAGGACTTCATGGTCGACTTTTGCGAGCCAGAAATTATGGCAATGGAACGCGTCTTTGCAGGTAATTGTAGTGACAATGTTTGCATGCTGTTGGACTGTATAAGGCCGTGCACGGTGTTGTACCTTGCACGGTTTGCCTGCCGCTCGACCTATATATTACGTTATTCGTGTTTACTGTCTTTGTTCTTAACTGACGTTCATGTCATTGTCATGTTATGCAATTTACTATGATTCTCTGCTACTGTTCTCGCAAAGTCCTGGCCCAGTAACCATGGAGTGTATGAGGCTAGATTGTGTGTGTATGATCCAAAATACTGCGTTCATGCGTATTTAGGTCGTATTTTTGTCGTGGCTGGGCGAACTCATGCTGGGCTTGGGCACACATTTCATAGTGATGGACGCCCACTGGGGCCGGCCATTACATTGCACAGACGTAGTAGCTTCCGTCTTCTTTCCGTTTTACCCTTGCCTATTCTCAGCCTTTCGAACATCCGTTTCATGCGTGATTCGTGCGCGTGTGTGCAGGCTGCAGTGTCTACATCTGCGATTTCCATCGTGAGCAGAGCTGGGAACGATGGACTAAGACGCTGAAGCATGGCGTCAGTACAGTCAAAGATCAGGTACAGTTTTACTATAGCTCTGCTGATTTTTTGGATATCTCTGCCTTCACTTCCATTGCATTTGTTACAAATAACTGTATGTACCCAGAGCCCGGGTAATACTGGGATGGACGTTCGTCTTCGACAATATGGTGCACTTCGGCTTACTAGCGTCTGAAATCGTCTCGTTACTTTGGAGCACCTCTGCAAATTTCAACGGCTTTTGCATCTTGGCAGCGTTACTGCACGGCACTCCAGTATTGCGCGTCAGCCCAACTTTGCGGCCTTGAACAGAGAGCGCCACCCTTATTCGGCATGGCGGCCATCACATTGGGCATTGGCCCACATTTCTAGTTTGACTGTGTTGTGCACCGCTGACAGGTGCTGAGTTATCTGCGACGAATTGCGAGGGCGTCGTCGCCAGCCGCGTACAGCGCCGCAGTCGACAGCTTCACTAGCAGCGACGTCTACCAGAAACACGCTCGTCTACAGCAGTACTTCGACAAAACCTGGCTACCAGAACACATGGTTCGTACCTAACACGTCTTGCACCGTTTTCACGCCTTATCGTCTACGACTGTTGCAACGCTGTTGTACACTTACTACACTGTATCTCATACAAGTTTCCACCTTTTAGTTGTCTCACTTTTTGCATTACTAACCGATTTTAAAAAATTGCACTGCTGGAAAGCGTGTGAAGTTACCTACCACACCCACACCACTCTACACACCTCGCCTTAGTCATGTTGCTAGAGTACCTTGGAAAATTAACAATATCCCCAGGGGTGTGGAATCGGAGTCTGCGTTGTGAAGGGACTCTGACTCTGGTTATTAAATTGATCGCGCGACATTTTCCTCGCATTTTCAAGTGTGTAACTGCCATTGTCTGTGTTGTTAATGTACAGCGCTGGGTGACGGCGTTTCGGTCCGACCGCTTTCACGTCCGTGTGTCAACTAACAACGGCATCGAGCGTCAAAACCGGGCGCTGAAGCACGACTACTTGGTGTCGATGCGTGATCGAACGCTGTCCGATCTCGTGACTGTGCTTGTCGAGAAATTCCACCCGGATGCATTCCGGAAGTACGTGCGAATCGGCGTTTCCCTGCACTGTGCACTTCTGGGTGTAATATAATGAATTTTAACTGTGGTTTGTTTAGTCATTAATCACAAAGTGCACGTTGCTTTTGGTCAACGTGTTTGTCACTTGCCCGTATTCTTTTCGATGAACTTGACCCAACTGTCACTTTTCGGAAAGACCACGTTGTCACAAGTGTAATATAATGTCATTTTCCAAACGTTGTAGTAACGTCATATTGGACATTGTCGACATTCACTTGCAACGCTCTAGTGACGTTATTATGCGTGTAGACTACAGGGACGTTAAGCACCTACTCAGTCACTGCTTGTTATGGCCGCCCTCTCGAATAGGGCAGGCCATTATATTTATATTCTCCCCCACATGGCCCCACAGTGGCTTACTAGCGGCTGTGATCGTTTCGTTAGTTTTGAACACTCCTGCTACTGTCAACGGGTTTCGCGTCTGCACGGCACTCTAGTACTGGGCGTTAGCCAAACTGCGGCGTTGAACAGAGGGCGCCACATATATTCGGCAGGGCGACATTCTATTTACTTTCTAGTTACTGCTGTTGTGATGTATGTAGGTACGTACAGCTCAACATTCGCTTCACGGACGCATTCCGAAAATATGACTCGTCGCTTCCGACGTTCCTGCGCAACCGACCGCGCGACTTCGTGACGCACGTCCGACAGCGATGGACTGCCGCTGAAGTGTTTACCAGCGACGACATTTTCGTCACCGGCGACCGCGTGTTCGCCGTGCACAGCCCTGACTCCGGCAACACGTACGAAGTTGACTTCGGCCACGACGACGGAATGCCGTTCTGCGCCTGTGAGGACTGGCGTCGCTACCACTGGCCGTGCAAACACTTCTGCGCGTGCTTCCAACAGACTGTACACGGCTGGGACGACCTGGTCGGAAGCTATCGTGACAGTCCGTACTTCACGGTAGACACGGACGTCATACAGCTGCTGTCAGCCGGCACAAGCACACTACCGGACACTGTGGGTGCAGACAGTGGCGAGGACGCGGACGACGTGGACGGACAACGCGACGAGGTGGCTGCTGTTGGGTCGCTCGGCTCAGCTGAAGACCAAGCAGTTCAGTGCCGTGAAGTGCTGCGGCAGTTGATTGATGCGACGTACCTGAGCAGTGACAGTGAACAGTTGGCACAACTGCGCACGTGGCTCATCAACGACCTTGCACAGTTCAGACAGCACCTGCCCGCCGACGCCGGTCTGAACCTCAACGTGACGCAGAGCAGGAAACGCCGTGCGCCACGGTCTGGCCGTTTGCGACTGCGGCCCCTTCACGTCCGTCGTAGTACACGTCGACGTGTTGGTGCATCGCAAGTGCCGCGGTCCTCAAACGTCGACGTTGAGTTGTCTCCCTCACATCACGATGCTGTAATAGCTGACGCTGACGTTGTCGTTCAAGATGAGGTACTTGCGGCCGAACCGGTCATTTGGCCTGCTGCGTACGCCGCACCCCACGTGGAAGCACGGCCTGTCACATGCGACGTCGGTGTCAGCGCGCCGGCAGACACCGACAGTACATCTGCAGATGTACGACCGCAACATTTCACACCTATGAAGCTTCGACGTCATCCGAAAAAGGTATTAGTTAAGACTGTTCGCACTGTGTACGGACAACAGTTAATCATGGTTATGTAAGCGTGACGGTAGCAAATAGCTGGGCGTTGACGTGTGTGTCATGGGCATACCCAGGGCAGCGTCCTTCACTCCAATCCTTTACACCGTGCTTCCTTCACATACCATCCCCTCCGTTCCAACTCAATCCAGCTACGGAGTCAGCTGGAGCGCTGAAAGCTCCAGAGGGGTTCCGGCAGAGCCCGGCCGCCAAACGCTTTTGTGCAATACTTACTACAAACCTGTGCAGGTAGGCTGGAATTTTTTTTCAGGTGTTTGATTCCCGAGTGACCAATCATTTTGTCCGGAGTGCTGTTAGCTGTTTGGTTTGTTGTTTGTAATTTCTCTTCCGTACATCTACGGAAGGGGATTCATCCCCCATGATCACCTCCCTGGGTATGCCCGTGAAGCTGCATGTTGGAAATTCCGCTCGTTGACGTGTGTGTCAGGTACTGCTGCGAGCATCGTGGATCGATCAACCACCGCCGTTAAGAAGGCGCGTGCGGAGGTCCGCAACACGTGACGTGCTGCCGTGTGACGTGGAAGAAGACGACACAGTCGACAACTACGTGTAAGCCGAGCGTTAGGCCTACCCTACACCTACGGACAGCGTACATTTTCATATACTATAGGCCTATTGTTGTTACATTATTGTTACAGAGAACGTTCGTTTGTACATTGCAGCCGGTCATCAGCATTGTAGAGAACATGGCATGATTACTGACTTTTGTCGCCGTTCCATCAATTGATGATCGACGTGATCAATATGCGCGTAGATGGACGTCGCCAGCGGGGGATCAGACGATACCGTGCCGTGTGAGCGTGACGGACGAGTTGTCCACGTCAAACTGTGTCGGCGTCTCGCAGCCTGGTACCAGCGCCGCATGTACGCACGTCGAAACCGCAGACGTCCAGGACAACCGTATGACGTTCACTTCCTCATTTCCGTATAGCAGTTTCCACTGTACGGCATATTAACGCATTAAGGACGTGTAAAAGAGAAGTTATTACTTTACGACGGTTGCAGATCACTGCGTTGTAGTGACAGTAACTCTTTCGTCACAGCGTGGCTTTTTTACAGGAACGTTCGTGGACATGCTATCGGATGCTGCATCACGTACGTGGTCAACCTCGCAGTGGTCGACAGGCGCAAAATTCAATGTGCATGGTGAAGTCCTGCAACCGGCCGATCTGGACACATTGAAAGGATCGGCTTGGTTGAACGACAAAGTGCGTAGAATCATTTGCCGCTGTTTCTCGTAATATTTCGTTGACTGTACTATGCAGGTGTCGGTGTTATTGATACTTGTTATGTAAACATTTGATGCTAGTAATTTAAGTAACTAGCGGCTACGTGGTTCACGGCCGGGGGTGCAATCCGCATCGCTCATTATGACGTCATTGATGATATCATAACTCGGAAACGATAGGAGATACAGAAAAACTGAGACCACCTCGCCCCATGAAATCTTCTGAGCTATCCAATGGTGAAAACCGCATCGCTCTACGACAACTTTTGCACAGCCGGAAATTAGCTCATTTATGACATCATAATTTGGGTTCAAGATGGAAATTGCAAAAAAATGGCTTTATAGAATTTTAGTATTGGTGCGTTCTACAATGTAAGCAAAAAGTCAGGACAATCCGATCAAAACTGTAGGACGAGATAGTTTTTTGCTCCCCAAAACCCCTAAAAATACAAGTTTTTAGGGGTCACCCAGCCCATATGGGTCGCACAGCCCCTATATTCCGGGGGACACAACTAGACACAGACATGTAACATATGTCCTAGTTTGATCGAAAGCGGATCAAAGACGGCTTAGAAAAACTATGCACAAACAAACAAACAAACAGACAGACAGACAATCCATCAGACAATACGAAAATAATTGTCACTTGGCCGTGAACCAATTAATTAGGGAATATAAAACTCGTAATTATGTAACATTTTGGTCGGTAGGTGACACTAAGTTATAAGGCACACCTGTGTAAAGTTAACGTTCAACTGTAAGGTCCTATTTACACAGTGGCAAATGAAAGTGGAGTGGTCTGCTGAATTACGCACATTTGCTGCCGCAGTGTATTGTGACTGCGTCTGTCAGCGGTTGGTTGGCGTGTTGACATAACTGTTGCTGACGTTTTCTTGCAGGTCATGAACGCGTTCCTAGCCGCATTCGCTTACCAGCACAACGCGCAATCGACGAAGCACATTTACGTGTTTCCGTCGTACTTGGCAGTGCTGTGGGACCGCGGCCGGTTTGATCAGTGGCTGTATCCAAAGGTTTGCTGCCTTTGACGTTTGCACGGTATACTGAGTAAGGAACTGTGTCTAATGCACATATTACATGAACGTTAAGGCCTAATCTTCAACATTGACCTTATCGCACACAACGATTGTTGTTATGTGACGCTATACAATACCGAAGTCCTTCGGTCTGACAATGTTCTTATGTCAAGAAATTGTGAGAAAGGGGCTTAACAAACGCCCCCCGTGTTGTATTAAGTCAAAGAAAGCGGATGTTATTGTGTTATTATTATTTTTTAAACTGATTGACTTAACAATGCGGGCGTACGGGTAGGCTGTGACTGTAGTTAAAGAATGCAGATATCGTACGTTTATACAACTGGACGTAGATGTAGACGTAGACGCAGTTTTCGAGTGCAGGCGGAGGTCTGTATGCCCGCCTCATTTCATCACTTTAAAATTTAATTACGTGCTAAGACTCTTCATATAAACACTGGCTATGACTTCTGGTGCCTTGCAACTGTGCTCTGAAATTATATTCAATATCTTGATTATGCCAAAAATTTTTGCACATGTTACTGTTGAGTGTATCGGCGTTGTAGATCCACCTGTCGATGTTTACGTGGCTGTTTATGCCCGTGAACGTCGGCGAAATGCACTGGACGCTTCTGGCAGCTCATGTGCCAACTGCCACCGTCTCCGTCGTGGACTCGCTGTCATTGGCGTCTAGTCGGAAGTACATCGACAAGTGGCGGTAACGTTGATGTTCACATTCACCAATCAGTGATGTTATACTAATAATCAGAAGCGTCTGTTTGTGCCATGCTACTTTCTAGCGCCCTGTGACAAGCGTAAACACACTGCCCACGCCCACCAGCATGCCGCCAGCCACGCCAGCACGCATTCGGCTTGGAGACACCCTGTGTGGCTTCCGAACAGAAATCTAATCACCTCATGCACTGACTGACGAATGTTATGTGACTGCAGGAAGTTCATGAGCAAGCGAAGTGCAGTCGTCGGCGAGTTGGGTGAGTGGACGGAAGTGCCCATCAAGTCGACTCGACAGGCTGACGGTTGCAGTTGCGGTCCGTTTGCGTTAATGGTAACTAACTGTCGTTACGATTTCATGTTACTGTAACTAATGCAATAGAGTTTCACGTGTAGAAACAACACAGTGGGTGAGGTCAAGTTCGGTCTAAAGGTAGTAACAGACTGGAAAGTTTTCTGTCGAAACTGGCTTTCGAAAGTGACTTTCGAAAGAAATCTTGCACGTGTGTCATGACAACTTTTTCGCCATTTTTCTTCTTTCAAAATAAACTTTCGCGAGTAGAACATGTTGTAATATCGTAAGTTTCTTTCGCAAATTACTTTTGAAAGCGACTTTCGAAAGAAAGAAAAAAAACTATAGTGTCTCACTACCTTAAGCCAGAAGACTACGATTAAAGGCTTAGAATACAGTTTGGTATAAGTCTAAACTTATGACCGAACTTAACCTCATGTCGGCGATTTGGTCTAAGACCATACTTAAGTCCAAAGTTTGCACTTAAGTATGGTCTTAGACAAAAGTCTTAGCCAAAGTTTAGTCTAACATCATCGAGCATATGATTCCTACCAAGCCCACAACCCAAACGGCATCCCTATCGGTTCAGCCGTCTTTGCACAGACGACCGTAGAGTATCCCTTTACTTTACAATCAATGGGATGCCCATTCTCCTCCAAAAATTTGCCCCTTCCCATGGGGGATATGGGGATTGAGACATAGTGTGTTGTGGCAAAACGGTCGCCCATCTCATCAACTGCTGAGCATGTGTGTAGTTCTAGGTCGGCGACAACCACTACGCTGTTGTTTGTTACAGAATGCCGTGGCGTTGACGCAGGGCATCAGTCCAGAAGTGTTGACACAGCGACATGCGTTGGGCATGCGGAAGCACGTCTGGCAGCAGTTGATCGACGCTGCTGCAATGACGACGTCAAGACGTGCTGTGTGCGACGCGCTCAGCTGCCGTCGACCGCCAAGAAATGAACGGCGTCTGTGCTGCAGTGTGTGTGGGAGATGGCTGCATTTCACCTGCGCACGTGTGGCTCAGCATCCGGTCGATGGCTACGTTTGTGTCGTCTGTGCCGCACAGTACGAATAGTAGTACTCGGGTACCTGCTATGTGTGCAATTAATGTAAAACTAGAATGTGGGCCAATGCCCAACGTGATGGTCGCCCTGTTATGTTGCTGTGCAGAGACAGCAACTGCATTGCATGTACTCTATTGGTTGCCTTTGTGGTGCACTTTACACTTTTTATGCACTGTATCTCAATTTCAGTTGCTATCCTGTGCATGTGAATAAATGAGCATGGTTATGGAGTTATGGCCGCCCTATGTAATAGGGCAGGCCATTATATTTTTGCCCTGTGGTTTCTATCTTTCTATCTTTTTTCCTCGCCTAGTCTAAAAGTTCAACGGATGTTGGCATTTTCTGGGTAGACATTGAATGTACATTCAACATCCGCAACAATATTTGTTTAAATTTGTTGCATATAGCATAACTGTTGCACCATGAACACTGTATTGTCACTGGTTGTCAACTTGCATAAAGTGGTTAGCCAGTGAATATACAGTGCGGGTACAGTGTGAATTTGATACATAATAATGAACAGGAAGACCCAGGGACTCTGACTACATCATGAAGGGAGTCTGTAAGTTCACCGGATGTCGGCATTTTCTGGGTAGACAGTGAATGTACATTCAACATCCGCAACAATATTTGTTTAAATTTGTTGCATATAGCATAACTGTTGCACCATGAACACTGTATTGTCACTGGTTGTCAACTTGCATAAAGTGGTTAGCCAGTGAATATACAGTGCGGGTACAGTGTGAATTTGATACATAATAATGAACAGGAAGTCCCAGGGACTCTGACTACATCATGAAGGGAGTCTGTAAGTTCACCGGATGTCGGCATTTTCGGCGTAGACAGTGAATGTACATTGAATATCCGCAACAATGTTTAAGTTTGCTGTATATAGTATAGTTGTTCCACCATGAAGGTCGTATTGTCACTGGTTGTCGACCTGCGTAAAGTCGTTAGTCAGTGAACATACAGTGCGTCTACTGTTTGCTTTTGACCCTCAATAATGTATAGGAAGTCCCAGGGACTTTGACCACATCATGT
>Ga0209259_1000307_pt1 | contig 13931 bp, 8 predicted proteins | sample WorMetGr2BELIZE1_FD_187417 | JGI IMG/M metagenome (GOLD analysis project Ga0209259, IMG submission 187417) | Marine gutless worms symbiont microbial communities from Max Planck institute for Marine Microbiology, Germany - Inanidrilus... ...
CGGTTGTTAACATTCAACACTCAACAGGCTGTTTGATTGTTTGTTTTCCTGGTATGACGTCATTACTTCCAAAAGTAAACAGATCATCGGGTGCGCACTTTCAGACGTTTTTTTCTAAAATTTTCTTGTTTTTTGGATCTTCCTCGATATTCAGATAGATTTGATTATATTAGACACAGACGTCGAGCAATTTACTTTAACAACCAAAAAAATCATTGCATATCATCTTTAAAACTGAAAAGGCGACACCAGCAGAATGTGAAGATGTTATCAGTGGTTGACATGTTATAGTAATAATGATGGTTTACTAATTCAAAACTATACAACATATTCAAGTGGTCACCAGTGTCAACACGTGCTCACAGTCTCTTGATGAAGCTCAGCACCACATTGTTAATTGAGTCCTGTGTCAGCTCATTTGAGTCCAGGACCTCCTTCAGTTCATCGGTGCTTTTCTTCTTAAGCTAAAACTTGCGACATTGCTCTAACTTGTGTACACAAAATTGTCTGGTGTACTAATAGGGTGTTAACAAAAACTTACATATGAGATAATATCCTACAGTGATGAATTTTCTGACCACTGCTGCATAAACTTGAAAAGTTGCCCAGTGGTTTAAAAAGACAAAACAAACAAGCTGTTTGAGTGGAATTTTAAAGAAATGTTTACATGCTATATTCATTCTTAAAATCTGAGAATTTTATCATATAGTCTTTACATGTTATAAAAGTATAAAACTTTTATGCTTATGCTGGGCGTTTATTTTGAGCCACCCTGTGCATGGATGATGTTGTAAATACTTCTTTTTATCATTTTTGCTAGTTGCTGTTACTGCTTCACACAAATACTTGTTCATTGTGAATAACCACTGTTATGTACATTCATTTATAGTTGTAAAATTTTTGCTGCATTTCTCATTCTTCATGTTCATGTAATAAATTTCAGAAAACAAATTTTAGCCTATCATGTATTTGAGTATGTTAAATGTAAATTATTGTAACTGTGTGTTAGACTTATGCAGCATCGTGAAATGTTAAATGTGGGCAGCAATAGAAGTAATTATCTAGCTTATAATGCACACACTGTCACGGAAATCTTGAACTGGAAGTGGTAGTTTAAACAGGGACACATGTTACATTGGACATCACATTTGTTGCATACATTAGTCAGTAGTTGAAGACCTTTGTGCAAGATGTTGCTTGCTTATTAAAGTTAGCACGTTTTTACCATTTTGCAGAAAATGAAGCAAAAATATGTGATATGTGTAAATGTGGGTGCTTTTTTAACAAATCTGTTAATGTGAGTAGACATGACAATAGCACTGAGTGTAGGTCTTTCTCAGTGAAGTTGAGTGACTACCATATGTGAACAGTGCAGCGGATGACTTAGCAATAACCTGCTAGCTTCACTTAGCATGCAGGTACACACAACATGTATATATTTTTTCATGTAAAAAATGGCACAAACCACACTGCCCAGAAATTGTTGTATTGTCTTTGCAAACTTTAATGATGATTTTTCAAAACAGTGAAGATTGGGAGTCAGCACGTTCATGAGTCAGAGTCTTTATTTGTTTTATTGAGCAAAGACGATAGTTTTTGCACAGTTTGCGATATGTCATACCTTTAGGCAGCAGTCATAAACTACTGAGTTGGTGTTTTTTGTGTATTTTCTGTGAAATTCACAGTTGGAGGCAGTGTTTGGCACAGCAGGAGCTGCGCCATTCTTCGGCGCTGATATGCCTCTGTCATTTACCGGTGTGACTGATGAATACGATCCTCTGCGACCGAACGATTATGAGTCGTTCTCGAAAAAGCGTCGAGAAGAGAAAAGACGAGAACGGGACGCTGAAGACAGTGGCAGAGATCGGTAATGAGCTTTAATGAAAAACCAAAGTATGTAAAATAGTGAAAATGATTAAAGTACATAAAAATATGTTAGATGCAAATTTCCACGTATGATATGATGCAGACCAAGGCAGCATGGTCTGCTTAACAAATTGAATCTGAACAGTGCAGTGCATTAGAATATTGTGTACTGTTTATACTGTTTTTATAGTATATAAATCCACGTACTGTATCTATAAAAGTTCAGTTGCACAATTACAGTTATTGATTGTGCAGCTGCCTGATCGACGGTTCTTTCCACTTCTGCCTGCATTAAAATTTGACTGCTGTTAAATCAAAGTGTTGTAGATTAATGAGTAGTTGTATGGCTAAAAATTTTAGCTGTTAAAGTCTGATTAATATAACTATGTCACTTGTGGTGATCTTATTTACTTCACCCCCATAAGGGATGCAAAGTATTGCAATCAATGCATCTGTATGTCTCTCCACTCGCATATCTCAAAGTTGCATGTCCAAATTCATGAAATTTTTTGTACATGTTACCTGTGACCACCGCTTGGTCCTCCTCTGACAATGCAATACGCTGTGTACTTACAGTTTTGTGGATGACGTCATGTTCTCAGGTAATTGAGCAAATACAGATACAGAATTGCAGTCTTCGATGTAGCGAATTATGCACCGTAATTCGCCAGGTGGCACCACTAAATTGCATGTGTGGAGCTATCCTCGATTGCCTTGTTTTGTGAAAAATCTGTCTTTTGTAAAGATCTTTAGATATCTGGGTTATATTTTATTTAAGTAGCTGGGGTCATTTACGTTTTTAATTTTTGGAAAGTAACTATTGACTTTTATTCATCACTAGTTCTACATATTACTAGGCTGTTGAGTCGCAGCAATTGGTTTGGGGCAAATATTAGTTAATCACACTGTTTTCATGTATATGTGCTTTATGTGTTACTTTTCATATGGTTGTGACGTATTACGTATTACCATAAAGTGTAATGAGTATATTATAAAAATAGTCTACTTTACCAAAAGTAATGTCGGTAAACTACTGAAATTTAATCATTTGTGTAATGCTCGTTCTATCTCCAGCAATTCTGCTGTCAAACAGCAACCCTAGGAAGTATTCACACATGTGCTTCTGTTCAGCAAACAGTATGAATTGGTGCCAGCAAGGGCTGCGACACTGTAAAGTTGGGTAGATAACCACAAGTCTGACAGAGATTGGCCCCGGCCTGTGCAGTCCATGAGGGACTGTTGGACTACCGTTACCTTTTTACCATGTATTGCCATCAGGGTGACCACTTGTATGGAAAACATGGAATGTCGGAATTTTAAGGATGTCAGGGAAAAGTCATGGAAAATGGGAAAAGTCAGGGAATTGTGAGGGGAAAATAGTGTCAGGGAAAATTATTGTTGCAATTCTGTGGCTATGTAGATTGATAAAGTACTACCAATGTTTTCTGCATTTATTATTGTAGCTTCCAGTCATTTCTTGGCATTAAGATTAGATTATAGTGTTGACAAGAAATTATGTCCTGTTTTTTCACCTGTTGAATGAATTACAACAGTCCTGTCTGTCTCATTATGGGCACTGAAGGTGTGCCACGCCGTGTACCCTGGAATTGTCAGGGAAATGGCAAGTAATTTCACTGTTTCCAGAGAGTGGTCACCCTGCGCCATATGCTGCAGAAGAGTCTTGAGTCGAACCCATAGAGTACAGGTGCAACACGCTAATCATTACCATCATGCGACTGTTAATTGCGACTTTGTGAATGAGAAGGCTCTCATGCAAGGTCATACCAACCACTTCAACACAGAACCTGACAAATGCAGAAAACACGTGTTGCTGTTACTTACTTAGGTTTCATTTTCAGGTCTGCTTTTTATCCGACTGTGCCTTTGTCTCATCATTTGGTGAGTAATGTACATGCAGAGCTGAAACTGTTTTTCTCATGTGAATTTTTTTCCAACTTGTGACGATGGATTTTTTGACATATGACCTTCATCTTAGAGCTTAACCTAGATAAGGTTAGTATCATCCAGCATATGAAATGGTAGGTCGTAGATCATTTTATTAGAAAATTATTGTCTGGACATACACACACACACACACACACACACACTCACTTGACCGTGTGGATTGAGTAGTCAGTAATGAAGATATTATTGTGTTGTTGCCAGGAGGAGTCGACATTCTGATGACGACAGCCGCCGCCGACGTGACGAGGACGACGACGATGATCGTGACAGGTACGCTGATAATGGCAGGTATTCTGATTGATGACGACGATGATCGTGACAGGTACGCTGATAATGGCAGGTATTGTGATTGATGACGACGATGATCGTGACAGGTACGCTGATAATGGCAGGTATTCTGATTGATGACGACGATGATTGTGACAGGTACGCTGATAATGGCAGGTATTGTGATTGATGACGACGATGATCGTGACAGGTACGCTGATAATGGCAGGTATTGTGATTGATGACGACGATGATCGTGACAGGTACGCTGATAATGGCTGGTATTGTGATTGACGACGACGATGATCGTGACAGGTACGCTGATAATCGCAGGTATTGTGATTGACGACGACGATGATCGTGACAGGTGTGGTGACAGTGGCAAGTGTGTTGAGTTATTATGATGGACGTTTGCCCTTTGAAGGGCACATGAATGCTCACACTGGTACTGCTACCACTTCTGTTTATGTCTATTTGTCTAGGTGACTCTGGGTCAGCCAGCTACCCTTTGGGTCTTCCTCCCTCACTTGTTCCAAGAGAGAACTGATCTAGAGAATTGCTAGTTTAATACTGTACATATTTGGTGCGACTATACCACTTTTGGACCAGCAAAAATGAAGCCATGACTACTGAATGCAGGGTGATCTGTAGTCCAGAAAACTTGAAGAAATCAGAAAATGGGAGAAGTCAGGAATTTGATGAAAAGTCAAGGCAATGTATGGGTCCTGGAAAATTGCATTAGTTGAACTTCAGTACGTGGAACAATCCAATGTTTGCAGTCTCTAGTCTTCTCCTGTTACAAGCATGTCATGTCTAGGGGTGATACTCCAGGTGAGGGACCGTGATGGCATGTCTACACCGCAGAATGGTGTGGCTGCATACTCACAGTCGCACGTATCACATATTTGCCAGGATGGTTTCCCGTTGCCTTCCCTGCAGTTTTTGTGTTCCTGAGTGTCCTCCTATGGTAGGTCCTCCCTAACTGCGAAGGGGTCATTTGCTGACAGCCAGTATTTGCAAGTACCTGGAAAAAGTCGGGGACTTGGTGTTGTCTGGAGAATGGTTTGCTTTCCTTCGTCCCTCATTCTGCTTCCTGACTTGACTTTGTGCACCGTGATTTTCTTGTTCTGGGCCATTTTTCAGGTGCACCAAATAAGTTGGTTGCCCTTCATTCTGAGGGGTAATTGGTGCAATATCTTGTCTATGGCTGGATGTTCATCCTAACTCCAGTGAGAGAAATGTCAAATGTACATCGTCATCCTCTTTTTGTCCACTGGCGGAGTGCTGAGCAAAGACATGTTGGTCCCTTCGTGATGTCTGTCCAACCGAGCACCCGGTTCTGTATTTAGCAGCATCGCTGTTGGTTGTGTATTTAGCAGCAGTGGTGTTGTCGTCACTTTTGGTATTGGTCGTGTATATGATTGCTTGGATGCCAACGTAATGATGCTGTGTGTGTGATTGACGTGCTGTTAGGCGTCGAGATCGCGATCGTGACCACGATGACGACGATTATGAACGACGGCGACGGCGGAGAGATGACGACGACGATGCCAGGGATCGTCGAGGTATTGTTGTCATGTCTTCCTTTCTTCAGGTGGGACAGGCTTGTAGTTACTGGTACTGGCGTAAAGGGAGCAGTGCCCCTTCCATCAGGAGTCTAGTGGTAGATGAAGAAAGGTTGAGGCCAGGCCACTGGTTGGGGTCAATGCTTTGTGTTCCCTTTAGTGTGCTTTGACATTGATGTTTGGATGGTGGGAAGGACATACGGCCCATTGACCCTGTTCTGCTTACCCCCAAAGTTTCTTTTCTAGAACAGTCGGATGAAGAAAACCAAATGGGAAACCGGCTGATTCAGTTTCACGTGGAAAACAGCCAAAAACAGAGGTAAGACAGGCTTATAGTTGTTCCGCTGCTGGGGCCCCATTTGTTTGGGCCCAGTACACTTTCCGCATGGCATTGAAAGTCTGCAATGAAGATCTTGCATTAATTAGTGCATGGATTTGTTAAGTAGTCGACATGTCTGCATGGTGCGGTGTTTTGCTGACTTGTACGGTGGCTGGAGTGGCGGTGACGGAGTATTTGATGTGGTACTTTACTGTGCCACTTTTCTCACGGAGTGGCTTCTTCAGGTGCATGGATTACTTCATGGTCTGATTGCGTCATGTTTTTTGTTTGTTTGTAGTGTCAAAAGCGACCATTGCCCCTCCACCGTCACTGATGGATCTCGACATCCCGCCACCAGAAGGCTTTCTTCAGAAAGAAAGAGAAAGGGAAGCAGCCGCAGCAGCTGCAGCCGAAGCCGCTGCAAGTAAGTAGGGTTTGGTTCAGGTTAACGTTAGTATGATGGCACTGCTATGAGGGATGTGACAAAGTTTGAATTCAGACTCAAAGGTTGACATACTCTCGTTTTCGGCTGATTATAAATGTGTCATTTTTTGCACTTATCTAAGAGTGATCTTGAAGTCACAGCTTAAGATGTGACTCCACGCATCATACAGACCAACATCAACATGTACATTTTTGACTGTTAACTGCGTGACTTGCGCGAATAAAATGGAACAGCTTGTTGCCAGTCGTGAAGCTGGTTCTCAGTAGCCCGTGAACGTGCTTGTCTACATAGCATTAACGTTAGTTACTTTATGTAGTTTCAGTCCTTTTCAGGCAGCGTTGTGTCACTTGTTCAAATCCACATCCACACTAATTTGTTAGTTGAAGTCTGCACTTGACAGTTGTGGGTGTCGGTGAGCTCCCTCGCGTCTGTAGATGTGAGTCAAAAATTATGAATTACAGTTGTTATATTTCTACAGCTCTGTTGGGTCACAATTTAGAAGCACTATCAATTTAGGTTAGATTATTGTATTTAAAGTTAAGCCAACAGAAATGTAAATGTTTTCAATTCAGACAAGAGTTGAAGAACAGTTGTAACTGCCTTTGATGGTGAGTTGCCGACAGCATTGACACAATTGGTTTGTAAGTTGTTAAATTTAGTTGTTGGCTCATTTACTGGCTTTGGGAAGGGCATGCGGCCAAAACTGCTCCATTTCTCAGAAAAATTCCAACATGCTGCTGGGCGTTGTGCATATCAGAACACACGAGCTCGGAATCACCGCGTTGTGAAACTCGTTACTTGTTACACGTGTGTTGGTCTGCTGTGTAGATGCTACTAAACTGGATGGTGAACGTCCTGATCCCGGAATGAAGTTTGGAATGGGGTCAGTATTATGCCACTATGTGCATATGATGTTTGTTCTTAGGGTCCATAAGCAGCGTATTGGTGTAAAGGGAAGTTCGTGTAAAGAAGCCCATCGTTTGTCTGCAGATTCTATACAGCAGGCACAGGGTCCAGATAAGATTAACAGTGTTTAACTGGATATTGGCATAAGGTATTTCAAGGAAGGACAGATACGTGCCCTGATTCTTTTTAAGATATCGGCGCTATATAAATCATTTACTTACTGACTTAAGTTTTGTCATTCTTGATGGCATGATGGAACCGTGTGAATGATAAGATAAGGCCATGGTGGCTGGGATTAGAAATGCAGGAAAAAAGTTTCATGATCCTCGTTAAAACTAAAAGGGAAAGTGTATACGTCATGTGTGAGGAGTTGTCAGATATACAGCAGTGAGATATTGCCTATTATATGGGGGTAGAACTGAAACAAGCATGATCAAATGGATATATGGCATTTATTTGAAAGGAAGAAAATGCAGATCTTGGGGGAATTGTTGGAATTAAGAACGAGTTAAGTTTGGTGATTCAGAATGATAGAATGAGATGGTTTAGACCTGTGGACAATAAAGAAAGATGACTGATTAGACCGAACGTTGTACAGCATTGGAGGTAGAAGGAATTACACAGATATGGTGGGGTTGTATTACAGGGAATGTGAAGCTGAGAGCGGGTGTAAAGAGTAAGCAAGAAAACCTAGGAACAGCTGGCTAACCCATGTTTACCTGAAACAGAGCCTTGGAGGAACAGTATTTGTGTGTGTGTCACTGTGTGTGTGTGCTGTTTGCTCTTAGTTTGTGGGAGACATGTTGATGGTGTTGTTACACATATGCATGGAAGTGTTTCTTTGGTCATTTTACATCATTGCTCAGATCAACTGGTACACCATTCGCTAAAGTTCTTTAAAGAAAACTGAATAGCTGATGTGTTTTTCCTGGTACCCAGCAGGCAGTGTCAGTCAACGAATACAGTAAAACTTCATTATAATGGACTTTTGGGGACAAGTCTAAAAGGCCCATTATGTCTGAAGTAGTTATATCCAAATTAGGCTTTGGATGGCTCACCAGATACAGTACATGCAATGTATGACCAAATCAGGAGCTATGTGACCTTATTTGTGTTGAAAGCACCGTAAAACCCCAACCAACAAACCTGTATGACCAAAGCATCCTTTATATGCTACGTAAAATGTGCATGATTATCTTTGTTTTATTTTACATGTTACATGTTAGGCACACCAATACAGGCATTGTTACACTCAAAGTTCTGTTGATAGTTTGCAGCCTACATAATGTATCTGAGTGCACTGTAAACTAGGCATAGAGCGAGTACAAGCATGTACTCGCTAACTTTTTGTGTTCGTGTTATGTTGCCCGAACGCCACCAGTGGAAGCCCGCAGTCCAGTGGGCCGCAGTAATGTTGAGAATGCCCCCTGTCGACGGCTAGTCACCTGCAAGCCAGCTATGCCCACTTCCCATATACGGCGCGCAATTTTGAGAACCCCCTCACCCGCCAGTCACCGGCCAGCAGCGCGCGCAGACCCCGCCCAGACGGCCGTTCACACTATGTCGTCATATTGCGGGATGGATGCAAACTTGTAGCTAGGGTTCACGTTATGTTACCATAGCAACGCAACCCATGCCCCGATTGCACAAATCCGCCCAATATTGCACAACTAGAGGGCAGCCTCTACCACGCCCCCAAGTTACATCCGGGTCCGTGCAGTAGTGTGGGCGTACGGCCGCGGACAGACAGACACACACACAGTCAGACACACAGACGCGCGTGACCACAATACATTTTGCGTCGTCTACGACTTACACAAAATGTAATGAGTGAATATTTACAGTCCAACTTTGCTGGCCACCAGACAGTTTACACAACTGCCTACCCTCACCCGGCAGTGACCATCTGTTGGCTAAAGGCACGAGATCGCTAGTGATGCGATTGACACAGCCACATAAAAACTGATGCCATCGCTCCACAGTTGTCAACTGGCACCAGGATCTTTAGCGACAGTATCAATTGAACTCGCCGCCAGTGGCCGCGTCGGCTGGGTGTCCTGTGCAGTTACATACTCGCAATGCAACGACGGCCGTTCTGACCACTTGGCTATCAAGTATCAGTGAGATGGCTGTTGCAATTACGTAAGCACGCCGGCCCTGGTCGTGATCTCAATTAGTCTGTTGTATCCAGTGTGTCCGTAATATGCTGGGACTGGAAAACCGGTCTGTAATAAATGAAAGCCCATACTAACCGAGTCCGTTCTAACCGTATTATCACACGTTGAAATTAATGGAGACTCAGCCGGGACCAGGGAAAAAGTCTGCATTGAATGAGTATCTGTTATAACCGAGTCCGTTATAATGAACTGTTACTGTATCACCAAAGCACTGATGCTGTTTTCACTATCGTAGTGGTATTCGTGCAGCTATTGACATGTGACATTGTATCAGATTTTGTTCTTTTTGTATTCCGTTACAGTGGTACAGAGACGGTGTAGTTACACCGTTGAGATCTCAGCGTCTTCTCCGCAATCTGAATGCGCTAGGTCAGCAAGGGCATGCAGGCAGTAGAACTTTGCTCCAACAAAATCCTCCACTTCTTAACTGATGGTGCCAACTAATGCCAGTTGTCCTGCATAATGGCCATAAAATGGTAGTAGCAGCAGCAGGGAGTAGGTAGTAACGTCAGTGCTTTGGCACTCTTGGTTTGTTGACTAGAAGCATGCGGCCTGTAAAAACTCTGCCGCTTATCAGACTGTGTGCCTACAGAGAGAGATTTTGTGTCGAGTGGACGTAAAACCTTAACTCATTCAATACGGAGAGACATAGTTGGTCGGTTACTTGGTCTTTGCGCAGTTAACGAAGTTTGTCTCTGAAATCCGTGTCATTTGACTGTATCAGAAACGTTCAGTGACCAGTGGTTCAGTGTTGCTGTTGATACTGTCGTGAACAGAGGTACAGTGGCGTCGAAGATCATGGCAAGGATGGGTTACCGGGCGGGCCAGGGTCTCGGCAAGTCAGAGCAGGGCATGAGCATTGCCTTGCAGGTGGAGAAGACTAGCAAGCGCGGAGGAAAGATTATCCACGAGCGAGACATTGCTAAAAGTATGTTAATTATCATTCTTTGTTTGTTGTTCACAGGACTTCATCATGTATTCTTTTTTTACTCTGAGATTGATTTGTTTTCGCCATGCAGGGATTACCGTTGCACCAATCCAAGTGAAATTGGTCAGTACACAGTGAACCATATTGCGTCTCCTTCAAGTTGATGCTTTGATTGTCTAGTTATGGCCGCCATATGTAATAGGGCAGGCCATTATATTTTTGCAGTTTGGGCGCCCGTGCAAATTTCAACGGGTTTTGCGTCTTGGCAGCGTTAGTGCACGGCACTCTAGTAGTGGGCGTCAGCCAAACTTTGCGTCATTGAACAGCCGGCGCCACCTATATTCGGCAGGGCGGCCATCACGTTGGTCATTGGCCCATATTTCTGGTGATATTTCTTTTTTTCTTCAGTGCATTTTTAAAGTAATCCAACACGTCTTCGCTGCCAGATGTTATTTACTGCCATGTAATTTCAACAGTTCAAAAACAAAACTACATAACCTTGCTCACTGTTACTGTAAATGCTCTGTTAAAAGCCAAATTCCATTATGCTATCCTGGTCGCAGACAGGTCCAAGGCTGGTCACAGACCTGCAGCGAGCTGGAATTTGGCCTATCACTAGCAGCAAGCTAGCACAAGCTAGCATGTCTGCGACAGCCTCAAACCTGTCTGCGACCAGAATAGCGTAATGGAATTTGGCTTAGACCAGCTGTGAACCGGTATGCGACCAGGTTCGAGCTATCTCGACATCTCGACATACTGGTTCGCAGCTGGTCTAAGCCAAATTCCATTACGCTATCCTGGTAACAGACCTGGTAGCAGACCTGCAGCGAGCTGGAATTTGGCCTATCACGCACTACCTAGCTCACGAGCACGAGCTAGCAGGTCTGCGACCAGCCTCGGACCTGTCTTTGACCAGGATAGCATAATGGAATTTGGCTTTAAGGAGTCACATGTAAAACCCAGAGCCTACAAAAACGTCCACGTTGGCATCCTCATACACCTTCCTTCCATTGTAATGGCTGCTTTCCATGTGAACCTGGAACAGTGTTATCCAGTTTTCCTCTTCCACTTGTTGCGGAAGAAAACCTTTGGCATAAGTGGCACAGGACACGAGTTCTTTTAGCAAGTAAGTAAGGAAGGAAGTAAATTATTTAGAAGTAAAGTAAAGTAAAGTAACCGGATATAGCAGTTCGCAACACGCCTCACTGCTACTGGAACTCATGTGCCATATGGGATCACACAGTGTTACCTGCCACCCAGCAGAGGTGACATTCCAGCCTTTAACCCAGCCAAAGCTGGTACTCGGTTTAGTGACCCCGGAGGGATGCAAGGCTGAGTTAACCTAGTTGGCTGGTTACACACTGTGACGGTATACCCACCCAAAGATGGTCACCTATCCCAGTACTAACCGGGCCCAATGTATGGTAACTTGTTCATGCGACGAACGACGCTAGCCATTACACCAAGCCACCAAGCCGATTTATATAGCGTCAAGATCTGAAAAAGAATCAGGATGGTGATGCTGTCATAAATCTTAGTTTTTGAAAGATGCGCCCACTAACTGCTGTGATGTGTGTCGTCCATTTGGTTTTACCTGTCTTGTTATAGTGTGAGTGAATATAGATGCAGCTGTGTTGTCGAAAATTTTGCCTTCAGTGCTTTGTCACTGTTGAGTTGGCATCAGGAAGAGCATCCGGCCTGTAAAAAATTGAGTGAGGAGGTGCTCTCGTAGTTAAACGGGTCCATCTTTGTCTTAAGTTGCTGAAAACATAATGCTGTGCAGTGGTTATTGGCAGTAGTGATGGTCTGATACTGGCGGATTTCACAACTGTGTTGATAATTTGCAGTGCAAGAGAAAGAGCCGGCGGCTGGGTCCGACACTCCACCTCCAGCTCAAGCACAGACGAAGCAAGAAATCAGCAACGCCAGCTTGCTGCGGAATCCTTCCAAAGTAATAGTTCTGCGGGTCAGTGCATCACTGCTGTAGATGATGTTTATTTCCATGATCAGTCTTTCTACTCACTGCCTACTACCACTGGCGTCGGAGAACCAGTGTAAAGCTCCAGTGCTGGCTCCGGGGCATAATGCGCCGTTGATTCATTTGTTGCCGTGCAACGCAGCTATGCTAGCGTGGTCTTGGGAGTCGTAATTCTGTCCGTCTGTCCGTCCGTCCGTATGTCACATGCTTGCTTTGTGACTAATCCAAAGAATCTATCAGCGAAATTTTTATACCACATGAAAGGGCAATCCTAGTTTTCTGCCACCCTACAGTGGTTGGTGGTCGACATCAGCTTACACCTAAAATGGGCGATTGAAGTGACCCAGCCTCCTTCAAAAATCGCTCACATCGACAGATTTCCACCTGTAACGTCTCAACAGTAAGAGCTAACAAAAAAGTTCCATTATGATGAATAGGAAGTCATACACGGGCTTTCCAGTGAGCTATAGATGAAGTGCATACGTTACTTCTAAGACTTCCAAAGGGTGGCTCAAAAAGCGAACTTTTCCTTTTTTTGAATAAAACTCGACTTCAGTTGAATGAAGTCTGCTACAAAGTTTCTTTGACAGAAAACTTTCAGCAGCATAGTTGTAGTACACGCATTCCCCTGTGTAACGGTCCATAGACTTCAGCGTGAAACATAACCCTTTAACCTAAAATTTAGCCTCGAAGTGACCCACCCCCTTAAAATCGCTGATTCGACACATTTCCGCCAGCAATTTATTTTTATTTATTTTATTATATCAGTCGTACAGAGAGTACACACAAAAATGAAAAAATAAAAATAAAGAAAAAATAAAAAGACAGACAGAAAGACAGAACAATCAGCACATACACAGGTAACGAACAGTATCAGACATATCACCAGCCGTAAAAACATCAGGCAAACGAGCCAAACCGTCTCTAACCATGATACATTCTTGCAATAAGCTGGCTGTTTGTATCTGTTCGTCACTTAAATGCTCACGAACACGTGAATTAACAGTTTTGCGCGCTGACTGAGTAAAAAGCAGATCTGCCACAGCACATGAATACCGCTGTGCACAGTACAACATATTACGGCCAGCTGGTGACCTAAACCGTCCATAGAAAATGCTGTACCGTGCGATAAATTTGACAACATTGCTGCGATGATTAATACGTGAACGCATAAAATTCACAGATCTCAAACATATAAGGTAGCAAAAACAGTACAATAGTTCAGAATAAAAAAAACAAAATCATTCGCCTATCCACTGGTGCAAAATGGTGGCAGTTAGTTTAGCACTTTTTATATTTGACGAAACTATGCGACCATCCATAACAACTTATGTCATTGAAGGACCAAGGATTATGTTACGTTAATAAGAAACGGATTTTTAGATATTCATTAGAATCATTGATTTTTCACAGTTGCGTGTACCCCTCGAGTCATGCTGTACTAATTAACAAACGCAATGTTTTTACGAGTTTGCGATTTGAAGTTGAGCAAGCGTCATGTGGTCTCTCTGATAT
>Ga0209259_1000310_pt1 | contig 13920 bp, 15 predicted proteins | sample WorMetGr2BELIZE1_FD_187417 | JGI IMG/M metagenome (GOLD analysis project Ga0209259, IMG submission 187417) | Marine gutless worms symbiont microbial communities from Max Planck institute for Marine Microbiology, Germany - Inanidrilus... ...
GCCGCCTCCGAAAAACCCAACTGACCCGTCAGACGATGCGACATCACAACCCCCGATCAACCTCTATCCTCAATCGAAGGAATCACACCAAACGGATTTATGCAAAGCTCTCAGCACCATGGGGCCGAGTTCCGATTGCTTTAGGTTGGCCGCCGCATCTTCCGGCGTCACCCACTGCCGGCCGCGGTGGCTTTCGTGCCACTCGTCATCGGGCAGGACCCGTGTGACCTCCATGGCATAGACGTAACAAGTGCATTCGGCGCCCCATTTATCGTAGACATAGGATCCAAGGGGATCCGCACCCACTTTTCCCTCGACGCCAGCCTCTTCCCAGGCCTCCTTGGCCGCCGACTCCTGGTCCGTCGCACCGGGGTCCTTGATTCCCTTGGGAACGACAAAGTGCTTCTTCTTGCTTGATTGGATGATCAGGACTTCCGGCTTTCCCTTGTTGAGGCGGTAGGGAATGACAGAAGACTGAGTGTAATAGTAGGCCGGGCGGTCACGCAGGTCGTCACTTCCGGGGCCTGGAAAAGGGAACTTTTTTGGCAGGCTTTTCGGATCGGTCACCGAGATGATCCGGCCCGCGCCCTTCTTCATTCGCAACCAATCGTCGGGCATCTCGATGCGGGCCAGCGCCGCCGTCGTCAGTCCGGTCAGCATGCCTCCCAGGTGGGAAACCAGGGCTTCCAGGCTGGGATTATGGCCGACCAGCAGCACCCTTTTCGCCTTTGCCGGCACGGCGCCCAAGACGTCGAGGAGATCCCTTTTCGACGCTTGATAGATACGTTGATCCTCGACGATGCCTTGCGCCCCCATGCCCATTGCCTTGCAGCACTTGCGGGCCGTCTCGATGGCGCGTTCGGCCGGAGAACTGACGACATGGTCGGGCGCCAGATCGTTGCGCAGAAGCCAGACGCCGATGCGTTGGGCACCGCGTTTGCCGGGATCGGTGATCTCCCGTTCGAAATCGCCGCCACCCATCGGTTTCTCCGCCTTGCCATGGCGCAGTACAAGCAGTTCCCTTGTCATGTGTCCCTCCCCATCAGTTCATCGACACAATGTCGGCTGAGGGCATCGAAGTCGACCCCACCCTTGGCCTCGTAAATCCCGACGCCATCGAGAGCCGCTAGATAGGCGTCCTCGTCGAGGGTCATGGTATCGGTGAAGAAGCGGCCGTCGGGGAATTGATAAAACGGGCCGGGCGACTTCATGATCGCCGAAAGCAGGTCACGTCTTTCGCCCAGGTCAACGCGTTCGACACGCATTGGTTGGTCACTGTCGCGGTTCCAATTGAGAACTAGGAACGATTTCAGAGGCGCGCGCTCGACGATGCGGCCCTGGCCGTAGACACGGTCGACGTGAACGTCGTACTTGTCCTCGACGTGCCAGAGGTCTTCGGGCGGCATGGCGAGAAAGGCCTCGCGCTGCTCGGTCGACATCAGACCGTGCAAGGCCTCGTTGTGGACGATGGTGCCCGGATTGATGCGCGGCAGCTTTGGGATGCCGACGGCTTGGGTCTGGCCGTTGCGAAGCACGAACAGCCGGTCGTTGGTCAGATAGGATACCGACGGATCATCCATCAATCGCAGCATTATCGTCGACTTGCCGCCGCCGGAGAAACCGGCCATGGCCAGGCAGTGGCCGCCCTTGACCAGTCCCGAGGCATGGCAGATCAGCCAGCCGCGGTTCTGCAGCCAGTTCATGTACTGGGCATTGATGAAGTTGATCACCTGGTTGTCGTACTCGAGGCAGGGACCGGCGGCGATCCGATCGGTTTCGCTCTGCAGGAACACCATGCCGGTCCGCACCTTGAGGACCAGGCGGGCGCCGTCGAGATCGTGGTACGCATCCTTGCGGCCCGTCTTGCCGGGCTCCCGTTTCCAGTCGGTGAATTCGATGCCGAGATCGGGCGCCTCGCGCTCGACGGCCAGGATATCGAGATCTGGGTCCCGCGATTCAACGACCACGTGACCGAAATAGTCCCGGAGCCCGGTGATCAGTTCCGCCGAGTTCGAACGCAGACGGAGTGTGCAGGCGCCGAGTCCGAGGTGGAGTTCATTGTCGGCGATGACGGCATCGCCCTTCATCGCGGCGGCGACGTTGGCGGTGTCGTAGTCGGATACGTTCATTTTTTGCCCCTCAGTTGCTGGATTACGTGGTCCGCATAAAGCGCTGCGACATCGACGCCCATGCCTTCCTTGGCACCTTTGAAACCGCCGAAGGCGGAAACCTCGAAGACGATAGGTCCGTCTTCCGTTTCGGCCACGTCGACGGTGGTGAAATCCATGTCGAAAAGCGCATGGGCCTTGCGTGCCATCTCGATTTGTTCGGGCGGCGGCTCGTGGGCGGCGTAGCGTCCGCCGCTCTCGATCGTCGTGTTCCAGGCATCGCTCTGCGGCACGCGGGCATAGGTCCCGAGGTACTCGCCGGCGAGAAACACCATGCCCATGTCGCGGCCCGGAAGTGCAACTTTGCGTTGGATGTACATGACCGGGTTGTCGGCCCGGAACGCGGAAATCGCTTCGCGCAGGGCGGCTTCGCCGTCGCCGTGATCGATCACGCACATGCCTCGCGCCTTGGTCGAATAGAGCGGCTTGAAGACCGCACTCCCGAACGCCTCGACGGCCGCCGCCGCCGCGTCCTCGTCTTCGGTTACCCGCGTTTCCGGCATCGGGACGCCAGCGTTTCTGAGCGTTACCGTGCAGCTCAAACGGTCGATCAGGCGCAGGATATTGACGGCCCGGCTGAACACACGGACCCCGGCGGCTTCCGCGACCCGCAACATCTCGAGACGGTCGAGTGTCGCCGGACTGTATTCGGCGCTGATCTTTTTGACGACCAATCCATCGAGCCGGCAAAGATCGATGTCTCCCACCATCAGGCGGCCGTGCGCAAGGTCGAGGTGCACGCTTCCCATGTCGATAACGAGGCGGTATCCGGTCCGCGCCTCGACGGCATCGGCGAGAACCTCGGTCGACCATTTGCCTGGGATACCGACAACACCAATCTTTGGATCAGTCATCGAATATTTCCTCTACGGGAAGGTGGAAACCGGCGGCATCTGCCGGATCGGTCGCCAGCACCTGCTCCATGAGATAGCGCGAGCGCAGGAACATGGCGCTGGCCAGGGTTTCGTCCAGTATGAAACGCGTCGACGTGGCGAACGACCGCGCTAGGCCGAGAGCCAATCGAAACTCGAAGGTGTCGTCGCCGGCATCCTTGGCGAAATCGGCGGCGAAACGGTGAAAACGCCGGGTCGCGGCCAGAATTCGATCGCGAACCCGGGCATCGAGGATTTGAAGCCGGTAGTTCGAGACCATGAAAACGGACACGTCCTGAACGTAGTCCATATATTGCGAGCGGTGGAGATCGATGAAATTGATCCGTTTCTCCAGTGGGTCGTAGATGATGTTGTCAACATTGAAGTCGCCGTGAATATAGACAGAGAACGGCGGTTTGACCTTCGCCTCGGCGGCTTTCGCCTTCTTCAACAACCGCTCGAACGACGGGATACTGAGACCGCATACCGTCATGTCGTCGGTCTGAAACGCTGGGTGAATGGCGTAGACCTCACCGAGTCGCTTGGTCAGTTGGGCCATGTGCCTAGCCGGTACGGCCTTCTTCGTACGCGTTTCCTTCCACACGGACTTCAAGGTTCGCGTCAACTGTTTGAAGGCGCCGTCGAGAACCGAACGCGATTCGTTGAGCAGAATCTGTTCGTAGGTGAGCCCGGCCAGATGTTCGATAAGAAGCGACGCCGATTGCCCTGTCTTGCGGTAGGACAGGATCTTTGGCGCCAGGCCGGGGAAGATGTCGTGCCACGCCTCGACGCCTTGGCGCTCTTCCTTGACCTTGCTTTTCTCGCCGTCCTTGAAGATGGCGACATAGCCGTCATCGCCTTCCGTGCTGATACCGGAGATCCCGCTTCCCGATCGTGTTTCGGCGACGGGTTCGATGGTAACGTCATCGAGGTCGAGCCGCGCCACCGAATCCTTGAGCGAATGATAGCGTTCGATGTTCACAGGCTGGCCGAGATTGGCGGAATTCACTGCTTCACTGATGTTGAGGAGCGCATCGCCCATCTGATCGACGGCATGGAGAACGAACATGGCGCGGATTAGATCTTCCGTGTTTTTCCGCTTCTTGAGAGCCTCCGTGTAACGTGCCGTCAATTGTTTCACGCCGCTGCCCATGCGGCCTTTGCAAGCACCGATCTTCAAGGCGCGTTGGGTGTCGTGGTTTTCGATGGCGATCTCGATCATGCGGATTCCGCGTGACACGTGGTTGAGAAGCGGCCGGTAGGTGTTCACCGATAAACTGCGCCGGTTTTTTTATGCTTTCGACGCCATGCACGCACTCTCGGCACAACTCGGCGATCCGCTCGAGGTCGGTGGCGATGGATTCCATTGCCCGCACGGGAAGCGGGTCACCGTTTTTCCTGATTGCGCCCAAATGCGCGAAGCAGTTGCCGTGGATTCGCATTTTCAGGTTATAGGCATAGCCGCTACGGTCGACGACCCGGCGGCCGACGCCAGCCGAACCGGTCGCCAGGAACGTCCTCAAGTTGGAAACCTGGGATTCCACCTCGACAATCAAGAACCGCAAGTTTTCGCGAATGCCTTTCGGGATTTCCTTCATTCGATGGTTCCGAGGTAGACCGATCCGTTGTCGCCGCCGGCCGGCAGCCATTCGCGAAGCAACGGCGGAAACATGTTCACGTTCGGCAAATTGGACACATCGACCCAAACGACATCGACCTGACTCTTGTCGGGTTTGACGCCGTTTTGCGCGATATAGTCTCCGGGAACCGTGCAGTGGAACAGGAATTCGACGAGGTGGCGAGTGCTCGGTGGTACCGTCTCGCGCGGTTTGAAGAAATCGGCGACACGCAGCAAGTCGACGATCTTGACCCGCGTCCCAATCTCCTCGAGGCATTCCCGGTCGAGAGCCTGTTGCAATGTTTCGCCCAGGTCCTGGGCGCCGCCGGGAAGCGCATAGCGTTCGCCGCGCTCACTCCCGGCTTTCTTGAGGAGCAAAATCTTTTCGTCGCGAAGGATTACGGCGCGAACCGCGTTTCGGATAACAGGCGTCAAATTTTCCATCGTTCTGGCGTCCCAGTTTAACGTCTACCTTTGTCTTCGCTTTGCTCTCGGTCATTTTTTTGTCATTTATTTGTAACAAAACACAGCCGATTTTCGAAAAAAGGTTGTTTGGCCGTTTTTGGCGGTCAAAATCTGCCCCATGTCCGACCTTACCGTACGCCGCGCCGTGGATATGCCCGATCCGTTGCGAATCGGGCGCTACCGGCGCGCGCCCGAATTCGGGCCGCGGGTCCTTTTCTTCAGCGGCGGCACGGCGCTAACCGAAATCAGCCGTGCGCTCAAATATTACACGCATAATTCCATACATTTGGTGACACCGTTCGATTCGGGAGGAAGTTCGGCAAAATTGCGTCACGCGTTCGACATGCCGTCGATCGGCGATTTGCGCTCGCGCTTGATGGCGCTCGCGGACGAAACCGTCACCGGGCACCCGGAAATATACAGTCTATTCGGTTACCGCCTACCGAAAGACGCTTCCGCCGCCGAACTCACCGATCGGCTCGCCCAGATTATTCACGGCAAGGACCCGTTGATCGACGTATTTCCAACCCCATGCGGCGCCTGATCCGCAGTCAGTTGGAGCACTTCCACGACGCCATGCCCGGTGATTTCGATCTGCGCGGCGCCAGTATCGGGAACCTCATCATCGCCGGTGGTTTTCACGGCAACCACCAGCACCTGGAGCCGATCATCTTCCTTTTTTCGAAATTGGTACACGTGCTCGGCACCGTTCGTGCCACCGTCAATACCTCCCTGCATATCGGTGCCGAGTTGCAGGACGGTAACCGCGTCATCGGGCAGCACCGCTTGACCGGCAAGGAAGTGGCGCCGATCTCGAGCCCCATCACGCAGTTGTTCCTGTCCGAACAGGCCGATGAACTCGTTCCCGCCGAAGCCGTGTTGAGAAAGAAGAATCGCAAACTAATCGGCCAGGCCGACGTCATCTGCTATCCGCCGGGTAGTTTTTACACGAGCCCGATCGCCAATCTGTTGCCGAAGGGTGTCGGCACGGCGATCGCCGGCAACAATTGCCCAAAAGTCTATATCCCCAACCTGGGCGACGATCCGGAACAGGTCGGCCTCGACGGCAAAACGGCGCTGAACACGCTTCTTGGGTACCTGCACGCCGATAACCCGAAGGCCCTTCCAAGCGAGCGCTACCTCAACTTTTTACTCGTTGACAAACGCGCCAAAACGCCGATGTCGGACCTGCCGGAAACGGTCTTGAAAGAACTCGGCATTCAGGTTGTCGAAACACGGCTCGTCAGTAAATCGAGTGCGCCTTATTACGACCCTGACCTTCTGGTTTCGGCGTTGCTTTCACTGACCTGACTCTGGCCCTTCTTTAGCCGCGACGATGGCGCCTATGACTTCGGTGGCGCCGATCAATTGACGAACCCGTTTCCACAGCCTCTGGGGGGCGCCCGTGTAGATCGCGGTCAATTCGCTGGCGTCGATCCATAAGAGTTGGCGCGGTTTCTTGAACCGTGTCCCATCGTCGCTTTGCCATTCGCGGTTAATCTCTTCAATGTCGCGGTCCTCGACCTCGACGAAATACGTCCGCCAGTCTTTCGGAGGGATTTTGGTGCCGGGTTCCCGCTGACACCACCAATCGGGATAAGTCTTCAGGGTCCTGTCGAACAGGTTCTCCATAACCTTTGTCTGGGCCTCGATCCGTTCCGGCGTCCGCCGGGCCCGGCTGACATCCGAGGCCAGGTACATAGTATCCGTTTCCTCGACGAACTCACGGATGGCCGTTTGCTTGTAAGTCTCGCCATCGCGCCCGCCACCGCCAAAATCCACCAGAAAGCCCATTCGGCGGCCGCTGAAGGTCTTATGGAACAGGAAATGAACCCTCCCCGCTCTGACACAAAAGGGAATGACACCGGCACCCATACCCTCGATCCTCATTTTCCGATGGGTGGAGTATAGGTGAAGTCAGGCGATTGTCGCTACTCTCGCTTTGCAGACCCCGATTGTGGTCGTCGAAAGCCACCGGATCAGCGTCATCTATTTTGCGTCGGAAGATTGCTCGGCCAATTTGCGGTATCGGTCTCGGCCGTTGACCAGGTGCTTTCGCATAGCTCGGCGCGCCGCCGACGGATCCTTGTCGGCAATCGCTTTGTGGATAGCCTCGTGCTCGCCGTTAACTTTCTCCAGATAACGCCGGTATTTTTCGGGATCGGTAACCTCAGAGCGGATGCTCTGTCGCGGAATGATGAACGACCCGAGAAAGCTCAGGAAGGATCGGAAGTACTGGTTGCCGGTCGCTTCAGCGACCGAGCAATGGAACTCGAAATCCGCTTCGACCGCAGCCTCACCGCGATCGAGAGCCGCTTTGAAGTGCTTTAGCGCTTCGGCAATGCCTTTCAACTGCATGCCCGTACGGCGTTCGGCGGCGAGACCCGCGGCTTCGATTTCGACGCTCATGCGCAATTCCATAACATCGAGCACCCCGGAGTAAGAATGGGTGCCGTCGGGATCGATGCGGAACGGACGGCGGCGAAGGTCCTCCGAAACAAAGGCGCCGGCGCCTTGCCGGGTCTGGATCAGGCCGTCGGCGCGCAACGCCGCTAGGGCCTCTCGCACCACTGTGCGACTGACGCCAAATACCTGAATCATTTCCTGCTCGGTCGGCAGCTTGTCGTTGGGCTTGAGGCTGCCGCTGATGATTTCGCCGGTCAACCGGTCGATCAACTCATCCTTGAGGTTCCGGGGCGGAACCAACGGTCTAAAAACTGTTTTTTCTTCCTTCATCGCCCGTACATCGCGTTGGGAATCCACATTGCCAGGCTGGGGATGTAAGTGACCAGCAACAAGACCACGAGCATGGCAATCCAGAAAGGCCACAGGTGGCGTGCCGCTCGTTCGATTGCCACCTTGCCGACGGCGCAGCCGACGAATAGGACGGTACCCACCGGCGGAGTCACCAAGCCAATACCGAGGTTCAGCATCATGACGACACCAAAGTGAACCGGGTCGACGCCGAGCACCTTGATAACCGGCAGCAAGATCGGCGTGCAGATCAGGATCAACGGCGCCATGTCCATGAAGGTGCCGAGAATGAGCAGCATGATGTTGATGAGAATCAGAATGACGATCTTATTGTCCGACAAAGACAGCAGAAAAGATGTCGCTTTCGCCGGTACCTGCATGAGAGTCATGAGATAGGCGAAGCTGGCTGCAAAACCGATTACGATCATCACCATCGACACGGTCCTGACGACACCGACCAACGTTTGCGGGAGGTCGCGCCACTTCAGGTCCCGATATAGGAACATGGTGACGAAGAAGGCCCACACGCAAGCAACGGCGGCCGATTCGGTCGGCGTGAAGACACCGCCGATGACGCCGCCGACGATGATCACCACGGTCATCAGGCCGGCCACGGCCTCCCAGGATATCCTGATCGCGTCACGCAATTTCACCGGCTCGCCCTTGGGATAACCGCGTTTGTGCGAGATCATGTAGGCCAATACCATCAGGGACAGCCCGACCATAATGCCGGGGATGACGCCGGCCAGGAACAACTGTGCGATGGAGATCGTGCCGCCGGCGGCATAGGTGTAGATGATGGCGTTATGGCTGGGCGGGATGATGATGCCCTGGGTCGCCGACGAGATGGTGATGTTGACGCTGAAATGGTCGTCGTATCCTTGCTTCTTCATCATCGGGATCATGATCGAGCCGATAGACGAGGTGTCGGCCACGGCCGAACCCGATATCCCACCGAAGAACATGGAGGCCAGCACGTTGACCATAGCCAGGCCGCCGCGCATGAACCCGACGAATATGTTGGCGAAGGCGACCAGCCGCCAGGCCATTCCGCCTTCCGCCATCAGCGCGCCGGCGAGCACGAAGAAGGGAATGGCCAGCAAAGAGAAATTATCGACGCCGTCGGACAGCTTGAGCAGGATGGCCTCAAGTGGCAGGCCGACGTAGAAGGCCGTAAGAAATGCCGAAATACCGAGCGCATAGGCGATCGGCATGCCGATGATCAGCAGCCCGAACAAGCTGCCCATCAATACCAGCGGTCCAATCGCTCCGCCCATGCCTAACTCCCCTTTATCACGTGTGGAGGTCCCGTTTCTCGGTTTCCTTCTCGGCCAGTTCCAAGGCGTGGTGCATTTCGTCGTCTTCCAGCTCGGCCAGCTCTTCGCGGAAGAACACTTGCTCGATGACGAATAGAAGCAACACGGCGCCGCCACCGGGGATGGCCGAATAGACAACACCGACGCGGATATCGTCGAACTCAGGGTAGGATTGGAACCAAGTGGTTTCGGCCAGGCTGTAACCGTAATAGATCATCAACAAGGCGATCACGAACATCAACGCATCGACCGCGTAATGAGCGATGCGCCCGTAAAGTTCAGGAACCATGTTGACGAAAAGCTGGATTCGCAAATGTGCCTGGGCGCGGTAACAGATGGCCGAGCCATACATTGTCAGCTGTACGGTGAAAAAGATCGACATCGGTTCGGCATAACGCGCGCCCATCTCAAAGAAGTAGCGCATCACCACTCCAGTGAAGATCAGGCCGGTCATGCAGACGATAGAGATCACGCAAATGACCATGCAAAGCAGGGCCACCTTGTCCATGACCCGGACGTAGGCGGGCGATGATCCTGCTGCAATCCCTGTTGCCATCGATCCCCTACCCTCTTGGCACAGTCTTAGTTGCCCAGAACCGCACCGTGGTGGCCGACGAATTGCCGGCCACCACGGCTTTTGCGGTCTAGGGAGAGTAACCGCTGTTTACTTGACCATCGAAGCCTTTTTGATGAGATCGGCGAATTTTCCGCCGAACTTCATGCGCACCGGCTCGGTGGCTTTGATGAAGGGGCCCTTGTCGATTTCGGTGATGACGTTGATGCCCTTCGAGCGGAGGATGTCCAGGGACCGCTGCTCACGGGCCGCCCAAAGTTCACGTTCCTTGGTAACGGTCATCGCGGCAGCTTTGCGGATCAGTTGCTGATCCAACGCCGACAATCCGTCCCAGACCTTCTTCGAGAAGACGAAGATTTCCGGGACCATCAGGTGTTCGGTCAGGCTGTAATTGCCGGCAACTTCGTAGTGCTTGCCCGATTCGTAGGACGGCGGATTGTTCTCGGCCCCGTCGACGACGCCGGTTGCATGGCCGTGTAGAGCTCGTTATAGGCGATCGGCAGGTCGTTGCCGCCCATGGAGTTGACCATCTCGACGAAGATCGGGTTCTGCATGACGCGCAGCTTCAGGCCCTTGAGGTCGCTGACCTTCGTGATCGGACGGACCTTGTTGTAGAAGGAGCGAGAACCGGCATCCATGTAGCCGAGCCCGATCAGGCCGCCAGCTTCCAGCTTGTTCAGCAACGATGTGCCGATCTCACCGTCCACCACCTTGTGCATGTGGTCGGTGCTCTTGAAGAAATAGGGCAGGTTGAAGGCGTTGAATTCTTCAACGATCGGGCCGACGACGCCGACGCTGACCCGTGTCATTTCGAGGGCGCCCAATTGGACCTGTTCCAGCGCTTCCTTTTCGCCGCCCAACTGCATGGAGTGGAAGATCTTGATCTTCATGCGACCGCTCGTCCAACTCTCGAGCAGTTCGCTCATGTAGGCGATGGCGTCCGTCGTCGGATAACCCATCGGATGGACATCGCTGGATTTGATCTCCAGAGCTTTGGTGCCGACCGCTGATCCCAACATGAGGCCGGCCACAAGGGCGGGCATCGCCAGGAAACGGCCGCTCCGCAGAATGTTGAACTTGGATAGTGTTACAGTCATATCTCGCCTCCCTTCGGCTTCCATAAAGACTGATCAGTACTCACCTCGCATCGAAAAGATGCGTTACTTTCTTACGAAATCTCCCGGTGGCAACTTCACGAGTGCACACTCGGATAGTGTCCGATCCAGCTCCCTCACCCCTCGTTTAGTCCTCCGCAACGGTTTGACCTCGCATTTAGTAGGTGTTATTGTACCTTAGATAAATTCATCATACAAGTAACATAACATACAAGTACCGGGAACATACGTTGTTGCGATGAGATCGCACCAACCACTGTGATCTGGTCCGTCCGAAGGCAACGCGCGTGCCAGCCTTCGGCGAACTCTCATAGGTGGCCGCAGATACGATGCTTAGGGAGGTATAAGGCCATGAAATTGCCGAGAAACGATTTCAAGCGAGCCCTGGTTTCGGGCCGGAAGCAGATCGGTTTGTGGACTCAACTGGCAAGTAACATTTCAGCTGAGGTCCTGGCCTACTCCGGGTTCGATTGGCTCGTCGTCGACACCGAACACGCACCCAACGACACCCGCTCGGTGTTGCTTCAACTTCAGGTCCTAGCCGTGGGTGACGCCATGCCCGTCGTGCGCATCGCCTGGAACGACATGATTCTGTTCAAACAGTATCTCGATATTGGCGCGCAGACCCTGCTCGTCCCGTTTGTCGAAACAGCCGAGGAGGCCCGCCAGGTCGTATCCTACTCGCACTACCCTCCAGACGGCGTACGCGGCGTAGCCCTGTCCCACCGGGCCAACAGGTATGGTCGTATCGACAACTACCACCATCAAGCGGGTGAAGAGATCTGTCTGCTTGTACAAATTGAAAGTGAGCGCGCACTCGACAACCTTGCAGAAATCGCTGCGGTCGAGGGTATCGACGGCGTGTTTATCGGACCATCGGATCTCGCCGCCAGCATGGGCCATCTGACGAATACTGCACATGCGGACGTGCAAGCAGCCATTGAACGGGCGCTCGAAATATCCACCCGTGTCGGCAAAGCGGCCGGAATTCTCGCCCCGATCGAGGCCGAGGCCCGGCGGTTTCTCGATATGGGATTCACGTTCGTCGCTGTTGGCAGCGACATTTCCCTGCTGGCCCGCGGCAGTGAAGCCCTGGCCGGTGCTTTCAAGGATGAAGCCGGATAAAATCCGTCTAAACGTAGACACGGTGAAAGAACCAGGGAGGGAAGCCGATGACCGGCAGACCGATCGCTCCGGGAATTGTCGTTCCGGAGGGTGCCTGCGACACGCACATTCATGTTTACGGCCCGCCGGACCGATATCCGAGCGTATCAACAACGCCGTTTCCCGTCCCCGACGCGCCGCCGGCAGCCTTCCAAAAATCGATGATGGAGGGCCTTGGCATCGAACGCGCCGTCGTCGTCCAGCCCTCGGCCTACGGTAAGGACAACAGCTGCACACTCGACGCCGTCGCCGAACTGGGGCCTTCGGCCCGGGCGGTCGTCGTCGTCGACTCCGATACATCGGACGAAGACCTGCAACGGATGACCGACGCCGGCGCGCGCGGCGTGCGGTTTCACATGCTGCCCGGCGGCGTACTGCCGTGGGACATTCTTGAAGAGATGGCGGTACGGGTTCACGCCTTCGGCTGGCACGTGCAACTGCAAATGGATGGGCGCGACCTGCCGGAACGCGAACAGGTATTGCTCCGCCTACCCGGTACCCTGGTCATCGACCACACCGGAAAATTCCTCGAACCGGTCGGGACCGACCACCCGGGGTTTCAGACGTTGCTCCGGCTGGTCGACACTGGACGCACTTGGGTCAAATTGTCGGCGCCCTACGAAACTTCGAAGGTGGGCGCACCAGACTATTCCGATGTCGGCATATTGGCGCGCGCTTTGATTGTGGTGGCACCCGAACGTATGGTGTGGGCCAGCAATTGGCCGCACCCGTCGGCACAGGACAATCTGCCTGACGACAAGGCGTTGATGGCAACGATCCTCGGCTGGATGGGCGACGATGAGACACGCAGGCGGATCCTCGTCGACAATCCGGCCCAGCTCTATGGTTTCAACGAATGAGGGAGCGTGAATACCTTGAAGACGATCCTGTTGACGGGTGCGGCGGGCACCGTTGGGCGCTTTCTCCGCGACGAGCTCCGTGAGCGCTATACCTTCCGCCTGTCCGACATCAATTCGGTCGAACCGCTCTACGACAACGAGACCTTCATCGAAGCGGATCTGACCGACCTCGACGCCATTACCAAGGCGTCCGAGGGCGTCGACGGCATCATCCACTTGGGCGGCTACCCGGTCGAGGGCAGCTGGGAACAGATCCTCGACGCCAACATCATCGGGTGTCGCAACCTCTACGAAGCCGCACGGCTGACCGATGCCAAGCGGGTCGTTTTTGCCAGTTCCAACCACACCATGGGGTTCTACCGCCGCGACCAGACGATCGACGACAACATGACCGCCCGGCCGGACAGCCGCTACGGCGTCAGTAAGGTCTTCGGCGAAGCCATGGGGGCGCTCTACGCCGACAAGTACGGGCTTGGCGTCATGGCCATTCGTATCGGCTTCGTCTACATCAGACCGATCGACGTCAGGCGGCTGTCGATCTGGATCAGCCCTCGCGACCTCGCCCAGTTGGTATCCATCGGCCTCGAACACCCGGACTTGGGATATAGGGTAGTCTACGGCATGTCCGACAACGCTCGTGCCTGGTGGGACAATTCCAGCGCGCTGCGCCTGGGCTACAAACCGCAGGACCGGGCCGAGGACTACGCGGAAGGAGGTTCTGCGGACGCAATCCGCCGACACCGGGGATCCGCTCGCCGACGCGCACCAGGGCGGCGTTTTCGTGTCTTCCGAAGAAGGGGGCGGTGCGCCGCTGATGGAAACGACTTAATCCATGCGCCGTATATTCTTGACCCATCCCCCGGACGCGCTCCGTAACTATTGCGGCGACAAGGCCATCGCCGAATTGTCGGCGCTGGGTGACGTCGTTTTCAACGAAGCCGGCTCCGTTCTGTCGTTGAACGACTTGGCGGCGGCGGCCGCTGGTTGCCAGGTCATTGTCTCCGACCGCCAGCC
>Ga0209259_1000311_pt1 | contig 13920 bp, 12 predicted proteins | sample WorMetGr2BELIZE1_FD_187417 | JGI IMG/M metagenome (GOLD analysis project Ga0209259, IMG submission 187417) | Marine gutless worms symbiont microbial communities from Max Planck institute for Marine Microbiology, Germany - Inanidrilus... ...
GCAAAAACCATTTCTTCTACTCCATCTAGGTGCTGAATACAGATCTCGACGGTGGATGTGATCAACGTTGCCGCCGACCGTCAGAAGTTTATGACACTCACTGGCGAACTAAGTTGACAGCGCCTGAGAAGATCAGTCGTTCCAGGTATATTGGTCGAAAATCGCCGTTTTAACCTACCCCACCTCTATTTGGCGCCCCCGTTGGGGGTGACCCCGTTGGAATTTCGCTGAGATCTTTGCCAACGCACCCTGATTCTTCTTTAAGATATCGACGCTATATAAATCATTTACTTACTTTCTTACTTACTAGAAAGACTGCCCTTTCATATGATATAAAAATATCGCCGGTCGGTTCTTTGGATTAGTCACAAAGCACGCGTGTGACAGACAGACGGACAGAATTACGACTCCCAAGAACGTGCTAAGCATAGCTCGCACGTTAAAAACTGACCAAACATCAAAATATAATGTTTTAATCAATGAAAGACAGTAATTGAGCCGCCTAGGCTATTACGTATATTTTACCATATTACAATACAAACAACCTCGTGTCAGCCCAACTCAAAGTAAGTCCACAAAAAAGCAAGTCACACAACAAGAGCTCACCAGGTGCTGAGGCAGCTGACTATCACAAAGCAAAGTCAACAATTTTGTAGGCCTAAGTCCAATATCATAACTATAAGCACTTGGACAGTGCATACCCCGCCAAGGCACATCTTACTAGTGTCGCGACCGTGACCCAAATCACCACCATAATATAATCATTTGTTCAATGGCCCATCGCCAACCTTCCCTGAAAATTTCATGCAGATCCGTTGCGAAGTTTTTTGCGCAAAGATGCTAACAGACAGACAGACAGACAGACAGACAGACAGACAGACAAACAAACAACGATTACACAACCTCCTTCACGGAGGTAAATATACGGAACGTAAACAACAAATAACAAACTAGAATGTGGCCCAATGCCCAACGTGATGGCCACCCTGCCGAATATAGGTGGCGCCCTCTGTTCAACACCACAAAGTTTGGCTGACACCCACTGCTGGAGTTCTGTGCAGTATCGCTGCCAAGACGTGAAACCCGTTGAAATTCGTAGGGGTGCCCCAAACTCCCGAACTGATCTCAGCCACTAGTGGGCCGAAGTTCACCATATTGTGGGGACATCTGGAAAACACATTGCTGCTTAACAAGTTTTTTTTCCAATTGTCGATACGTGTCTTAGTTGCGAAGATATAGCCCGACAAAGTTGTGCGATGGTGCCCAGATGGCGATTTTTGGCGACTTTTGCGTCCTGCATTTTCAGCGAGCCGCATGCAGCACGTTTCAAACCTGCGTCTTAAATTCGCACTAAGGCCACACCATGTGTGGAAGTATGGCAGACAACCAATCTGCGACAGCCGAGATTAGGCAAGGAAAAAAAAGACAGAAGAAGATAGAAAGAACAAATGACAGGATGCCATATTCCATAGGGTGACCATAACAATTGTTACAGTCCACTGGAATTGCAGATCACCGTCATGGAGATAATTTTCCAACCTCCAAGGTACCATAGGTTTTGCTTTCCGTACTGTACAACGAATATCCACAGTGTTTGATAGCAAGTGGTGAAAAGCATCTGGCAAAAAAGATTCCATTTCCGTTACAGATTCTAATAGCTATAGACGATCCGTGGTTTAAAACATGGTCAGCTAAAAACTTAAAGTAGTAGTAGTACTAGTAGTAGTAGCAGTAGCAGTAACAGCAGCAGCAGTAGTAGCAGTTGAAGTAGCAGTTGCAGTTACATTTTGCGTGAGTCGTAGAGGACGCAAAATGTATTGTGGTCACGCGCGTCTGTGTGTGTGTCTGTCTGTCTGTCCGCGGCCGTACGCCCACACTATTGTACGGACCCGGATGTAACTTGGGGGAGTGGTAGGGGCTGCCCCCTAGTTGTGCAGTATTGGGCGGATTTGCAATCGGTGCACGGGCTGCGTTGCTATGGCAACATAACGCGAACCCTAGTTACAAGCTTGCGTCTATCCCGTGATATGACGACATAGTGCAAAGGCTTGGCGGGGTGTGTGCGCACTGCTGGCCGGTGACCGGCGGGCGTTCTCAAAATTGCGCGCCGTATATGGGAAGCGGGCGTGGCTGGCTGGCCAGTAACTGGCCGTCGATGGGAGCGTTCTCAACATTACTGTGCCGGCCTGGACTGCGGGCTTCTAATGGTGGCGTTCTGCCGACATAACGCGAACGCAAAATCTTACCGAGTACATGCTTGTACTCAATCTATGCCTGGTTGTAGTAGTAGTAGCAGCAGAGGAAGAATCACTGTGCAATGTATATGACTGATCAACTTGCCCAACACTGACACGTAGTTGCATACCTTAATAAAGATGTCGTTCTTGGCATCAGGAGCAGTATTGAAGTAGACAATCTCTGGACTCAGGCCGGTCGGTGTGCTTCTATACATCTCCCAGCAGGTGTCTGTCAGGCGCTTTCCAATCACCAGGTACTCCGCCGGAAAACCATTACGACTGGCCAGAGCCAATGCACCTCCAAGGTAGCACACGAGGTGGTCCTAGCAGTCCGTACGACAGAAACATTAGGGGCGTTTTTGTGGCCACCAGATTCCGGTTGTGATTAACCCCTTAACCTATTTACTATGTTTGGATGATAATAATTATGTAATTGCGTCAACCACAACCGGAATCTGTAAAAAAAAATGGGGGAATGGTGGAGGTGAGCTCTGCTTAGTCCGGATGGAGTGGCGCCCATCCGCATGGTCGGTGTGTCTGCCTGTGTTAATCTTCCCTTGCACCATAAAGTCCAGAAGTTCTCAGCACGGACAACCGCTGGAATAAAAAACTGACTTCTCGAACCTCTCCTGAAATGTGTGCGATTCGATGGCCAAGAACGCCAAGAAAAGATGCTGCAGAATTATTGATCGGGCCAAGTGACTATACCGCAATAGGCTGAAAAATATAACGATTTTCCACCTCAACATACTTTGTGGATTTACGACATGCCACAATCTCTGCTGCCTCGACTGCTTCCCACGCTGCTGCCTCCACGTATGACTCTGCTAGCAGGCAACAGACGGTGACGTCCCATGTCATGGCCCTACTTACCTGCCAAGGGATCAACGTGAGGCCATCGGGATGCTTTCTGGCTGATTATTATTATTATTATTACATTTGCGGCATGGAGACAGTGTAGGTAACACCAATGAGGAGAACAGTAGCATTTTTTCCCTAATCCAAATGCACCAGCAGTAAAACTTTGCTCCAACAAAATTCTCCAGTTCTTAAGCAGGCCGGCCAGATAAGTGGTTGACCTGTACAATGGACATAAGACGGTTGTTATATTAAGCCCCGTTTTCGGTGGCCTACCAGAACCTAACAGGGCGTGTCTGGTAGGCGTTTGGTAGTCACGTGACCTGGTATACCGAAAGCTACCGGAATCTGACTCTGGTAGCTTTTGGTAAGTGTCTGGTATACCAGGTCACATAAATTATTCCATATAAGGAAAGCATAAACACCTACCAGACATGGTAGTTGTTATTAGTTTATATGCATTCACCAGAGGTCACTGACATTTCATATATAACGATGAGCATGTGTGAGTTTTACTACCATTTTAGGACTGAATGATGACCCTGCAAGCAGCTCTCCAATGTAGAGGAGACCGTTCGGCGACGATTTGTGCAGAAGATGCATCTTGATACCAGCAACGGCCTTCTCAAAGTCCGCCTTCAGGCTGTTGCCATCAAAATATCGGCAAATTTCTCACTGCAGGGGCTCACAAATCACTAGATGGAAATAATTTTCACCTAATCTTTGTCATTTCACCCAGTCATTCAACTAAAACTCTGCAGACACTTCAGTGACGAACATGTCTTTCAGTTTTATAAACTTGGAGTGAATGTCGTAACTTTTCTCATACAATCACAAAAGAACAGCTACAAAGCAGTGAACTAACTTTTAATCTATATATACGTCCTTTGCCACATTAATCAAAATTAATCAATTAATTAATGGCTAAATGTCTATGTTTTCTTTTAGCAGGAATTATCCCAGGTTAGGCCTGGTGAAAACTAAGAAAACTATCACTATTTCAGAAGCAGTTGTTTACAGAAGGGATGGCCCCCTCCTGTCACCTGACCAAAAATATCAGTGCACTTATATTGTAAATGAAAGCTTCCCTCTTCAACTGCCATGAACCTATGAACCCCTGATCCCTGTAAAATGGGATACGTGAATACATCCAATCCCTGGCATCCAGATGTACAAGAATAAATGCCTGTCATTATTTCGCATATTTCTGGTTTAGGGGACAAGGAAAACTTTCTTATGAATTTTATGTCATATCCAGTACAGCTGGCTTGGGGAGAGAGATCAAATGGCACAAGGAACATAGGGTCAAAGGGTTAAAAACTGCTAGATGCTGAATTAAAACTGTTACCCTGAACAGTTCTTAAGTTTGGTTTAACACTTAAATGGTTAAAATTTTAGCCCATATACTAAATTTCCCCTTGTAGTGAGTACATGCTATATTCTACATTGTTTGAAACAGTGAATTCAGACATTACAGCAACAAATGTCACACTTGTGTACAACGTCACTTGTTACAGATACATACAAATCATGTGTTCTGCCTGTCTGCAGCCAAGTCTTGAGCAGATATTCATAGTAGCTGTCGCCTCGTGCGCCAAGAGTTATCGTTGATGACGTCCGGAAAAACCCGGTGCGTGCATTGATAAATATAGGAACAAGGCCATTCTTCTTTGGCAGTGAACTGACGTGTCGAGAAACAGCCATTACAGCCTCCTACACAACGTGCAGATCAACACAAATAACATGGATAGCAGACTTTGCCCGCATGCGCAATGCACTGTTCACCTCCACAGCCAGACTCTGTTGAGTATGGTGAGGATTACGGCCAAGGGATGTCAGTCAGCGGGAGGCAACACAGACAGGGGCAAAGCAGAAGCACTGTTATGAGCACACATGACGTCGGCCACAAAACCGGAAGTACTCCATTGTTACCAGAGGACAACTGAGCCACGGCCATGGAAAACAAGCAAAGAAAGTTTCGTGGAGTTCGGACTTCGGACATGTGGTATTTGAAATATGCGAGCGGACAGACGGATAGACAGACACGCTAATTGCAATACTTTGCACCCCACGTGAGGGTGAAGTATAACATGATCTTACAGGTGCACGTGACTGGAGATCCGGCTTAAAGGCAGCAACATGTTTTCTATCATGAGCGCAGTGGTGGATGAAGAAAGGACATTAGTTAGGGTCAGTGCTTTGTGTTCTTTCAGTGCACTGACACAGGATGACATCCAGCCCGCGAGAAACCCTGGTGACCTTGACCTTTGACCTTCAAACTCGTCCGAGCACCGAGCGAAGGACCAAACACGCATTCCCCAAGATATTTCATAAACAAACAAAAAAACTACAGGCTAACTAGAGCTAAAGATGTTATGTTTTACCAAACATAAACCATATGCAGGCCTCCGAAAGAACCAAAAAATGCTGTTTTTTGTCCACGGTGACCTTGACCTACGACCATGACATTCAAAGTCGTCCGAGCGACGGACCAAACATGTCTTCCCTGTGACTTTGGTGCAAATCCATTCCGCGGTTCCGGAGATATTTCATACACAAAAAGTCACAGACAGCGACAAAAACAAAACCTTACACAGTTCACTGCATGCAGTAATTAGCTTTGTTTGGCAATAGTTGGTTCCATACAGGTAGAATTCGTTGAGGATAGCCGCTGAATCTGGTACTCCTTTTTGCACGGGGTAGATACAATTCGTACTGATAGTGGCGGGTAGCTTGCTCGAAATTACGAGTAAAAAAGGAAGTAAACGTAAGTCAGACTGACCTCGTATTTGGGGTCGCCGGTCAGCCTGGAAAGGTCAATGAACTCGAGCTGAATGGTGGTGACCTCGGACGTGCTGCTGTCCGGTCCCCAGCGCGGCGCGTGTGCCGTGTGATCGCGCAGGTTCACGTCACTGAATGGTACAGGAGAGCCGGACTGGAACGCTGGCATCAGCCGATCACCCAACTCACGCTGAAATAAAACAAACACCCATTCAACGACCTCTTTTCCACGACAACCTGAGTAAGCTGACAAGAGAGGTTAAACCAGTCGGCATTTTAACGACGCAACAGATGATGGGGTGGCAGTAGCGTTAGCTCCACCATATGCAAATCATCTGCACCTTGCTCCAGACAGATCATCACGCCAGCACCTCATCACCCAGTCTTTACAAGCTGGATGCTCTTAATGATGCCCAACCAACAGTATGAAAGCACTGAACTGACTGAAGGTAGGTTTACCTCGAAAAAACAGACGTTAAACTAGGCATAGAGCGAGTACAAGCATGTACTCGCTAACATTTTGCGTTTGCTTTATGTTGGCAGAACACCACCAGTAAAAGCCCGCAGACCAGGCCACCGCAGTAATGTTGAGAACGCCCCCCTCCCCTGTCGACAGCCACTCACCGGCCAGCCACGCCCACTTCCCATATATGGCACGCAATTTTGAGAACGCCCCCGTCACCCACCAGTCACTGGCCAGCAGTGTGCACACCCCGCTGAGCATTCACACTATGTCGTCATATCGCGGGAAGCTTGTAACTAGTGTTCGCATGTTGCCATAGCAACGCAACCCGTGCACCGTATTGCAAATCCACCCAACAGTGCACAACTAGGCGGCATCCTCTACCATGCCCCCAAGTTACATCTGGGTCTGTGCAGTAGTGTGGGCATGCAGCAGTGGACACACAGACGTGTGTGACCAGAATACATTTTGCATCGTCTACGACTCACACAAAATGTAACAATAGCAGCAGGAGTTGTAGTATCAGTAGTAGTAGCTGTTATATCCGTTAAACTCCAACCAACCAACCAACTACCACAACTGTTTTACGGCCCTTTTTCCGGGACCACCTGGGTGAGCTGGTGCCAGAAGAGAACTTCTGGACTTTATGGTGCAAGGAAAGATTAACAGAGGCAAACACACCATACGGCTGGGCGCCACTCTATCAGGACTAACCAATGCCCACCTCCACCATCCCCCATTTTTTACAGGCCAGATGCCCTTTCTGCCACCTAACCAACAGTGTAAAGCACTGAAGGCAACTAGCGCACTCGGATTAGGGAGAAGATGCTAGAGTTCTCCTCAACGGTGTTACCAACCAACCAACCTAACAGTTGTAATAGAGTTAACATCAGTAATTACTCACGGGAAGTTCATACTAGAGCACAGTGCTGGACAGATGGACTAGAACTGGGTAGAAACTATTTTCTGCGAGATCGCACACAAACTTACGGCTTTCTTGAGGAATATGTCGTCGGCTGACAAGTGATAGGCGCTGAGTAATCCGCCGAGAATGCGAATCGTGCACTCGAACAAATTGACGTCGCGACCGATGTCAAACGTCATGTTATGTGCGACCCAGTCTCTTGCCTCTTTGAACTCTACAAAGATCATAACACACAGTTACATTTCGCTTGAGTTGTAGACGATGCGAAATGCATTGTGGTCACAAGTGTCTGTGTGTCTGTCTGCGGCCGCATGCCCACACTATTGCACGGACTCGGATGTAACTTGGGACAGTGGTAGGGATGTCCCCTAGTTGTGCACTGTTGGGCGGATTTGCAATCGGTGCACAGGTTGTGTTGCTAAGGCAACATATTGTGAACGCAAAATGTTAGCGAGTACATGCCTGTACTCGCTCCATGACTAGTTTGACAGGGTGTTTACAAATCCAACCAAACAAATTTCCAGGAGATTTCCAGACTGTTGCCAGGAGACATTTTAACAAAACTCTAACTTCTGAGATCACATCAATCCTGTTCACCTGATGGACTTTAAATAATTTTAGCTGACAGCTACTGGGCAGCGACGCTAATCACTGAGATCAGTGATCCTCTGTTTAACAAGTATCTACTACTAGCATTACATCTGTTTAATGGCCTTTTTTCCAGGACAACCTGGGTAAGCCGGCAGCAGAAAGGAAAACCATCCTGGATTTTACTGGAGCAAGAGATGATGGGGAGGCAGTGGCATCAGCTGGACTATATGCAAATCATTTGCACCTCGCTCAAGACAGTTAACTACGCGACTATCTCACCACTCGGTTTTTACAGGTCAGATGCCCTTCCCACCGCCCAACCAACAGCGTCAAAGCACTGAAGGTTGTTTAACAAGTAAATGTAACTATCATAAGAAATATACATAATCATAATCACCACCTTCTAAACAACTGGACTGGAGATAAATTTTTACGAACGGATTCCTCTGCTGTAGTTCCATCAGTTAAAAACTTCGAGGACCATTATATTCCAGGAGATTTGCAAGTTATAGCATATGAGGACTGGCTTACGAAGTCAGGGATATTAACATTACAACAAAGACAAGAGATTTACTAGAGGCATAGAGCGAGCACAAGCACGTACTCGCTAACATTTTGGGTTCACGTTATGTTGCCATAGCAACGCAACCCGTGATGCAATTGCAAATCCGCCCAATGATGCACAACTAGGGGCATCCCCTGCCACTCCAAGTTACGTCCGGGTCTGTGCAATAGTGTACGCATGCAGCCATGGACAGACAGACAGACAGACAGACAGACAGACAGACAGACAGACAGACAGACACGGGTGACCACAATACATTTCGCGTCGTCTACGACTCACGTAAAATGCAACTAAGAGATTTATTGGAGGTTTTAAGATAATAAATAAGTCTGATTCTGATTACATACATTTCAAAAATTGGTTCCAGTGTGCACAAAAAACTAACAGTACCAATTTGGAACAGACAAGGAAAACAGCATTTTGAATCCGAACAAAGCAGGAGGAAAGGAATACTTCTGGTAAAAATGGTCTCTGCAGTTTACGAAGCACGATTTGCTTTCTAACATGACATTTTAAGTTTCTTTTACCTTAATAACACAGCATACTGCACTGTAGTATGGTAGTCTAGATAACAGTGCACACGGCAGACCTTGCTCAAGGCCCATGATGTACATAGTGTCGAGGGCATCAACCAGCGTCAAGCCGACACCAAACCACTCCGTGTATGACTTGGTGATCGGCAGCAGTTCGTCGTGGCCCCACGCGTACCTGCGATACGCACTCCAGGAGTGCCTGAATGCTTCCACTACCGCCTCCATTCGCGGGTTTTCGGGTCCAAGGAATGTCAGCGCAACTGGCTACAAACATTTACACGTACCCGAACTCATTATATCAGTACGGGATTCCCAACAGGGGGGATTCTGATGGGAGAATTTCAAGACTTCACGGGAAATGGGATTATTACAGATCGGCAGACCGAAACTGTGAATACTAATCTTTTACCAAATTTAGCTGAATTCCAGTCGCCGTCTAGCTGAAATGAATGTCAGTGCTGCATTGAAGCCTAATCCTATACAATGTAAAGGTGATGATCGACAAGCCACACTTGAATCACAAACATTTTATTATGGCCCCCCTACAGAATAGGGCAGGCCATTATATTTTTGCCCTGTGGTTTCTTCTTCTTCTATCTTCTATCTTTCTTTTTTTCCTCGCCTAATTTGAGCGGTCGAAGAGTGGATGTCTACCACACTTCTACACATGGTGTGGCCTTAGTGCGAATTTCGAATGCAGGTCTGAAATGTGGTGCATGCAGCTCGCTGGAAATACAGGATGCAAAAATGACGCAAAAAATCGCCATCTCGGCACCATCGCACAACTTTGTCAGGCTGTATCTTCGCAACTAAGGCATGTATTGACATTCGGAAAAAAACTTGTTAAGCACTGATACCTCCTCCACATGTCCTCGTAATATGGTGAACTTTGGCCCACTAATGTCTGAGATCCATTCAGGAGTTTGGGGCACCCCTGCAAATTTCAACGAGTTTCGCGTCTTGGCAGCATTACTGCACGGCAGTCTAGTAGTTGGCATCAGCCAAACTTTGCGGTGTTGAACAGAGGACGCCACCTATATTCGGCAGGGCGGCCATTACGTTGGGCATTGGCCCACATTCTAGTTGCCTCTGTTAATCTTCCCTTGCACCATAAAATCCAGAAGTTTTCTTCTGGCACCGGCTCACCCAGGTGGTCCCGGAAAAAGGGCCGTAAAACAGTTGTGTGTGTGTGTCACTAGAAAGATTAAACAGTTCTGGATTTTAATGAAGCAAGAGTTGACGGGGTGGCAGTGGCATCAGCTGGACCATATGCAAATCATTTGCACCTCACTCCAGAGAGACAACCATGCCAGCACCTCATCACTCTTCCTGACGCCCAACCAACAGTGTCAAAGCACTGCCTTAGTACTAGAGATACACCAATAATCGGTATCTGCTAATTATCGGCCATTTTGCCAACTGTCAGACCAACAGACAGACCATGCTACTCGGTCGGTAACAACAGGCTGCACGTATGTACGTAGTAGTACTGTGATACAGCGTAATAATGCGTAACTTATGTGGGAAACGGCAATGCTGCACACTCGTTCATGTTAGTACAAACAAATTCGCCACTATTACTTCATCATTTGAACAATTTAAAACATTTAGTAAATTCTTTCATTTAAACTCATACATCTTATGTCGATCAATAGCATTAAAATCCGCAATCATCAAACTTAATTTCCCACTTAGTAACTTCATCACATATCATATTAAACTCCCATTCCAATTACTAGTTCAACGCGTCTATAGCTTCGTCAATGGTGTCCAATGAATGCAGTGGTTGAACATTGTAGATCTTGGGGGTATGTTCATGTTGTGTGCACAGTCTACAGACCAAAGAATGACTTTAAATTGATTCCAAGGGTAAAAACGGAAACTAAACATCCTGCAGAGGGATCATTTGGTAATGAATTTTCGTCGATCTATAATCGTTGTGGAGTTATGGCATAGATATGTTAAGTATCGGCAAGTATTATAATGATGGACTGCATGGACTAAACAACCTAGTATGATGCCTGTTTAAGATTTGAGTTAACCAATGCAAGACACAAGATATTTGCAGACTAACCTTTCTGTCACTCTGTTTCCTTAGGTTTTCTAACCGCCGAAGCTAGACACAAATTAGTAGACAAAATGCAAAGCAAACGTATTTCATATGGGTACATCTTTAAGAAACATGCCATGAGTTTTATGTCCAGTTTAAATAAGTGGCCGAAGTAATTTGACATACGGCCGCATTGCCACCGCACGCGGACAGTTTACTCGATCATATTCGCCAGGTTGTGCCAATGTGCCCCCGTCTCACACATGCTTCCTTGGACCCATCACCAGCCTTTCCCTCAAATAGACATCATCGGAGCATGGTGATTGCCTGGAGGGCAAGAGGGAAAATTATCAGGTCTGTTCTATGCAGTATTGTGTGCAACAATTGTACACAGTGAACTGCACACACATATCAACAGAACTAACAGTTCTCTGTATTGGGTTTTGTCTCACTGGCCCATTTCACTGTGCTTTGATTCATTTTTGTGTATGTATTATTTTGTATCTGACTGTATATTGCATGCATGTGTAGTATTGTAACATGGTGAGGTGGACCTGGTGGGATTGAAGCCTGATCCTTAGGACCATTACTTCTTTCAGTGCTTTGACACTCTTGGTTGGGTCATTTGACCCGTAAAACCCGTCCCCGATATGACCTATAATGTGTTTAGTGGGACGTTAAACCGTATTCAATCAACCTTGGACCACCCGAGTCCACTTCCCAAACAACATCTCGATCAGTTCAGCCATTTTTGCACAGCTGACGGCTGAGAGTCTCCATACTTCACAATGAGCTGCCACTAGCCCCTCGAAAATGTCCCTTTGGGTGGGGGAATCTGGATCACCATCTAATACATGGTTCCTTGGGCCCACCCAAGTCCACAACCAAATGGTTCAGCTTTTTTTACAGGGCTCGTGAATGTGACAGACAGACCTTTCAACAGACAAGATAGACAGAGACAGACAGACAGACCGACCACTCTGTTCCACCTGTAACAATAGGCTGTACTGCTGCATCTATGTATGTAGTACTGGGTTGTGGCCTAAAAAGGAGAGTTTTACATGTCAATGATAAATGCAGAAAGACAAAGATCAAATGTATAATACACTGATGCAATGTTCTCAAATTCATTATAAAATGTCGCCAAGTACACAATAAATTTAAAAGAAAACTACCTTAGACCAGCAGGTCAGCATCACACACACAAAAAGAAAAAAAATCACAATAAAGCTCACCACAGACGAGTTTGCTTTTAGTTCTTTGGCCTTATTGTAAACATCTTTGATGGAATTTCTTGCAAAATCATCAACATTAGTGGCCCGCCGTGGCATACTGCTGTCATCCAATGATGCTTTGTCTGAAACGACTGAGTTCCTATTCTTGGCAGCATGCTCTAAGCTTGCATAATCCTCGTAGATTGTTGGAATTACGTATACCCCTGACAGACTACCAAAAATCACCATCATGCAGATGATGCTCCGCTGTAGACTGGAAAGCCGATTCCAGTACTACAAAAACACACGGAAATGCCTGAAATGTTTGTACTAACATATATTACTAACCAACTGGGACACACTCAGAAAATTCATAATTCTCCACACCGGAAAAAAATTGCATTAGCGAAATAATCTAATGTAATCTCGTACAAAATCTCTACACACTATAATAAATTAACTGGTGTAATTAAATACTTCTCCCAATACATTTTGGCCAATGTAGCTGCCGTAGTCCGCTACATGCATCAGTGTAGAATAAAAACTCATAGTTTTAAAAATAATATAAGATGACAATGATAATAATCTAACTTAGAATGTGGGCCAATGCCCAACGTGATGGCCGCCCTGCCGAACAGGCATACAGGTGGTACTCTCCGTTCAACGCCACAGTTTGGCTGACGCCCACTACTATAGTGCCGTGCAGTAACGCTGCCAAGATCCGAAACCCGTTGAAATTTGTGGGGGTGCCCCAAACTTGGCAACAGATCTCAGACGCAAGTGAGCCGAAGTTCATCATATTGTGGGGACGTGTGGGAGAGATATTGCTGTTTAACAAGCTTTTTTTCCGATTGTCGATACATGCCTTAGTTGCGAAGATATAGCCCGACAAAGTTGTGCGATGGTGCCCAGATGGCGAATTTTTGGCGATTTTTTGGGTCTTGCATTCCAGCGAGCCGCGTACAGCACGTTTCAGACCTGCATCCTAAATTAGCACTAAGGCCACACCATGTGTGGAAGTATGGTATACATCCAATCTAAGACGGCTAAGATTAGGTGAGGAATAAAAAAAAGAAGACAGAAATCACAGGGCAAAAATATAATGTCCGCATCTGCTATGCAGGGCGGCCATAATTATAATATATGTAAAAAAACTGCAGTTTATACACACTGTTAACGGCGACAAATCAAAAACCGCAAAAATCATAAAAAGGCACTGTTAACCATACTGGCATCACCTGAATCGCCTAAATCCTTCTCTTCACTTACATTTTCCAATTTTGTTCCATTAAGAAAGTATTCAGGACATGTATTATTATATCCCATGTGCATGACCTTGCATTTGTGAACGTTAAATAACATTTGCCAATCATTCGACCATGCAGCAAGATTGACTAAATCTTCCTCTAGTCAAGCAATATCTTGGGGCGATTTGATCTCTCGAAAAATTTTTGTATTGTCGGCAAATTTTAAGATATTGCAGCCAATCAACTGATCAATATCATTTATGTGTATGACAAACAACAGTGGTCCCAGGACTGAACCCTGTGGAATCCCCACTTAGTACATCCCTCCAGCTGGAAAACTGTCCATTAATTACAACTCTGTTTTCTTCCTGTGCTCGTTATACTGAAAATAAAACATGGGCAAGAGTTCAGTTTCTGAGCAGTGGAGAAATGCAGTTTAACCGATAAGGATGTAAA
>Ga0209259_1000314_pt1 | contig 13851 bp, 11 predicted proteins | sample WorMetGr2BELIZE1_FD_187417 | JGI IMG/M metagenome (GOLD analysis project Ga0209259, IMG submission 187417) | Marine gutless worms symbiont microbial communities from Max Planck institute for Marine Microbiology, Germany - Inanidrilus... ...
CAGACGAACGTGCCGCCGCCGTTGTGGCCGGCGATGCCGATGCCGACACCGTTGGCGGGAATGTTCAGCGCCGCCGCCATCGGATCGCCGGTATTGTGCGCCGCATGGAACAGCGCGGTCCGCGCGCCTTAGACGGCCCACACGCCGATCCCGCACCGGTTCGCCTCGCCGGCAAGGGTGACGACGATCTGGCCGGTCGTGTTATTCGGCACCTCGGCGCTCCAGAAATCGAGGCCGATCTCGCTGTTGACCGCCCAGGCGACACGTCCCGCCGCAATCCCGTCGATCGTCATGGTGGTTATCTTCTGCGGCGTGCTGGCGTCGTGGATGACAGCGCCGACAATGATCTGGCGGTTCGCAGCGGGGCTGCCGAGTCCGACATCTGAAAACGTGTACGACGTGCGATACACGCCGTCGACATCGCTGTCCGTCCAGGCGATGGTGGCCGGTCCCTCGCCGCCCGCGCCGAACCCGGCCAGTTGGTTGACCATGAACATCAGGCGTCGTCCTTTGCATCGACGGTGAAGAACAGCTTCACACCGATCAGCCGCGCGTCTTCGGTCATGTCGTCGTTGGCGTGGTCGGTGTCGCGGAAGATGCGGAAGAAACAGAGGTCGCCTTTTGCCGGCGTTCCGGCGATGGTCAGGGCCGGCGACTCGGCCGTGACCAGCACGTCGTTTGCCGCGCCCTCCGCGTCGTCTGTTACGAGAACGGCGGTTCCAAAAGTCACATCCGCCGAGGTGCCGTCCGCGACCGCGATGCCCTGCAGGCCCCAGGCGACACCGGAGGTGCCGGCCGCAGCGGTGGTCCAGAACACCTGGAACGTGACCGTCCCCAAATCCCACGAGTCCGGGAACGCGACCTGGAACTGGGCGGCCTCTTCGGCCGTTTCGCCAGGATCGAAATCCAGCACCTGCAGGTCCGGGCGACCGGCGATGGTCTGGACGTCGGTTAGCTGGACGCAACCGTATGTTACGGTCGGGCGCATGGCCGAAGCCGGTATCCAGATGGTGCGCTTGCCCTGCTTGAGGCCGCCCATCGTATCGATCGCGACGATAGCATCGGTCGCGGTGAACACGCCCTTGCCGATCGCCCCGCCGCCGAGCGTTGTCTGCGCCGTATCCGGGTCCTTGTCGTCGAGCAAGGTTTCGATGAACCCGTTGATCGACGGCGATCCGGGGCCGGTCGGGCCGGTAACGGCGATGGTGTCGCCGTTGGAATCGAAGGCCAGGTACTTATCGGCCCGAGCGGTCGCTGCCGGCAGGTCGGCAGCGCCGCTCTCCGCCGCCGGCAGTTTCGGCGACCGGTCCAGTTCTTCGAGCACGCGCTGAGCCACCATGATGTTGCGGTCGAAGGTCTTTTCCAGGACCACCGTCGACAGGTTGCCGCCGGGGGGCAGCTCGGTGTTCTGAGTCGCCTCCGGTGCGCGGCGGATGGTCAGCGTGGTGTTGGCGCCCGGCGTATAGTCGACGGGCGTGGTTTTGACCGTGACGGTGCCGCCGCTTCCGCTGCCGGCCCCGCTCAGCGTGTATTCGGTGCCTTCGACCCAGGTGGTCTCGTTGTCGTTGGCATCGGTCAACGTCACCGCCACGTCAGCGTTGGCGAGGAAGTCGAATACGGTCGAGAAGGCCGTCGTCGAGCCGTCACCGATGTAAACGACCTTGGAGGTGGTGGAGGAAAGCGTCATCGCATATCTCCGAGAAATGGTGCCCGGGCCGGCACGGAGCACGATCCAGGCTGGGCGGGTCGGTTGGTTGATTCCGGTGTGAGCTTTGGCTTGCGGGCCGGCGACGACCGTCGGGCGCTTCAGCCCACGGATGTTGGCGGGTCAGCTTTCCGTGACCAGGGCGACGACCCGCGCGTGCCCGTCACCGCCGTCCTCCGGCTCGACCAACACCCAGTCTTCGAACTCGGCGATCCCCTCGAGCAGGAGAACGTCGCGGTCGAGTGCCGAAGCCGATCGGCTTCTCGTCGGGGCCGGCAATATCGCGCTTGATCCGAAACCCGCGATCGCCGATGGCTAGTGCCCGCGTTCACGGACACGAACGACAGAAGCGGGGCAAGTGTGCACATCCTGATCGCCACGGATGCCTGGTATCCGATGACCAATGGGGTCGTCCGGGTGATCGATTCGGTGCGCCTCAGGCTGTTCGACCGGGGCCATCGTGTCACCGTCGTCTCGCCCGACCAGTTCGCCTCCGTCCCCTGCCCCGGCTACGCGGAGATCCCGCTCGCCGTGGCGCCCCAGCGGCGCATCCACCGGTTCCTGAAGAAGGACCCGCCCGACGTGGTCCATATCGCCACCGAAGGCCCCATCGGTTGGGCGACGCGGGCGGCGTGCCAGCGCAAGGGCCTGCCGTTCACCACCGCCTACCACACCAAGTTTCCGCAATACGTGACCGAGCGCATTCCCGTGCCGGTCGACTGGGACTACCACATCATGCGCCGGTTTCATGCGCCGTCGCGTTGCGTGTTCGCACCGTCGCGTTCGGTAGCAGAGGACCTGACCCGGCGCGGATTCGCCAACGTCTTGGACTGGGCCCATGGCGTGGATACCAAGGCGTTCCGCCCGCGCGGCAAGGGCTTTTTCGACATGCCGCGGCCGATCTTCATGTACATCGGTCGGATCGCGGTGGAGAAGAACCTTCGGGGGTTCCTCGATCTCGACTTGCCGGGCAGCAAGGTGGTCGTCGGGCGGGGGCCGGACCGCGACTCGCTGATCGACCGCTATCCGGATGTCCGTTTCCACCTCGCCCACGGCGACGACGAGCTGTCGCGCTGCTATTCGGCTGCCGACGCGTTCGTGTTCCCGAGCCGCACGGACACCTTCGGCCTGGTCATGCTGGAAGCGATGGCTTGTGGCGTCCCCGTTGCCGCCTTTCCGGTTTCGGGACCGCTCGACGTGCTCGGCGCGAAGGGACCCGTCGAGACCGCGTTCGGCGTCCTCGACGATGATCTGGCGAAGGCGGCGCTTAAGGCCCTGGACAAGTCCCCCGACGCTTGCCGGGCGTATGCCGAACGGTACGCCTGGGACGCGGTGACCGATCAGTTTCTCGCCAACATCGTCGCCGTGGACGGTGGAGAGCGCTCGTCCCTGGCGTCCGCAACGGTTCGCGAGGTCCAAGCCGCCGGGGAATGAGAGTTCGGGGCCGTACGTGGTGGTGACCGAACTTTTTCCGCCTGCTGGCGATCCGGAACGGTGCACCGGTGCGTAACCCGAGAGGGGCGTGCGCAATGGGCGCCCGGCCGGCATCCATGGCAGTCATCGAAGGACGATCAAAATGGCCAGAGACCGGATGTCTAGGGCAGCGTCGGTGAAGCGGCGACGGACACGCAGTGTTCGGGATCTATTTGCTCTTGCGGCGGTGCTGGTTCTCGGCGCCTGTTCGCCGGCGACCCTGCTGAACGCTTTCCTCTCGGGCGAGGGCTACGCGTCCCATACGAGCGTGGCCTACGGGGACGCGGACCGGCAGGTGTTGGATGTCTATGTTCCGGAAGCGCAAGCCGGCGCCGCTCCCGTGATCGTGTTTTTCTACGGCGGGAGTTGGAAGAGTGGAAGCCGCGACACCTATCGGTTCATCGCCGAGGCCTTCGCGCCCAGGGGGTTCACCGTCGTCGTTCCCGACTACCGCCTTTACCCGGAGGTGCGATTTCCCGCCTTTGTCGAGGATGGTGCACGTGCCATGCGATGGGTTCGGGACAACATCGGCGATTATGGCGGCGATCCCGAGAGGATCATCCTGATGGGCCATTCGGCCGGCGCCCATATCGCCGCGCTGCTGGCCTTTGACGAGCGGTATCTCGCCCGCGTGGGCGTACCCGCCGATGCCCTTCGCGGTCTGGTCGGCATCGCCGGTCCGTACGCCTTCAACCCCCTGGCCTACCGGTCGACGCGGCGAATCTTCTCGGGTCTCCCGAGTATCGACAATGCGCGGCCGGTCACCTTCGTCGGTGGCGAGGACATCGCGGCACTGCTGCTGCACGGTGGCGACGATACGACCGTCCTGCCGAGGAACACCAAAGCCCTGGCGGAGCGTATCCGCGAGACCGGCGGCCGGCCGACGACGCACGTGTACCCGGAAACCGGCCATATCGGCATCGTGCTGTCGTTCGCACCTCCCTTCCGTGGCCGCGATACCGTGTACGAAGACACGCTCCGGTTCCTGCGGTCGCTTTGACTGGCAGTCAACCTGCCTTCCCGGCCATACAACGCCAAGGGAATCAAGCGTCACCCGTGCACGAGCGAACGGACTGAAACCGGTGGATGCGCGGGATCCGACGGCAGCCACCGGATGGCCGAAAGTCGTTCGTGTACGGCCAAATGCGGACGCCAATCATTTTCATCTCATACTCGAATTACCCTTGATCAACCCCCCCCTTTAGTTGAGGCTTTTTGATGGCCATAGTAGTTTGTCTGGACGCTTTCTCCTCGGGGCTTGGGGCCCCCGAGACGTCTCGGAAGGCGCGCGGTCAGGGGTCATCATGGCAAACACGCTCAGCGGCGGTCCGGGGTTCGACTGGTTAGTCGGCGGGCTCGGCGCTGACACCTTCTCGCTGGGCGGCGGTTTCGGCATCGACATCATAGACCTGGGCGCGGGCGCCGGCGAATCTGGCCTCGATGTCGTTCAGTTGTCCGGCAATTATTGGGAGAACACGCTCGAGTACCGCATGGGCGACCACTTCGTCACCGTCGACACAGCGACCGGCGATCTCGCAGTTATTGTCGACTTCTACGACGGTGCTTCGTCGGCCATCGACCACCTGTCGTACCCGAGCGGCGGCGGCGGCACGGAGACGTGGGATCCCGACGATGACGACGATTCCGATGGCATTCTGGACATCCACCAGGTCATCCAGCCGACGTTCGGCACGGATGGCGGAAACAACATCACCGCGCCAAATACCACCTACGGGGAGGTCGTCTACGGCGGCCTCGGCAACGACACCCTGACCGGCAACAGCCAGTACAGCATCCTCTCCGGCGGCGGCGGTAACGACACGCTCAAAGCCGGACCGGGGATCTACGACACCGTCATGATCGGCGGCAGCGGCGGCGACGCCTACCGCGTCACCTCCGGACGCATCGGCCTGATCTCCGATCTCGGGTCCTCTTCGGACGACCGGCTCGAAGCGCCGTCCGTCGTTCTGGGCTCGACATACAATCTGCTCGCCACCATCGACGGCCGGCACCTGTTCCTCGGCGACTACGCCGACGGCACCAACATCGTCGTTTTCGACTGGCTTTACTCGGCCAACCGGATCGAGACCTACGTCCTCGGCAGTCAAACCTACAGCTATTCGTCCCTCTACACGTATATGTCGTCCCACAACGCGCCGGACTTCTCCTGGGAGGACCTCGGCATATCCTCGTCTTTCATCGAGGCCAACCTCGACTTCTATCGCGAACTGGACGGTGACGACATCGGGCCCGATTTCGACGCCTTCGCCGGCGGGACCTCGGCAAGCGAGACGATTCAAGGATTCTCCGGCGACAATGTCATCCTCGGCGACACCGGCAACGACACGCTGATCGGCCGCGGCGGCGACGACCGCTATCTGTTCCGCGCCGGCGACGGCGACGACCGGGTCGACGGGATCACCGGCGCGACGCTGGGCGAGAGAGACATCCTGCAGTTCGGTCCCGGCATCGCCGCCGAAGACCTGTCGTTCGGCCGCGCCGGCTACAAGCTGGACATCGAGTACACGGCGAACGACAGCATCCTCGTGATCGATTGGTTCGGCGGCCAGACCGATCTCGCGCATCAGCTCGACATTGCGTTTGTGGGAGGCGGCAGCCACGCATTGCTGGTCGACACGCCGGGTACCACCGGAGCCGACCTCGTGTTTGGGACGGTGCAGTCAAACTCCCTCACCACCGGAGACGGCAACGACACCATCTACGCCGGAGCGGGCAACGACGCGGTTGAAGCCGGGGGTGGCGACGACACCCTCGACGGCGGCAGCGGCGAAGACCTCCTACTCGGCGGCGACGGCGCCGACGTGCTGAACGGCGGTGCCACGGGACCACTCATCGCTCAATCCTTCACCGATCCCGGCCTGTTTCCGAATGTCGTCGAGAACGTCGATATCGGACACCTCCCGGCGCCGCCCGGAAGCGTCATGGGGATCGTGGCCGACGATATGGCGCTGGAGTGCGACGCCGTCGCCACGTTGACCTTCGCCGGCGGCACGGCGGGCTACTGCAATTCCGTCGGCATCTACTCCGTCGCCGCGGACGGTACCATTGGCGCTGCCACCCTCGCCTTCGAGAACGTCCAGGCTCTCGATCCCGGCGATGCCGCGTCCGTCGCCCTGCCGGGCAGCGGCGGGTGCGGCTTCGGCCTGTTCCTGATCGTCCACGGAGCCCGGCTCAATGGCGACTATGCGGGCCTCGACCTGGACAATGGCACGCTCGGTTTCGTCTACGACTTCGGCGGCACGGGCGAACGCGCCGCCAAGATCACCGATGCCGCCGCCGACCTCTCCCTGGTGTTGGACGACGGCGGGAGCCAGACGGTTCTGGGGGGTCCCATTGTCCATGCCACTGAACGCGACGGCTCGGCCGCGATGAACGCCGATGGAGAGGTCCACGTCGTTGCCGGACGGCCGAGCGCCGAGGACGACACGACGCTCAGGATCGGTTTCGAGGATTCGCCGGGCGGCGGCGACGGTGACTACAACGACGTCATTGTCGACATCGAGATCGAAGCCAACACCAGCCCGGCGGCCGATACGCTGTCGGGCGGCACCGGCAATGACATCCTGACCGGCGGCGTCGGTGGCGACGTGTTCGTGTTCGGGGCCGGCGGCGGCGCCGACCGGATCACCGACTTCGAGGTCGGCAGCGACCGCTTTGAGCTTCAGGACGGCCTGTCCATTGCGACCATCGCCACGGTCGATGCCGACGGCGACGGCTCCACCGACGACACCCTCGTCACCCTCTCCGACGGCGCCGTCGAATTGATCGGCGTTACCGGGATCACCGAAGCCGATCTCCTCGGCGCCTAACCCCACGCCGCCGGAACCGGTGATGTTGCTGACAAGCCATGCGCGTCGGCAAGACGGATCCCGCACCCCAGCACCTGCTGAACGAAGGTCTGCGTGCTTGACATCCGGACGCCCTTTCGTAGGGAGTCCGCGCATGACACGCGGCAACGACCCGTTCAGGTATCTTCCAGAACTCCGAGACAAGATCGCCAACCCGATGACCTCGGACCTCCGGGACTTCGATCTCGCGGTGTTGGACGAGAAGATACGGCAGGCCGGCGCGCCGGAAAACTGGCGCCACAGCGATACCCATCGGGAAGCGTCCCGCCGCAACACCTTGCATGGGCGCGGAGACAGCGACCTCTGGGTGTTCGCCTACGGCTCGCTCATCTGGGACCCGGCGTTTCTGTTCAGCGAGGTCAGGACCGGGCTGTTGAAGGGATACCATCGCGCCTTCTGCCTGACGTCCGTTCTCGGCCGCGGCACGCCCGAGAATCCAGGCCTGATGGCCGGCCTCGACATGGGCGGCGACTGCGTCGGGCTCGTCTTCCGCATCGACCGAGACCAGATCGAACATGAAACGAGAGTAATCTGGCGGCGCGAGATGCTGCTGCACGCCTACGTGCCCACGTTCGTCCACGTCGAGACACCGTTGGGAAACGTCGAAGCCCTCGCGTTCGTCGTCGACCACGCCGCTGAGAGTTACCGGTCCGGACTGAGCGAGGAAGAGACGGCTCGGCACCTCGCCAGCGCCGTCGGGTTCATCGGCTCGGGGCTTGCTTACATCGAGAACCTGATCGAGCACCTCGAGGCCGTCGGCATCGTCGACCGGCCGCTGGTCCGCCTTCGCGATCTCGCACGCCGAATGGCCGCCCAATGATCTGGTCCGAACGAGGAGGTTCTTTTGACATCTTCCAAACGGGAACTGATGGACGGGAAGACGATCCGCTACACCTATTCGGGCGGATTGGTGTTCGAGGTCCGATTCTGCGGCGGCCTCGCGTCCTACAAGGCCCTGGTCGACAGCGGTTCCGTAAGCAACGAGAACAGCGACATCCCCTATCAGTCCCGGGAAATTCGTCCCGGACTGATCCACACTATCTGGCACGAGGACTCCATCGGCGACGTCGTTTCGCTGGTCATTGATCTCGATGCAAGGAAAATCTACTCCGCCGCGCTCCTCGGCTATGCGGCCGACGACCGCATGCTCCATTTCGAGGACGGCGTGATCGAGAGCGTCGAGACCGATCGACGCGTACCCCCATCCGGTCAAACCGGATCGTAGGGGTCCCATGCGGGTGGTGCGGTCGCCAGGAACGCGGCGATCCGGTCTGCAAAGGTCTCCGGTGCAATCGTGCTTTCGCCGTCGCCCGACATTCGCATGCGCGGCGTGATCGCCGACACGCCGTCGAACTCCCAGTGTGCCCTGCCCCGCTCGTCTTCGCTCAACGCCTCAGCAAGAAGCGCGAGATCCACGCGCGGCAGCGGCCGCGGACTGACGAGCTGCACCCAGCTTTCGTAGCGATACGCGAAGGCGTACCGTCGGCCGTGTTGCACGAGGATGCGATTGCACCGCGTCGTGTTGTGAACCGCCATCGGGTGGCAGGCCGCCTCGACGGGGACGGCGAGCCGATGTGCCGCGTTCGCACCGCGGCCTTCGGAAACCCGGACAATCGCCAGGTCGACCTCGCGCCTCTCCTCGATGGTCACGTCGCCTCGCCGAAGCGCGTGTTCGCCCTCCGTCAGCGCCGCATCCTCGGCCGCCCAATAGTCTTTGAACCGGTCGGTGTGCCTAACCATCTCGCCGAACCGCGGCAGCAGCTCCCCATACAACGCCGCGCATTGCTCGGCGTAGGGACGTTCGAAGATCGACGTGTCCAGCGGCGATTGCTCGGGGTCGGCGAACGCGGAGACCGTGAACGCCACCCGCGCCGCCTGCCGGAACCTGAAAGTGGCGAAGTCGCCGGCATGGGCGATGTCGACGATCAGTTCCCGCGCCGCCACCGCCGCTTCGAGCTCGATCAAGGTGTAGATTCCGGCGAGTCCGTCCTCGTCGAAATGGTTGTTGGAGACGGCCGCCGCGGCAACATGGAATCGGGGTGAGTCTAGGTAGTTGAACACGATCTCGGTCGACGTATCGGCCTTGAGTTCCCGCGGGGTCCCGCTCTTCGGCCAGTGGGACAAGGTGATCTGCGTCGCGGGATTGCCCGACCCATCCACGACGATGTTGGGGGTTTGGCCAAGCTTTTCATAGCCTACGAACTGCAGCAAAGGCTCGGTCGCGTTGGTGCCCTTGCCGTTCACGACACGGCTCCCCGCATAGTGCGGCCTGCGTCCGGCGGCAGCCTGCGCAAATCCCTTGCGAGCATTTCGATCATGAGATGGAGCCGACGCCGCAGGCCCCCGTCAGCAGCTCGCCGCGCTGGAACCGGCCGAGATCGTAGCCAGAAAGGTCGATGTCCTGCGGCTGGCCGAGGATCTCCTGGGCGAGCAGCATGCCGAGCGCTGGCGCGAGCTTGAAGCCGTGCCCCGAGAAACCGTAGTTCAGCGACAGACCGGCGATCCCGTCGACGAGGCCGAGCACGGGATTCCAATCCGGCGTGATGTCGTAGGCGCCGACCCAGGTCGCGGTCACGCGGGCGTCGGCGAAGGACGGCATGCGCCGCGCGATCTGACCGCCCTGCAGCAGCACGAAATCATCGGCAACGGTCTCGTCCAGGTCTGCCGGCTCGCCGATGGGCGCACCGTAGTCGCCGGTGCCGACCAGGGCGACATCGCCGCTGGCGGGGCGGAAGTACATCTTGTTGTCCGTGGTCATGTCCTTGACGATCGGGTAGCGGCCGTCATAGGGCGCGTCCGCGGCGAACGTCAGCACCGTGTGCTGGGACACCTCGAGTTGGAGATCGAGGCCGAGCGGCTCCACCAGCGGCCCCGACCAGGGTCCGCAGGCCAGCACGACAAGGGGCGCGGACAGGTTCCGATTTGTGGTCTGGACGCCGGTGACGCGATCGCCCGAGACCTGGACCGCCGTCACCATCTCATTCGTCCGCACGACCGCGCCCTTGTTGCGCGCCGCCTTCAGGAAACTCGCCGTCGTCAGGTACGGATCGGCATAGCCCGAGTCCGGCTCGTAGGCGGCGACCGCGATGTCGTCGAGGAACAGCAGCGGATGCTTTTCCCGCGCCTCGGAGCGGCTCACCTCGACGGTCTCCGCGCCGACGCCCCGCTGGTCGGCCAGCGCCTCGCGCATGGCATCGGCGCGCGGGCCTTCCGGCGCGACGATGAGATAGCCGGTATTGACGAACCCACTCGCCGCCTCGCCGTCCTCCAGCCAGTCGGCGAAGGCGTGGAACATCTCCAAACTTTTCAAGGTGATGGCCGTGTTGGAAACGACCGAATAGTGGCTGCGCACGATGGCGCAGCTTTTCGCCGTGCCACCCTCGCAGATCCCGGCCTGATCAATGACGCAGACCTTGAGACCACCCAGCTTGGCGAGATGAAACGCGGTCGAGGCGCCGACGACGCCGGTGCCGACGACAATGGCATCGAAGGATTCAGTCATGCCGCATCTTCGTCCACCCGCACCGGGCGGACAAGACGCGGGCATGAGAGCATTGCCATCCCGACTAGCTTGAGCGGTTCGGCTTAGCCCCGCGCAATTGCTCTTTCAGGCCGACCGCGGCCATAGCGAAGCCGCCGTCGGAGCCGTCGACGAAATGGACGTGCTCGCCTTGGGTCAGCGAAAATACCAGGCAGGTCATCAGCGCCTCGCCCGAACGGTGGACGCCATAGGCGATCCGGCCCTCGTCATGCAGGCGGGCGAACAAGGTTTCGATGGCGTCTGCCACGTGCAGGGGACAGTCGAGGATCATACGCAACGTATCGTCGAACCGCCGAAAGTCGGAGTTGGCCCGAAGTTCGGCGCGGTAGACCGGCGCGTCGTAGCCGCCGGCAGACCGATCGGTCTTCTCCAGGAAGAACTGGACGATGCTGGTGAAATAGATCCAAAGCCACTGCCGCAGCCGGTTCGGCGACCCGGCGGCCATTACCCGCTCGTAACGCAGCCCCCGCGACGGCCATTTCAGCACCATGTTCTCGGCGCTCACCGGACTGGCGGACTTCGGGTCAGCCTTCAGGATCGCCGCGATGCCGTCGATGACCTCGCGATAGGTCACGGCCTTCTCCGCGTCACGCTCGCCCGTCGCCAGGACAAGCATGCTCATCATCGTGCCGTTGCAAGACGTGAGCGGCTCCCAGCGGCAGGACAGACCTTCCAGGTCCGGCGCCGCATCGTCCTCGGGCAGCGGGATGCCATAGCGGCCACCGCCTTCGTCGGCCTTGATCAGCGCATCCACCGTCTGCACGCCGCCGCCGGTGAACACCGCCATCGCATTGCCGGGGGTGAGCTGGAATTTGGCCACCAGCACGTCGGCGCCCATTGCGCGGACGTCGCCGACCGGCACGATTCCCGCCCGCAGGTCGAGCCCGAAACGATTCCCCGACAGCGCCCGTGCCGCACCCAGCACACGTTTCACGGCGGGCGCCGCCGACGCCGGGACGGCGAGCGTCGCGCCGTCACCGCCGAACACATAGGGGATGCCGATTTCCGGCAGCACATTGATGACGGCGGTAATGCACGCCGCCCCCATCATGTTGACGTCCTTGTAGCGCCCTTCCTCGATGGCCTTGGTCGAGCCTTTGATGTCGGCGAGCACGATGCACCAGTCGTCCGGCAGGGGACGAAACAGCGAGAGGTCGGTGACGTCGCGGAACTCGGCGAAGCCCTTCAGGTTCCTATAGAAATCTTCCGATCCGCCAGGCATCCGAACCGCACTCCGACAGCCGCTCATCCGAAAGCGTACAGGCGCATTCACCTTACGATTTTACGGTCATTTTGCCGCCGCGGATCAATGGCTGCGGCGGCGTCCCCTATTGCCTCAATGCGATCGAGTGCCGGAACGCTGTTTATTGAGGCGGCGCCTATGTTAGGAAGTCCCCGATTGCCCCACCGGTTCCGGTCGGTGCTGTCGGGTTGGTCAAGTTGATCTCGCACGGAGGCGTTTTTCGATGGCTTCGGGGTTGCGGCGCCTTTTGGGTAACGTTGCCGACTGGCTCGGTCTTGACGAAGAGCAGGCCGACGCCGCCCAGCCGCCGGCCGGACCGAAGAGAAAGCGCAAAACCGAGGGCGCACCGCGACCGAAGGGCAAGGCCCCGACGGCCGATACCACGGACTCGGATGCGTTTCGCGAAATCGAACAGGGTCTCGCAAGGGTGCTCCAGGACAGCGGGACAGCGGTCGCCGGTCGCGTCCAGCTGCTCAACTTCGAAAAGCTCCGCGACGAACTGGGCGATCTCTGGGAGGCGATGATCGAGCGGGTGCCCATGGTCATCGAGGGCGCGCTTCAACGCCACCTGGCCAAGAACGACATGTTCTGGAAGTACGGCGACAGCGCCTATCTGATCGTCTTCGCCTCGCTCACCCCGGCCGAAGCGCAGATCAAATGCGCGCTGGTCCGCGAATACGTCGAGGCCTACTTCGCCGGGGTGCCCGAGTTCGCCGGAAATATCGAGATCAGCACAGTGGTGACGACGGTCGACGGCGAGGTCCGGCTTCAGAAAATCGACGATATCGACGCGTTGTTCCAGGCCGTGCAGGCCCAAGCCGCCGAGGACAAAGCCGATACGCAGGCGGCTGCCACGGACGAGAGGGCGGAGGGGGCGGCCGGCGCGACAACCAACAAAATCGCAGCGGCACCGCCGTCCCAGGAAATACCGGAGGACGAGCTCCTGTCGCCCAGTCGCGGCGTGCCGCTCGTGTGGCAGCGGATTGGCATCGACCCGGCGTCGCTGCCGAAGTACGTGCGCGACATGGAGCTGGTCGAGCTTCCGATCCGGGACTCCGAACAGAAACGACTCCTCGGCGCTCACACCATCGCCTGCAGCCGATCGGCCAAGGTGACTCAGCTCGCCGGCTCCTACCTCGGGTCCAACGCGCCGGTATCGATCACCACCCCGGTCGACCGGCTGGTCCTCGATCGCCTGAAGGACCGCGAGGACGGAGACGCCGAAGCCGGACGCCGCACCGGCGTGCAGATCCATTACCGCAGCGTCGCCACCGACAAGAAGCGCCAGGAGATGCAGGGCGCACTCGCCGCTCTGCGCGCCGACCAGCGGCCGGACCGTTTGATCGAGATGGCTGGCGTTCCCCGAGACGTCGGCGCCATCGCCATCGAACGGGCCATCCAATTCCTGCACAACCACGCCGGCATCGTCGCGCTGTGCAGCGATCTGCACCGGCCCCATTTCGGTCCCATGCATGTCACCGGTGAGACCTGGGTCGGTTTCGCCGATACCGCCTCGAACGTCCCCGAAGAGGCGGCGCTCGACGCGCTGCAGGCTTTCGTCGGCCGGGCACAAGAGGCGGAGCTGCGGGTCTATGGGCGGGACCTGCGCTCGAAGCAGATGGTCATGGCCGCCCTCGCCCTCGGTGTCGATGCGCTGATCGGCGACACCCATGGCGTGTTGGACTGACCGGCGGGCCGATCACGCCTCCCCAGCGTTCTCCGTCACCAGCCACGGCGGCACCGGCGAGAACTTCTCGACCAGGAAGTCGACGAAGGCGCGGACCTTCGGCGACAGGTGCTTGCGGTGCGGATAGACCACGTGGATCGCCAGTGGCTCGGGCCGGTTGTCCGCGGCCAGCAGTTCCACCAACCGTCCGGCCCGGATGTCAGCGGCGACGCGGAACTCGGCCAGGCGCGAGATGCCGAGGCCGGCGACGGTCATCTCGTAGAGGGTCTCGCCGTTGTTGACCTCCGCGTCACCGGTTACGCGCAGCGAATAGGGGCCGTCGGGTCCGTCGAA
>Ga0209259_1000315_pt1 | contig 13850 bp, 12 predicted proteins | sample WorMetGr2BELIZE1_FD_187417 | JGI IMG/M metagenome (GOLD analysis project Ga0209259, IMG submission 187417) | Marine gutless worms symbiont microbial communities from Max Planck institute for Marine Microbiology, Germany - Inanidrilus... ...
GTGCTAATTTTAGGCAAATTTATGGGATAATTACTTTGCTTTCAGTGCTCTAACACTGTTGGTCGGGCATCAGGAAGAGCACCTGGCCTGCAAAAAATTGAGTGATGAGATGCTGGCATGGTTATCTGTCTGGAGCAAGGTGCAAGTGATTTGCATATGGTTCAGCTGATGCCACTGCCATTCCATCATCTCTTGCTGCATTAATATCCAGATTAATTTAACCTTTCTGATGCCAGCTTATGAAAAGATCTGGTAGAATTTAAAAGTTTATATGTCCAATGCCTTCAGCTTCATATTTTGATGCAAATCGTCTAGGCTTACAAAATTACACCATTCGCGGTAGTTTGTCTGCTTGTGGAAGGCATATTTAAAGGTGATATGCAACAGTTTTCCACGAAATTGACGAAAAAGTAATTTTGAGCTGCTTACTGTAATATAAACCCGTCTGTGTAATAAATGTTGATAGATTATGCCGCAAAATGCTAAAAAAAGAAGTTTAGAGGTCTTTTTAGTATAGCTATTTTTCGGAAATCATCGTCATGCGTGACATCATATCAGGATGCGCTTGTTTTGTTTGCATTGTTATTGAGATTCAATAAGAAGTGTTTTACCCGTTTATGTTTTAAGAACCTATTTCTACATTTATCGGTATGCCTATGTGTTTTTGCGCGATCGGTTGTCAATATTCAACACTTAATAGGCTGTTTGGTTGTGTTTTCCTGGTATGATGTCATCACTTGCGAAAGGTAAACAAATCGTCAGTGCGCACTTTTAAATGCTTTTTCTACAATTTTCTTATTGTTTGATGTTCCTCAATATTCAAATAGATTTGATTATATTAAAGACATTCAACCAGCAGTTTACTTTAACAACCAAAAAATCATTGCATATCATCTTTAAAGTGAGCAGAACTCTCATTGTTGTGGAGAACTCCCAAAATCTAGCCATACAAGTACAGCTGTCATTCAGAACTGAGTTTCTAGAGCAGACAGCCTACGTATGTGGGCTACCCAAAATCTATTGTTCCCTGTACCAGTACAAACCCTTTCTGCAAAAAGTTTTGTGAAAATCTGTCCACAGCTTTCTGAGAAATCCTGCCTCTGCCTGCCAGAAACTTAACAAGCGCAAAGACAGGCATCTCATAACTGTCTTGTTTCACAAAGTCATAATAGATAGTAATGCAGTCACACTAGTGATATACGGGTGAAAGTTATGTATTGTCATTAATGCGTAATTATACACGTGTGCTTGTATGTGAGTAAAACGCTGATTGTGCTAATGTTTTGTCAGAGTCAGCAAAAGATTTCGAATACGATGGCCTGTTTATTTCTTGGTTTGTTGACCTGCCAACAGGTAATTAGCTATCTGCATCTTGTCCACCATATAACTAAGTTTACTTCGAGACACAGTTTTGGACCTACAAGGTTATTAAAACTGCTTAGCTGTGAGTCGTTTAACTATTGCTTCACAGTTAGAAAAGTGGTCCAGAACACATTCCACCATGCAGCACATTGCACGTCACAAGATGTGATTCGGCTGTGTATTGTTGACCGTTTCTAGGTATAATGACCCTCTCTGACTTTGATGACACTTACTGTTGACTGACACCAACAGAAACATAGTTCTTGAGCTGTTGGTGAATTGCTTGTGACAGTCACGATAGAAATTTGTGTAGCACACAAGCACAGTGCGGCACCATCAAAAATTATTGGCGTGAAAAAAGGTAAATTTTAAGATAATATTTGAAATTCCTGTGAGAAAACATTAGCTGACTAGAGTAATCTGGGAGGTTATTTCAGGCATCCTAGGGAATGCACAGTCTATTTAGGTTCAAAGTTTGACTGATGGTACAACTAGCACATTGCTGTTGATTGGTCGATGAATGTATCGAGTTGTTATGTGCGGCATAAGGACAGACAGCTGAACAATTAGTGATCAAGTTGTAATCATTCAGCAGAGTTTTAATATCATCTGTAATTTGTGTTTCAGTATAATCCAAAATGGTTTACCTTTCTGATACTGGCTTACCCAGGTTGTCCTGGAAAAAAGGCTGTTAAAAGGATGTAGTAGTAATAGTAGTAGTCTGTGTTTCAGCTGTTTTTAAGTTACTGTTGCATGTGGGTCTGCTTATGATGTGTCTTGTAATAACAACAACAACCAGCCATACAGTGAGTACAAGCATTCGCTGATATTTCACGTTTGGCGCTATACGCATTTGCAGTGTGTAAGGCTATAAGCTTACATACGTGTGTGTTGTCATAGCAACGAAACCTGTGCACTTATTGCAAATCCGCCCACTAGTGCACAACTAGAGGGCACCCCCTACCATTCCCCCAAGTTACATCCGGGTCAATGCAGTAGTGTGGGAATGTGACGAGGGACAGACACAGATGGCCATTGCCAATATACATTTTGCCTTAGCTATGCCTCATGCGAAATGTAACAACCTGTTTAACAACCATTTATCTAGGACAGACGTTTGTATGGCACACACAGTCAGCTGTCGCAGCTGAATCGTTGGTGCCACCAGTCACTAGGTGGCAGCACTTATAGGTGTGGATAGGCTGTGTGAAACGAAGATGTTTATTAACATTGTGCTGATGCAGTCTTTCATTCATGACCTCAGATACATGCTTTTGTATTAAAAGTGGGATGAGTATTTTTGGCTGGTGACATAAATGAATGCAAATGAGGTGGAATTCTCCTTCCCTCCTTCCCACAGCAAGTGACGTTACCCCTACAGGACTTTATGGCATCTAGCCCCCGCTGTACTTCAACATTCCCAACCTAAAGTTCTAGCTACATATGCCTATGGTGCATAGTAAAAATTTGCATTGTTAACTTGCTAACAGTGGAGCTGATATGTTAGGCTGGGTGGCCAATGGTCCTCAGCAACTGACTGGTGTTACCCACACCTGCTATACAACTACTGTTGGCCGGGTATGTGCTCGTTCTTGTGTAGCAGTTACTTACTTTGACTGTTTTGTGAGCTACAGTGCTGAAGTATACTGTTTTCCCTGACGCTGTCTGTAATGAGTCCGTCGTGCTTTCTAGTCGAGTCATAGGTTCTGCATGCATTGTAAATTACTGTGATGGTTCATAGGTTACTGAGTCCATACACGGATATAATAATACTACTAATAATAATTTAATGACAGTGTTTATGGTGCTGTCCTCATGACCATGGTCACTGCGAAAGTTCTCCCGATTCATTTGATGAATGCAGACTGAGCGCCAGGTGGCCGCCAACCGTCAGACCATGCCAGCCAACTTGGCCTGTGAGTACGCCGATAAATGGCTGCTACTGTCCACATCCACTATCACCATTTGTTGTTATTACTCAGCCCGAAAGCTGATACTTATTTTACCGTCCCACAGAGGGTGGAAGGCTGAATCGACCTAGGCGCTGCAGGAAGAGTGCGCAGCCCGTGCCCAAGGCTGTACATTACAGTGGCTGTCGTGATAAACATAACTGGCCGCGGCCTCTCACACCACAGTCAATCATGCCATTGCTAAATCATTGTGACCTGCTGAGGCACATGGGTGTGAACAACTTGCCTAAGGTTGTTACTCTACAGCACCGCGGCCGGGAATTGAACTCGCAACCTTCGAGTTGCAAGTCCAACGCCTTAACCACTAGGCTACCAAGCCACTGTGTTACTGTTGATGCTGTTTTTACACATGCAGCGATTTTAACGGCTGTTTTTTCCAGATTCAGCCTAACTGAGTTAGCTGATGTTCCCAAGTGTTTCCAAGGAGACTCTGGAAATTGTTGAAGAGGTATTTTTCAGGCCAGATGCCTTTCCAGGCGTTCAAACCACTGTGTTGAAGTGTTACTGTTTTTTTTACATTTTTGGATGATAACAATAATTATGTTCTAGCATCATGGTATTTACCATTTGTATTTAAAGTCTGCTAATGATGTTGTGTTATGTCATGTTTAGTCTACGTGCAAGTTAAAGTGCAGTTTATGCCATTTTTGACATTGCCGTATCTTCCATGAGGAGTGAATGTTTCAAAAGAGATGAGTAGTGTTCCTCTGGTTGCCTGATTGGCATCAAGAAGAGCAAAACATATGTAACCATCATCCTTTAGCATCAAGAGGACAACTGCTGGCCAAAATTTATCTAGAAAATGGCTACTAACCACCCTCATGGTACAATTCAGTCTCAGTTTTCTGTTCCGGTATGTTAGCTGCGCTGTGAGTCAGACTTTGGATTACTGCCAAGGAGGTTGAGTGGTATGTGTCTGCCTGTGTTCAGGATGAAGTGGCTTATTTCAGTCTTCCGTTCAGTTTTGACCTGCTCTATGTCGGTGCTGTTGACCAGACAGAAGGTTCGACTGAAGTTTTGCAGCAGAGTTTTACACAGAGTTATTGTGCCTCGTTTTTTTTCAGTATTCAGTTTTATTCCTATACCTGTCTTTAGAGTTGGTCTCACATTTTGTGTTGTTTTGTGTTTCTGTGGGATTGTTTACTGGGTAAATGGCGTTGGAGAGCCAGTGTTGAGGCTACAAGTGTGCCTTCCCTGAGGAGTTGGTGGATGAAGCCAGGATGATGTCCAGTGTGGTGTGGATGATTTTCCCAGGTTGGAATCAGTGTGATGAATTCCATTCAACGCTTTAACAGTGTTTTGCCTTCAGTGCTTTGACACTGTTGGTTGGGCAGCAGGAAGGGCATCCGGCCTGTAAGAAAGGGGGGAAGGTGGAGGTAGGCACTGGTTAGTCTGGATGGAGTGGCACCCAGCCGGATGGTCGTTGTGTCTGCCTCTGTTAATCTTCCCTTGCACCATAAAGTCCAGAAGTTCTCTTCTGATACCGGCTCACCCGAGTGGTCCCGGAAAAAGGGCCATAAAACGGTTGTGGTGTAGTGGCTTTAACACTGTTGGGTGACAGGAAGGTTGCCTGACCTTTAAAAACATGTTCAAGATATCCCCAAAGATTTTCTGATGATGGACTCAAATGACTCAATCCATGATGGACACAGTACACCATCTAGTAATTCCGGGAGAGAAGGCATTTGTTCATTCGTTATTGCCGGCAGGGGTCCAGCCTACTCTGGATCCCAGCGCGGAGACTGTTGAGAAGTCCAGTGCGCTTGCCCAGGAGTGAGGAGGGAAATTGGTTGGTGTGTGCAAGTGTGTGTGTGTGTGATGTGTAGGGTGAGGACGGTTAAGTAGGCATGAGCAGCTTGTCGGGTACTTATATAGATGTGCCCCCTCCAGGCGTGGCCTACCATCTGGCTAGGCCTGGATGGAACTTCTTCAGCGACAGCTCACTAGCGCTTCTTCAGTGCTAGCCGTGACTGACACTTATGCAGCGTGAGCCAGAGGTCTAGCCACATCTGTTAGCTTCGGACCACGTCAGCGCGGCTAACACCTTGCCGCTGCTAATCAAGATGCCGGCAATGGTCACAGTTTGTAGACGACACCATCAAACCTTCTATTTCCTGCCTGGGCTCCCTGATCATCATGTGCATAGGAATTATTATGAAATAATTGTTTAGTAGGCAGACGCGCCTTGCATCACACTCTACTGCACATGGTGCCCAAGTGATTTGACCACTGGACTACATGGGCAGGTCCGGAAGAGAAGGCATTAAAACAAAATTGCTCACTTGAATTTTTGGACGACCATTTGTAAAACGGTTCGGCCTATGCTATCGGACCATTGTCTGTCCTCTCTGTCTGTCCTGTCCTGTCCTGTCCCGTCCCGTCTGCCTGACTGTGACATTGGTGTACTGTGGCCAAACGGTTGGATTGATCAAGATGAAACTTGGCATGCAGATAGGCCTCGGCCCCGGCCACATTGTTCTAGATAGGGACCCAGCTCCCCCAAAAGGGGCACAGCCTCCAATTTTTGGCCCATGTCCTTTGTGGCCAAATGGCTTGATGGATTAAGATGCCACTTGCTAAGGAGGTAGGACTCGGCCCAGGCGACTTTGTATTAGATGGGGACCCAGCTTCCCCCAAAAAGGGCGGCACAGCCTCCGAATTTTCGGCACATGCCTATTGTGGCCAAACGGCTAGATGGATCAAGATGCCACTTGGTATGGAGATAGGCCTCGGCCAAGGTGACTCTGTGTTGGATGGAGACCCAGCTCCCCTGCCCCCCACCAAAAAAGGGGGCACAGCGCCCCCAATTTTCAGCCCATGTCCGTTGTGGCCAAACGGCTGGATGGATTAAGCTGCCACTTGGTATGGATGTAGGCCTTGGCCCAGGTGACTTTGTGTTAGATGGGGACCCAGCTTCCCCCATAAAAAAGGGGGCACAGCCCCCCAATTTTCGGCGGATGTCTATTGTGGCCAAAGGGCTAGATGGATCAAGATGCCACTTGGTAGGGAGGTAGGCCTCGGCCCACGCGACATTGTGTTAAATGGAGACCTACCTCCCCCAGAAAAAGGGGACAAAGCCTCCTAATTTTCAGCCCATGTCTATTGTAGCCAAACGGCTGGATGCATCAGGATACCATTTGTTACAGAGGTAGGCCTCGGCCCAGACGAGATTGTGTTAGATGGGGACCCACAGCCCCCTATTTTCGGCCTGTTTATTGTGGCCAAATGGTCGCCAATCTCAGCTACTGCTGAGCTCTTGTTCTTTTACTGAATTAGTTTCTGGAGTTAGTCTCAGGTAGGCTAGTTAGTCTCAGGTAGGCTGGTGTCCCAAAAATGAACATTTTGGATTTCTTGGAGCAGGTTTTTATTGCAAGCTGGACACCCTGTTTGTTACCCAGCCAGCCAGCATCAACGAAGCTTAGGTGTTTGTATTTCACAATGTGATTTTATTTTTTGCGCTATACAAATACTCTTACTTACTTACTTACTTACTTACATCATTTACATTAGAAAGATATGGAGATGCAAAGGTACGGAGGTGGATAGATACAGAATCGGTGTAGGTAACACCACTGAGAAGAACTTAGCATCTTCTGTCTCATCTGAATGCTCTAGTTGCTGACAGCAAGGTCGTGTGGCCAGTAAAACTTTGTAACAGCAAAATCCTCAACCAAAAATGCTGGACAATGCAAGTTGATCTGTGTAATGGCCATAGAGTGTTGTGTCATTTACATAGGTGATTGTGTTATGCCATTTACATAGGTTAAGTGTTAACTTTCTGAGTCTGTAATGTAATGAGCATTGTAGTGATGATTTTGATGATGGTGACAGCTGGTAGATAATTGTGATGTTACAGTTTCACTACAGTGTCATATATTTGTGATGTGGAAACGAAAGTATGTCTCTGCATATGTATCATGCGGCGTTGGTGCAGATGTGTTGCCGAGTTGGCCTCGGATGTATCTAGAGGTGTCGTCGTTAGACAGCTGGCAGCGACATCGTACAGAAGGCTATGGGAGTGTTCTGCTGCCACAGTGCCCTGGTCAGCACGGACTTTCAGCTGTCATTCGTGTTCTTCTCTGTCTGTTGTACTGTAGTTATTAATGACACCAGGCGTCGAACACTGGCCAGTGTCAGTGACCTTTCACACACAGCGTGCACTGGTGATCACATGCAGCGTGCACTGGTGATCACACACAGCCTGCACTGGTGACCACACACAGTGTGCACTGGTGATTGCACACAGCATGCACTGGTGATCACTCACAGCCTGCACCGGTGATCACACACAGCGTGCACTGGTGATCACTCACAGCATGCGCTGGTGACAGAAGGTGGCAGTTTGGCCGAGTGCTAGTGACATTGCACACATCAACAAAGTTGCTCTACATTGAGCCTCGTTAGTGCTCAGACAATGACTGTTTGCATGTGTACCATGTTGGTATATAACCCAGGCCAACTCAGCTTCCTAGCTCCAGTGGGATGAGAAGTGAGTACCGGCCAAGGGACAGTGGCAGTGCTCTGTGGCTGGACATGTAGCCGTGGGCCTGTCTTTGCTCTGCCAGACTCTGTGAAATATCCACCTTTAGAATGAGTGGTCTAAGAAAGGGAGGTGAGCACTGAGCATCCTGCCGGTATTTCTGCATAGTGCATGACTTCCTTTACCGTTCACAGAGACACACACGTCATCAAGTGCTTAGCAAACAGCAGCGTTAGACGGACGGTGTTGAAGTGACTGTGATGAGCTGTGTAGGCAGCCGTGTGTCATCCGTCGACTGCTGGAGACCGGCCAGTAAACCAGGCATCTCAGAGCTGCAGAGGTTCTTCATTGGTGCCTCTCCCGAGCTTGAAGACCCAACTTACACTGCAGTACCGACAGCATTCGAGGTGCCTCACTCTCACTCTCGCTCAACAGCTGTATTGTGTTCGTTCATTAATATTCATGAGAGTCATAATAAATGTTAAAATTCTAATGTGTTACCACAGGATTGCAGCAAGGTGTAAATGAGGTCACAGTGCCAGTGAGTACAGTAACACAGCTGTGAAATATGTTTGTTTCATTAAAAGAGTCTGTACTGTTTGTCTATATGGAATGTTTTACCGTGCTATGCACTTTAGTGCATGTAGCGTCGGTTACGCTATGGCCCGTGTCTGTCTGTGACGTTCGTGTATTGTGATTACTGAAGTTGACATGCATTGAAAATAATTACACGATAATTACTCTGGGTTTATAGTTCGCCACAAGCACAAGCCCAACAATCTAAGTTTAGGGGAGTTCTCCAATTTTCAGATGAAAAAGAGGTGTGGTGAAAAAGGCAATTTGTTTGGCAGAAGATAGAAAATATCTCTGAAATAGTGCTATGCCGTGAGCTGTGCAAAATGATGGAATGATGGAGATACTGTTTGGGTTGTCGGCTCGGGTGGACTTGTTGACCGATGTATTAGATGGGTCCACATCCCCGCATGTGAAGGAGCAATTTTTAGGGGAAAGGACATGCTGGGGCATGCTCGATGACAATCTGCCATGAGCTGTGCAAAAGTGGCTGAACCGATCGAGAAGTTGTTTGGGTTGTGGACTGGGGTGAGCCAGATGAAGCATGTGATACAATGGGGCACATTGGCGCCACCCAGCAAATATGATTGAACGTCCATGTATGGCAGCGATGCCTTGTGTCAAATTACTTTGACCACTTGTTTCATAAAAATGCTGAGTGCTGACTGCTTTGCGAGTAATACTGTGTATATTTTATTTACAAGAATACAAACAATAATGTAGTTCTAGAGTCATAACACAGTGGTGCATTCAGTATTCAGTATAGCCCTAAGTCAGTCATTAGCTTTTATTGCAAATTCATGGATATTCACGGATACTTTACGTCACTTATGAAAGCCTGTTTGTGGTGTAAGGCGAGATAGGTACATCTATTGATGATGTAGACTGTGTTTAAAGATACTGGACTCATTGTTGGACTTTAGAATGGTCTTCAGACCCGTAGTTGGATTTATAGGGATAGGGCTGGAGAAGAAGATAAAGAATGAAGGGAGAGAAGAGGGAGTAATGGAAGGGGATGGGAGGAGAGGGAGGAAATGGAAAATAAAGGGGATGAAAAATTGCCTGCAGATTAAAATCGTGTGTACAACAGTGTATATTGGAGTGCATTTGTGAATAGTTATAATCTGGGTTAAGTTGGCCGCATGGAACATGGTGACAAGCCGACCAATGACACGCATTCACTTATTGTACTACTTGTGGGCTGTATGTCACTGCTGTAGGGAACTCATCTGAGTAAGTATGGCTTTACATCCATCTCCACGGGATCTGTGACCATCAAAACAAACACTGTATTCCAGTCTCAGTGAGTTCTCCGTGTTCTTTTGGTTTTGCTACTGATGTTAATTAAGACTTGGCTCATTAGTGGTTGTTGTTGTTGTGGTTTTCATTTCGTGCTGTACTTCTGCTCTGTGGTCCTCTGCCTGCATTAAGCCTCGGACTGTTATTTGAAAAATTGCTTAAAATGCCATTATAAGAGCATGTACCAAAGCTGACAAGTTTGTTAACGACGAACTTTTGCTGATCCTGCATTAGAACTTGCAGGCTTCACATGTTTCTAAATCACTGCAGTCTGAGTTATATTAGAAGTCTTGTTTATTATGGAGCTTTTGTTCTCCCTCTAGGAGAAACGTTTTTAGTTTTACAAGCAGAATTCCTAAGCATGTTGTGTATATCTTTTTAAATTTTGTTTTATTATGTTGTACTGATTTCCTTTAGTGCTTTCAGCTGCTCTGACAGTGCTGGTTCGGTGACAGGAAGGGCATCTAGTCTGTAAAATGTCTGTGCTGCTTATCCCGACAGATTCTCCACTAGAACAAGTGAAGGTAGAAAACCTGGATAACGGCCATTAAAATGGAGGTGGTAATGTTTGTGGTGCATTGTAACAAAATTCATTCGTTCTTTCATTGGCATACTGGCGCTCTGTGACTTTGATATGCGGCGCCTTAGAAGAACACTTACTTACTTACTTACTTACTTACTCCAAGGACTGTAGCTGTGCTGACAACTTTGCGCCAATATGCTCCTTCAGAAGTGCTGCGCTAGGTAGAGTTTCATCCAGGGTTCAGTAGCTTGAGGTCATTTTTACAGTACACAACCAAGAAGTTGCTGGACGACTGCATCTCCACCAGCATTCAGGTGGAGGTCGCTGAAACACTGACACAACAACCCTGCAACAAAATGTCTTCAGAAAATTGGATGTTGGTGTCAGGGAGCTGATAGAGAGCTCCCTGACACAAGAAGGCACTCGGTGAATGAGGAAAGGATGACAGCGGTGGGTGAATGTGCCTTAAGAGTTCACTATTTGGGAGTGGGCGTCCAGCCTATAAAAACCTGCTGCTGTTAATCCCCATCAGTTCTAGTAAGTAAGTAAGTAAGTAAGTAAGTAAGTAAAACGTAGATTTATATAGCGCATCGTCGTAAAACCTCTAATGTGCAACCTCTAAAGTGTATATTCCTGTTCAGCCAGGCTTCTTGTCTAGGCAGCCGCATGTCGTCAGTCGACTGTGTGTGTTAAAGTGTATATGCTTGTTGTGCATTACGATGCTGACTTGAGTTGTTTGCCAATGTTCAGGGCATATTTTCACACCGTTGCGAACAAAAAGCGAATGACGTCAGTTGTGGAGAAGATCGGCTTTTCGGCTGCGCAAGCGAACATCCTCAATGTTCTCGGCGAGTATTTGTTTGCTTGCTGTTAAGAACATCATTTATCAGTTCATCAGTTGATTGATACGTGGTGAGGAAGCTCAGTTTTCTGCTTGTCCATTGCATGCTACAAGTTGTTCACTGATCCCGGCTCCCTGAGGTTCAGGGCCACGCGGCTGGTTTAAAAAAATGAAGTTAGATTGGTGAAATTATTAAAACGTTTGACATCTGTACTTGATGCTACATATTGTAGTAGCCATCTGTTGGACACATGAATAAGACCATTAGATGGCAGTGCGATGATTGGTACACTAGCCTCTGATGGACGGTTGTTGCATTTGGTACAGCCGTGCAGGGCCTGGTCATGCTGTCAACCTCACTCAGTGCTCTACAGCCTGCCCATCAAGGGCCAGGGTACCAGCTTGATATTAATTGATTGTACTGTGTCTTGCAGTGTGGTACTGGCGTCAAAGAGCCGTTGTAGAGGGAGCAGTGGCCCTTCCATCAGGAGTCTGGTGGTGGATGAAGAAAGGATGAGGCCAGGACACTGGTTGGGGTCAGTGCTTTGTGTTCCCTTCAGTGCTTTGACACTGATAGTTGGGTGGCAGGAAGGACATCCGGCTCTTAAAACAAACCCGGTTCCACTAATCCCAGAGGTTCTTTTCCGGAACAGGTGGAGGAGGAAGACCCAAGGGGGAACCAGCTGAACTGGGTTCACCTGGTAAAAGGGCCGTCTGACGGAAGTAGAAGTAGTATTAGTAGTAATATCTGTCAACAAAAACGTAATGTTTTATGGCAAAGTTGATGGCTGTGCAGAAGCGTTCCAGCAAGCGAAACATCGGATGATTGCTACGAGGGAGAACCTGAAAAGTGACTTTATCCGATCACTTGGCACGTTCGTCATTAACGACGCCGAAACATAGAAATGTCAGCAGTTAGGGTCGCTGGACTGTTTTGCTTCACCAGTAATACATGTTACAAAAGGAAACGCCATGTGACCAAGACTGAACATGATGCTCTGCTGTTGCGCTGTTTGCTAGTTGAACCACCAACGTGTGTTCCGTTTGTGACTTCAGCGTGCATGTATTTCATGTCATTAACCCTGATATTTGTGCCAAAATGTTTACTAGCTCATCGCAAGATGGACAAAAGCTACTTTTTGGGATGAAGTTTATGTAGTGAAGTGATGTGAGATGTGAAACGGCTCCGAAATGCCGTAAAACATCCTGTCTGTCACGGCTTACCACCTCTACTGGATCATATTCCGGTGCAGTTTGATGATGAGCGGCCGATGCAGAAATCATGAAAAAGGGAGTTGGATGGAATGATGGGCACAAGCGTATGTGAGTTGCCAGGTGGACGTGTCCCAGAAGCTGAGAAATTTGTAAAAATTGCCATTGTTACACTTAGAGTAAAACTCATGGCAAATTTGTTGTAAGAAGATATTATTGGTTCACGGCCAAGTGACCATTATTTTCGTAGTGTCTGTTGGTTTGTCTGTTTGTTTGTGCAGAGTTTTTCTCAGCTGTCTTTGATCCGATTTCGATCAAACTTGGACATATGTTATTATGTCTGGGTCTAGTTGTGTCCCGTAGAATATAGAGGCTGTGCGACCCCTGAGGGCTGGGTGACCCCTAAAAACTTGTATTTTTAGCAGTTTTGGGGCTCGCAGATTGCACCCCCGGCCGTGAACCACGTAGTGTAGCTGCTAGTTTACTTATAAAATGTGTGGTTTTTACCGTGCGGCGTTTATGTGTGGAGCACGGTGTATGCTATGGCCCAGTGTCTGTATATGACACAAGCTGGTGTTGTGTCAAAACGGCTGAGTGGATTGAACTGTTTCTCAGCACAGAGGCTGCTCCCAGCTTGTCCTACACTGTATTGTGATGCAACTCAGGAATCTGAAAAATAAGGGAACTTCCATCTGAACCTTGTCCCGATCTTAGCCAATTTTTCTGCCTTTGCCACAGCCCGTCAGCCGTCGCGAGTGATCAACTTAGTTTGACCGTCTCAAGTTTACCACACTGAATGTTCACCTTCGTTTACAAAACGTTAGCCGTGATGCAGAGCATGGAGTGGTTCGTCTGCGACAGCTGAAACTTGTTTATTGTCGCCCTATGTAATAGGACAGACCATATATATTTTCATCCTGTTGCTTGTTCTTTTTTTCCTCGCCTAATCTCAGCGGTTGGAGATTGGATGTCTGCCATACTTCCACACATGGTGTGGCCTTAGTGCGAATTTAGGATACAGGTCTGAAACATGCTGCACGCGGCTCGCTGGAAATGCAGGACGCAAAAAATCGCCAAAAAGTCGCCATCTGCGCACCATCGTACAACTTTGTCGGGCGATATCTTCGCAACGAAGGCATGTATCAATAATTGGAAAAAAACTTGTTAAGCGGCAGTATCTCCTCCAGATGTCCCCACTGGTGAACTTCGGCCTACTAGCGGCTGAGATCGATCCGGTAGTTTGCGGCACCCCAGCAAATTTCAACGGGTTTCGCGTCTTGGCAGCGTTACTGCACGGCAGTCAAGTAGTGCGCGTCAGCCAAACTTTGTGGCGTTGAACAGAGGGCGCCACCTATGTTCGGCAGGGCGACCATCAGGTTGGGCATTGCCCACATTCTAGTTTATGGCCGCCCTGTGTAATAGGGCAGGCCATATGTATTTTCATCCTGTTGTTTGTTGTTCTTCTTCTTCTTTCTTTCTTTTTTTTTCCTCGCCTAATCTCAGCGGTCAGAGATTGGATAGTTGCCATACTTCCACACATGATGTGGCCTTAGTGCGAATTTAGGATGCAGGTCTGAAATGTGCGGTACG
>Ga0209259_1000316_pt1 | contig 13838 bp, 9 predicted proteins | sample WorMetGr2BELIZE1_FD_187417 | JGI IMG/M metagenome (GOLD analysis project Ga0209259, IMG submission 187417) | Marine gutless worms symbiont microbial communities from Max Planck institute for Marine Microbiology, Germany - Inanidrilus... ...
CCCTTGCTCCCTAGTGTTGACAGCATTAGTTATTTTGCGCATGCTGCCAGTTTTGCAGCGGCTGGGCAATGCTTACGGTTTCTAGTTTGTTGTTGACATCAATTCATTATATTCGTGAAAAAAACTGGGCCAGTGGCCATGGTGTTAGAAAGATGCTTTGCTCATAACTTTGCCAAGTGCTGAGCAATATTCTAAATACCTTCGCTTCAAGACTCAGCAGTAAATCTGTAATAAAGACATCGGAGAAGATTCAGCCATGCCTTAAAATGCGTCACTACACTACCTTGTGAAATGTTTTGTCTAACAGTGGCCAGTGAGCAGTTTTTGTGCCAGCCTATACATTGCAGTGTGTATTGAATTACCCGGCTGGAGAGTGTGAACAGGATGATGATGTGATCGTGTAATGACGGTTTGTCGTCGTGCCAGGTAATTGCCAAAGGTGTGTCGAAGCCGCCTGTGGAATGGTTTCTTGATGCCGACATCTGTCTGTGTAAACTGCTTGGCAAGCTGTGTGCACTGACACTCGACAACAAAAATGACAGTAAGCAAACAGTTTGGCGTGTTCGTTGTACCATTTTATGGTGTCATATTTTCATCAGACTTAGTTTTTTTGTGCAAACATGTAATATTTAAAACTGTTATTAAGCTGTATCGCAGTGCTGCGTTGATGTGGCCTATTGTTACAGATGAAGTAGCGTGGTCTGTCCACCAGTCGGTCTGTTGGTCTGTCACGATTGTGAGCGCTGAAGCGACCAATATGCCGTTCGGGTTGTGGACTCGGGTTGGTCCAAGGAAACACGCATTAGGTGGGGGTGCACATTTGCGTCACCTGACGAACACGATTGAACCGTCCGTGTGCGGCGGCAATGCGGCCTTTTTGTCAAATTACTTTGACCATCTGTTAAATATTCCGTTTATATTCTGTGTATGACAGTATATTGGAGGTCCAGCTGAATCTTGCCCAATCAGGGCCTAAGATAGGAAGATGAGCACCTGCCTATGCTGCTGTTCACCTTTACCTTTACATTCATACCTGCCTATGAAGGTATGCCAAATGTGACGAGGAATGATCATCTCCTCGTATTACTTGCTTGCACAAAAAAATTGATTTAAATCAAAAAAATCCGATTTAAATAAAAATCTGATTTTAAATTTTTGTTAAAATCATGATTCTTTCCAACCCTGATTTGTGCTTTTGTGGTGTTATGTTTAGTTTTTCCATACCAAGCCAAGAGATTGGCTTGGGGGACATCTCCGGAATGACCTATTTTGTGTCGAGTGAGATCTAAAACCACAACTCAATTAATCAACCTGGGTGTTTGTCACATAGTGAGCACTCCGCTTCAAACATGCCTGTAAGTTGATCATTTTGTCGGCACGTACACTGTTCCAGGCAAGGACTCGGACTCTGGTGAGGACTCAAAGCAGCTGGAAGAGGAACTGCTGAAGAGTGAGCTGTGGAGGACGGTATTCCGCGGTGGCTACGTCGTCAAGCAGCTGGAACGATCGTTCTCCGGACGACATGTGCGTTTCATTCGACTTATCGTTCTCGGCGGCTTCATTTTTTTCTCTCAAATCTTTTATGCATTTATTACATTTCGCGTGAGACATAGCCAAGGTGAAATGTATATTGGTCACGGCCGTCTGTGTGTCTGTATATTTGTCTGTGTCTGTCCCTGGCCGCATTCCCACACTACTGCAGTTGCACGGACAGGATGTAATTTGGGGGAATGGTAGGGTGTGCCCTCTAGTTATGTACTATTGAACCCATTTACATTTGATGCACGGGTTTCGTTGCTATGACAACATAGCGCCGAACATGAAATGTCAGCGAGCGATCTGTATTCTGTATTGTGGTCACGCGCATCTGTGTGTCTGTCTGGCCCACATTCTAGTTCAGTATAAAGTACTGTACACTGTGTCTCAAAAAACGTTCCACCTTTGACTTGATATGATGTTGACATACAGCATCCAATTACAATAATTTTTGGCAGAAGTGTTACTGGAAAAGTAAGAAATCAGATGATGCTTTGTTTTCCCACCTCACCTAGCTAGTGAGGAATTTTCAAAATTGCCTTACCTTGTGAAATAGGAAACTCAGAAGACAGAGCACTGGTGCATTGTGCGTGCAACACAGTCCAACTTCTGCAGTGCTTTCGACTTCCTTTCTCCTGAACCACGCCCCCCCCCCAACAGCCCCGAGATGAATGCATCGATTACAAGATTTAGGGAGTTATACAACAGCGTGAGTATGAGTCGTGAGTCAAAAAGATTGAAGAAACTAGATGGTTGTATTGTGTGGAATGCCCACAATACAGTACTCGGCTCGAAGCGCTTGGCTACCTGTGCGACTGTCTAAGTGGGCGTGTCCAAAGATAACAAGTGGTCAAAGTAATTTGACATAAGGTGCATCGCCGCCATAGACGGATGGTTCAGTCACATTCACCAACTAGCGGCAATTTGTCCTCCCGTGACGGCACATTGGCGCCGTCTGGCGAATCCGATTGAACTTGTGCATCCTTCAGCCCACGAGTCCACAACCGAAACGGCAAATGGATCGGTTCAGCCGTTTTCGCACAGCTTACGGCAGAAACTGCCTATACTTTACAATGGGCGCCCCTATCCACCAGAATTGCCCCTTCAAATGGGGGATCTGGACCCCCCCATGTAACATGTAAAATATGATGCTTTGGGTCTATGTGAGCGCACAACCCAAACGGCACCTCCATCGGTTCAGTTGTGTTTGCACAGATGACCCCGGAGTGTCCCTGTACTTTACAATGGTTTGCCTGTTTCCCCCTCAAAATTGCCCCTTCCCATGTTGGCCTGTAGACCTCCCGTAATACATGGTTCATTGGGCCCACCCAAGTCCGGAACGCAAGTGGCAACTTCATCGTTTCTGCCGTTTTGCAGGGCTCACTAGTGTAACAGACTGATAGAGCAACAGACCGACAGACCACGCTACTCAGTGCGATGCGGCGTAATAATGGATAACTATGTGGTATATTGCAAAGCCACACACTCGTTTCATGTTAGTACGAACAATTTTGCTACTATTAAGTCGCCATCTGTACGTTTAAAACATTTAATAAAATATCTGGTTTAAAGTCGTACATCTTATGTCCATCAGTTCATTGCAGTCGGCAATCATCTAATATACATCTTTCCATATTCCATCTAAAAACAGGTATCCAAGGACCTATTAATATCGTTATTAGTTTACGTGGAAAAAAATTTATTGAATTATTACGTAAGAAAAATTAGCGAATGAATTAGTAGTGTGACATCACGTCTGCAGCAGTACACGGATTAAGCAATTATTTGGATGAACGTCGTTCCTGGTGCGCAGTCTGCTGTCCAGGGGAATGACTTTGAGTTGATTCCAACGGTAAAAATGGAAAGGGGACATTCCGTAGACGGGCCAGTTGGTCATGAGTTTTCAACGATCTATATCGTTAGGGAGTTATAGGGGCCTGAAGTCACAAGTCGTTGAAGATTTTGGCCCAGAATTTGCCATTTTTTGAAAGAACGACCCTTTACGGCGAAATTTTCAAAATTCTGTTCGAAAAAGATTCATCACAACACAGATCCACTTCTTGTGTGCAAATTTCGTGAAATTTGGCCAACGGGAAGTCGGTGAAATCGCGCGTTGCTTACCTGACAAAAAAACAACAAAAATTCGCCTCTCGCGTGTGCGCGGATCACGCCCGAAATCTGCCAGAGCCAGCAGCAGACATTGTACTCGCAGTACCCCAAATTTCATCCAAATCGGCTCACTTCCGGCGGAGTTATAGCCGAACGCGTGAACACCATCAAAACACGCCATAAAGTGAATCCAAAGCTCGGCGAAGCTATAGCTTCTCGCCGAGTAATCAAGCAATAACTAGTTGAATTCTGGCAATGCACTAAGTATAGGTTACAACATGGTCTGCAGTCGATTATGCGAGTGTAATGAGCTATAATCAACTGTAGACCATGTTGTAACCTACTTATTTCATGACTACTCACCAGATGGCGATTGACACCCAAGCATATTATTGTGCAAACTTCTAGCAGTAACCCTTGAAACTAAACTGACCCTAAGCATCGCACTAAACCCTAAAAGTAAACTGACACTAGAATGTGGCACTAACCCTACTATAACCGTAATACTAGAGCATGTTAAAGTGTGCATTACAGACACCCACAACAATGCAAGATGCCAGTTATAAGTTGAATGTTGTTTCGGAGGCACGTAGTGGGAGTTATAGGATGAGGCGAATGATTATTGTCACGCTTCTCTAGAGTGAGATTATGGGCGGTTATAACACTCCAGACACAATGGTAGAGATATGAGCGTAAAAGTAGGTCATGAAATAATAGAGCATTTGAGTGAAAATGCAATTTTCGTGTTACCTCATTTTGCAAGGTAGTGCAGAAGCACAAGTTATTTGATGTGTCATAGTAAAGAGTCTTTTCTTTATCGGTAACACTGCTGCAAAAAAGTATCAAAATCCGTTCATGTGTGTCAAAAGTTATAGCTGTAACAAGCCAATTGTGCGACGTTTTTTGAGACACTGCCTACAGTTTGAGACACGGTGTACAAGTGTCCCATTATAAATGTCTTGTGAGTAATATCAGCATTTACTAATGGTGATGATGATTGTGATTATGATTATCATTATGATAATGCTGGTAGGTGGCTGGCGAGGACACGGAGGCTAATGGATTCATTCTGTCGCTGCTTGATACGGAGGATACTACAGCTCAGGAATTTCTGCAGAAGTGAGTTTAGTCACGTCTGGCATTGCTTCTAATACGTGCACTTTGAGACGTGTCGCATGGGATGGTGAAAGTGATCAGCACTGCAACTAGGAGACTCATTGCTCTTGACTGCTGCTACTGGCATTCCCTTTCCATTAGGAGTCTATCAATGGATAAAGAAATGATGAGGATGTTGGGTAGATTTCCCTGGTTGGAGTCAATGCTCTATGTTCCCTCGATTGCACCGTCCATGTTCGGCGGCGATGCGGCCTTATGTCAAATTGTGACCATTTGTTATTATTATTTGGCCGTGCTGCAGTATACATACATAGATGCGGTCTATTTTGTTACAGTCTGAGTAGCGTGGTCTGTTGGTCTGTCTGTCACACTAGTGAGCCCTGCAAAAACAGCTGAACGAAATGCAGTTTGAGTTCAGGGCTCGGGTGGCCCAAGCAACCTTGTATTAGATGGGGGTTCAGATCCCCCATGAGCAGGGGCAATTTTGAGGAGAAAAGGGCTGCCATTGTAAAGTATAGGGACGCTGTGCTGTGAGCTGTGTGAAAACGGCTGAACCAGTCGAGATGATGTTTGGGTTGTGGACTTGGATGGGCCCAAGGAAGCATGTATTAGCTGGGATGCACACTGTCGCCACCTGGTGAATGCCATTGTCCCATCCATGTCCAGCTGCGACGAGGCCTTTTTGTCAAATTACTTTGACCAGTTGTTATTATATGATCACTATCACCCCTTATTTTTTTCTGAAAATGCTGTGCCATTGTGTTGATATGGCATCATGTACTGGGGACTTACGCACTACAGCTTGAGTAGCTATGTGCGATATCACCATCATACTTGTTACAGTTTGTCAGAGGCCCATTGAGGATAAGTAACTTTGGTTACATCGGAGATTTTTGGTGGCGTCAGCACTGAGCAGTCTGGTATTTGAGCTGCTCACTCCGAAGGTAAGGTCTGGCAAGGATCATTATCATCGTCTCTTTCTGTGGAGTGGTTTTTGCCTTCGGTGCTTTGACACTGTTGGTTGGGCGGCAGGAAGGGCATCCGGCCTGTAAAAAATGGGGGGAATGGTGGAAATGAGCACTGGTTAGTCCGGATGAAGTGGGGCCCAACCGGATGGTCGGTGTAATCTCCCGTTGTACCACAAAGTCGAGAACTTCTCTTCTGGCACCGGCTCAGCCAGATGGTCCCGGAAAAGGGCCGTAAAATGGTTGTGGTGGTGGTGGTTTCTATTGAGTGGTAACGTCTGTGTTCGGTGGACGTTTGACGTCGTCTGTTGGCAGATGCAGTCAGCATCATCAGCATCGTCATCAGTTGATTGGTGGAGAGGACGTCAATCAGACTATTCACGCCGTGTTTGCGGCACTGCTCTGGCACACGCCAGTCCTACGAGAAGACGTCGAAAGATACGGTAAACTTTCCTCCGCTAGCCTCGTCTACCTGAGACAGACAGACACCCATTTAACAGCCTCTTTTCCAGAACAAACTGGATAAGTCAGCACTAGAAAGGTTAAACCAGTCTGGATTTTAATGAAGCATGAGATGATGGGGTGGCAGTGGCATCAGCTGGAACATATGCAAATTGTTTGCACCTCGCTGCAGATGGATAACCATGCCAGCACCTCATCGCTCAATTTTTTACAGTCCGGATGCTCTTCCTGACGCCCAGCCAACAGCGTCAAAGCACCAACGAATATTCAGACAGCTTGGTTGGTAACGTTCAATGCAGAAGCCACTGACAATGACCACCTCGGCTTGTATTGTGTCAACATCTCAGGGAACTATTGGATGGATCAGATACGTTGAACATAAATATGATACTGATTGGATAAAACATTGTGCAATGATGGAGGTAGGAGTTAGGCTGTGGTTACATGTATGAAGTATAATTCTTCCATGCCTAAATGAAATGATTTCAGTGCGAAAGAATTTTGTGTGCTTTTAGTATGTTAGCTGACACTGCGCGCGTTACAAATGTTCGTATTATTATTATTTAACCGGATTTTCTGTGTGTCTGCCTCTGTTAATCTTCCCTTGCACCATAAAGTCCAGAAGTTCTCTCCTGGCACCGGCTCACCTGGGTGGTCCCGGAAAAAGGGCCGTAAAACAGTTGTGTGATGGTGGTTAGTATTTTGGTACGTTAACAATTATAACTGTAAAAGATTATGGCAGCATGTTTTAATTATGTAGTCCAAACAGTGTGTGAATTTCGGTCATATGCCTGCCTTACGTCTCTACACGAACACTGTTGATTAATTGTTACTAATTTTCATTTTTAATGTATCATGTATGCGCTGATGTTGTCAAATTAAAGTTTGACCCTGAGTCCGAAAATATGGACGTGTATCTGACTGGAGTATGTGGTTAGACTCAGTTGCTAGATCACTGCTTATATACAGGTTTAAACGTACAGATTTGAGGTGTTACAGTTAAATGTGCTTTAGTTTGAGTGTCTGAAAGTTATTTGAACTTATTTATGTAGTAATGCTTAATGAACATTGTTCATTTGACACCTCTGTTGGCTTCTAGTTTGGAAAAGAGTCTTTGTATGTTAAACGCGGTAAGGTGTCCGTACGTCTGTAACGCTGGGCGTGGCCAGCTCAGTAGCAAATGACGTCATAACGAGAATGACGTCATAATGAAAACGGAGGCTGCGTGACGCGTGAATGGTGACATGTGGGTTGCACTGCTCTGGTTGAATTTAAGATTACTGTGCTCACCTATAAAATCACGACTGCACATCAGCGTCATTACTTCTGAAACACTTTGCTTTGAAACTGGCCTGCTTGTGCTCTGCACTCTTTCAACCAGCAACTTCTTCAAATCCCATACATGAATATTGAGTTTGGTCAATGTTCCTTCGGCTACTGTTCACTCAAGATGCGGAGTGAAATACCTGCCACAATCAGTGTTTCTGCTACAGTAGTTACCTGTGAACGGCGGGCTTAAATCTTACTTTCTTGGTCAGTTGGCTCTTCACTGCTGCATTTTGCGAAATAAACTATATATAATCCGTCCCTGTCCGCCCACGCCTCCGGTTTGAGATTTTCTCCACACTGTGCACATTATAAATTAAATTATTATCATTATTTTTTGATGATGTTGAATATGACAAAGTGTGTGCATGTTTTTGCCTGCAGTAAAAAGTGATTATGAGGGCAGGATATCGGAGGGAATTCACGAGGCGTATGTTGCAGCAGAAAGCCTGCGAGTGTACTTGGTATGGTTTGCTAATTTCAAGCCTTTACTGATCTGAGGTTTTTGTTTTTCATCCTTGTTTTCTGGGGTTACTTCAGTTAGAGTCTTGACCCCAAAGATCCCTGTGTGGGCCCGTGGCTGTAAGTACGTGGGTGTCTAAGTAAGTAAGTAAGTAAGTGACAAATTTATGAAGTGCCGAAACCAGAATAGGCCGTCTCCCTTTCCAGGCCGGATGTCATAGGAGGAGATAGCTAAACCAGACCTGGCTTTATTTTTTGTTTATTTTGTGTTGCAGTACATTTGTTTTGATAGGTGAATGTGTGCTTTTGTTGTGTTAGGTTTTGTTTTTTTTCCATACCAAGCCAAGAGGTTGGCTTGGGGAACGTTTCCAAAATCACCTATTTTGTGTCAAGTGGGATGTAAAACCTTAACTCAATCAATCAGTTAGTCCCCAAAGGAACATCTGAGGATCATTGTAATGGCGTTTTTACACACTGGTGCCCTTTCTGACGCCAAGTTAGCAGAGTCTGAGCACTGAACTGAACTAATCACAGTCTCATCATTTCTTGAACCACAAACTGAGCCATGCATCCTCTAAAATAACGTGACTCCAAGTGTTCGATTGGTGACCTTTAGGGGCTAACCCAGGTAAAATTTGAAAATGTCCATAAGACAGTTGTGTGTATGTATGGTTTCCAGTGTTGTATCAGGTTTCTGCGCTGTAGAAATCCGTTTATTTTCTGATTAGTGTATAAGTCATTACCGTGTTCTGTCGTATCTTGCAAGTCAGTTACATAGGAAGATGGGCAACTCATTGGTGATTTTTACCCGCGTGACGCTAGCTAGCATGGGTATTACCTGTCGTCGTGTGCCTGTCTGTCTGTCCGTCTGTTACAAGTCGATGTTCTACTCAAACGGCTAAATGTAGGATCACGCAAACAAAGCCACATGATAGCCCAGGAAATCTAGCTTTGTCGTGCCCAATTCTCAGCAAAACTTAAATGGAGTCGCCAAATGCAGATGACTTAGGTTAAATGCAGGTGCGGTAGCTGCAGATTGACTACTTTTGACGCGAAGCTTTGCCAATTTAGATTGGTCGCAAGTTTATCACACTCAGCGAGTGTGATAAACTTGCGACCAATCTAAATTGCAGCACATTCGCCGTGATGCAGCGCATCACATGGGTTTGTCAGTGACAGCTGATTTTTGTATGTGTCAGTAATTATTGACATTCGGACATGTGTGTTAAAGTTATTTGAAAGGCTGTGCTTACACGTCGGGAACCTGACATTAATTCCACTCATTCGACGTCAGGAAGTCCTGTGCCAACGTATCACTAAAACTAAACTCAACCCTAATACCAACACTAATGCTAACCCTACTAAACGCTACCAACCCTAATCATAACAGTAAAATGGCGAAACTCGCCTCTTTTCGACGCACAAGCCCACAAAACCCGACTGACGATGCCGTGTTTAAGAACACACTACATCTGCGACTATTCCCGGTACTTGCCATCAGCGTGTGCAACCTACTTCCGGACGTCTAGTGCTTTCTGCCTACACCTCGGGTTCCGGACGTGCGTCCCATGTCCGGTTCCTCACGTGTAGCCACTGCCTATTTGGAAATGTAACTACGATCCTTTTAACCACAGCGTAGTTCAGATATTTGTCGTACAGTGTTACTGTTATGTTCAGCTTGAGCAGCAGCAGACTGAGAAAGTTGCGCACGCGGAGAAGGCTGACAGTGACGAAGGGAGCGTCATTCAGCTGATGATGTCAAAAGCTTCTTTCTTGCTGAAGTTCGCCGGCTGTGTCAGTTTGCAGTCCAGAGCCGAGGTGACTGCGGGCTTTTGTAACTGTTGACTGCACTTTGCAGTAATACTTGCAACAACAAGACAGACACCCGTTTAATGGCGTCTTTTCCAGGACAACCTGGATAAGCTGGCACCGGAAAGGTTAAAGCAGTCTGGATTCTAATTAAGCAAGAGATGATGGGGTGCCAGTGGCATCAGCTGGAACATATGCAAATCATTTGCACCTGGCTGCAGACAGATAACTACACCAGCACCTCATCACTCAACTTTTTTACAGGTCGGATGCTCTTCCTGACGCACAACCAACAGTGTCAAGGCACTGAAGACAATAGTAGTAATTGCTATCATAATCATAGTCACTGCTTTCACATCAAACAGGTTATATTTCTGTTCTTAATAATAATAATAATAATAATACGAAAATTTATAACGCGCACATGTAGTCAAGCATTAAGCATGAATCGGAGGCGCGATGTTGGACAGTCTTAATGTTGGACAGTCGGCACGTTTTTCAACGTTTATACTTCACACATGTAGGTCGCCCCATGTGAGCCCTTGGGCTGTAAGTAAGTGGGTAAGTTTATATTTCACACATGTAGGTCGCCCCATGTGAGCCCTTGGGCTGTAAGTAAGTGGGTAAGTGTCTAAGTAAGTAAGTAAGTGACAAATTTATGAAGCACCAAAATCAGAATAGGCCCTCTCCATTTCCAGGCTGAATGTCGTAGGAGGCAACTAGACCTGGCTTTGATTTTTTTGTGTTTATTTTCTGTTGTTGTACATTACTTTTGATTAATAAATGTGTGCTTTTGTTGTGTTAGGTTTAGTTTTTTCATGCCAAGCCAAGATTGGCTTGGAGAACATCTCCAAAATGACCTGTTTTGTGTCGAGTGGGACGCAAAAACCTTAACTGAATCAATCAATCAGTTCCACGATGACCTGGGTAAGCTGGCACCAGAAAGGTAAAACCAGTCTGGATTTGCACAGCGCTTTCCACATATAACCACACCTGCACCTCATCACTCAGTTTTTTTACAGGTTGGATGCTTTTCCTGATGCCCAGCCAACAGTGTCAAAGCACTGAGGCAATAGTAATAATCATAATCATAGTCGTTGCTTTAACAACTAAATAGAATGTGGGCCGATGCCCAACGTGAGGCCGCCCAGCCAAATATAGGTGGCGCCTTCTGTGAAAGTTGACCGCTGAGAATAAGCAAGGAAAAACAGAAGAAAGAAGAAACCACAGGGTAAAATAGAATGTCATAATAAATTATTACACGTAGGAATAATGCACGACAGCTTATTGAGTGCAATTGAATTTTACGTGATGTGAGGTAAGAACACACCAGACATCTTAGCAACTTCAAGTGTGTGTTTTTCCGTGGCAAATTTTGACAAATAATTAGTCATTTAATGTGAGAGGGGTGTCTTGCTTTAGAAATATTGCAGTCTTAGAAATTGGCAATTTGAGCACTGAAACAGCAGATTCTGCAGTTTCAGAAGAGTATTTTTACATTTCGCGTGAGTCGTAGACAACGCGAAATGTATTGTGGTCACGCGCGTCGTGTGTGTGTTTGTCTGTGTGTCGATCTTTCTGTCTGTCCACGGCCGCATGCCCATACTATTGCACGGACCAGGATATAACTTGGGGATGCCCCCAATTTGTGCACTATTGGGCGGATTTGCAATCGATGCACGGGTTGCGTTGCTATGGCAACACTAGAAATGTGTGGCAGAGCCCAGCGGTAGACCGCCAGGCCCACCGCACGCCGCACGCGCTACGCATGCCGGTGAAGACTCCCCTCACCAGCGATCAAATCGACGAGCCTGCTGCGTGTGCGACGTTATCTGCAACGAGGTCATTCCATTTCGTCCATACTGCAGGGGTGTTGTAATGCGAATGCGAAATGTTAGCAAGTACATGCTTGTACTCGCTCTATGCCTAGTTTAAATAGTGAGCAATGTCTGTTACTCTGTTGGTAACTGTGATCCAGCATGTGTTCTGTCTTTCTAGAATAAAATTAAAACGCATCGACGATCAAGATTGATGAGTCAGCAGACTTCGGTCACCGATGACAGTGCTCTGATGGTAAGCAGCATTTAAAACTGTGTCTGCTTTGTGACCATGGATGCCAGCACATCTTGACTTTTAAGGGGTTAGGCAATTTTGTTACAATTGTCAGATGAAAACTTATATCGCCGTCTGAGATACGTTTAGCCTACATGTTTGTGTAAATACGACGTCACATTAGGTTGAAACTGACATGCATGCAAGGTTAGATAACATGCAAAGTAAGCCAAATTTCAGTGTTACAACATGTAATTAAGCCAAGGTGTTGGATTGCAGTCTCCGGAGCAGAGAACACAGAGAGAGAGAACGCATCATTAATGGTTAATAACCCGATTAATAGTCTTAAAGAAATAATGCAAGTTACAATGCCAGGTGCACGCAGGCGATGAAGACCACGCACGGCCTGGATAGACAACATCAAGACGTGGACAGGACTCCCTGTGGAAGAGTCAATCAGAATGACAGAGGATAGAGATAAATGGAGGAAGTACGTCCATGGTGTGGCCAACCCTCGGATCGAGGATGGCTAAGGAACAGAACAATCTTAAAGATACCAAAACATCCTCGTAAACCAACCTGTAAATGTAAATTATCAATGGAAAATCGTTTTGATAGGGGTCAAGAACCCACTGTAAGAATTATAGGGGGTCTGTCAACACCCTTAAACCTTTCTGATGGTGTCCGTGTTTGTGACACCTCGTACACAGACTGTCATGATTATTCTTTTCAAGCTGCTGAAACTGATAATGTTAACTGACGTGCATATTGTCTGTGGTCCAGATGTCTGCCATTCTCGACAAATTTCCGTCGTTTCGTCTTGTCCTGGAGTTTGTCAAAGAATCGTCTTGGTGTCAGCACAAGTATGTCGCTCTGGTCTCTCCGTAATGTTTTTATCATCAAATCTACAAGTTGTATTTGGCAAAATATGCAGCACATGTTGTCTTTAATAAAATGTTGTCTTAGCCAATGAAAGAACTTCTGCTACTTCTGGCCTTTTCTGTATAATGTGAAATTCTGTGATGTTCAGTGTAAGGTAATGTTGAAGGTGATATTCTATTATGTGATACATGGGCATGATTACAGATGGTCTTCTTCAGTAAAAACAGCATACATACATACACTTAAGAAATGTCTAGTATTGGACCTTTACTTCGTGTGTTGTGAGTAATAGTAAAAAAAATTCTTACACCATATCTGGAAAAAAGGTGCCACTATACTTAAATGCTGCCATTTTTGCCTCTAGGTTTGCCAAATGTTGGCTGATTTTCAAAATTATTTCACAGAGAGACTTAGCGATAAATTTCTAATAAAGTGGTAACTGAATGTCCCGCCAAGCAAACTTTTATTGTGATCTAGTGAAATCTTGAAGTGATGGTGGTATGTATACTGATAGTTGTGATGTAGAGTTGAAGCATTGTTGAAGAGAAGGACGGTGGAGGCACAGGACACCGCCGTCGTCTGCCTCTTTGTGGTGGAGTTCCTCCAGCTTGTTGCAGACAACCGCGTCTTCCAGGTACGTGACGTCCTTGTTGGTTTTTTCAACTAACGTCAGTTCAGTCGTTATCAGGGTTGACAAGTTTCTGCCATCAGTGGTTTTAACTGCGGTTTAAACCAGTTTGAATTGTCCTAGCAGAAACAAGTTTCTGCCTGAGTTTTACCAAAACATATTTAAGTGCCGCAATGTAATAGACAAACTTGCTCACTTTTTACAGAAGAGACTCAAAAGGGACACCATTTGTTAAGTATTCAGTCAGTAATTGACAAATGCATACCTTGAGTAGTAAATTAGCTTTTACATTTTTGTGTTTTGACTGATATGTTCAATTATCTCATCTTCTATAATCTTACCTTGGCCTCACAGGTGCATTTTTTATTTGCACTGATGCACATTTTAAACAACAGCTGGTATGTGATTGATAGTCTATTTTTTCCGTGTAATACCATTACCCTGGGGGGTACAAGCAAACCAATAGCATTTTTAGGCTCAGGGAATGATAG
>Ga0209259_1000318_pt1 | contig 13815 bp, 10 predicted proteins | sample WorMetGr2BELIZE1_FD_187417 | JGI IMG/M metagenome (GOLD analysis project Ga0209259, IMG submission 187417) | Marine gutless worms symbiont microbial communities from Max Planck institute for Marine Microbiology, Germany - Inanidrilus... ...
CCCCCAATTTTTGGCCCATGTCTGTTGTGGCCAAACGGCTGGATGGATCAAGATGCCACTTAGTACGGAGATAGGCCTCGGCCAAGGTGACTGTGTAAGATGGGGACCCAGCTCTTCCCCCAGAGAAAGGGGGCACAGCCCCCAATTTTCAGCCCATGCCTGTTATGGCGAAATGGCTGGATGGATTAAGATGCCAATTAGTATGGAGGTAGGCCTCGGCCCAGGCGACTTTGTGTTAGATGGGGACCCAGCTCCCCCTAAAAAAGGGGGCACAGCCCCCCAATTTTCGGCCTATGTCTATTGTGGCCAAATGGCTAGATGGATCAAGATGCCACTTGGTAGGGAGGTAGGCTGGGCTCAGGCGACATTGTGTTAGATGGGACAGAGCTCCTCCCAAAAGGGGCACAACTCTCCCCCCCCCAATTTTCAGCCCATGTCTATTGTCACCAAACGGCTAGATGCATCGGTATACCACCTGGTACAGAGGTAGGCCTCGGCCCAGTCAACATTGTGTTAGATGCCCCAAGGGGGCACAGCCCCCCCAATTTTCAACCCATGTCTATTGTGGCCAAACGGTCGCCCATCTCATCTACTGCTGAGGTCATTGTAAATAGCTCTAACTAGTATTGTTGAGAGGGTACAGAGATGGTGCAGGTAAAACAGTTAAGAACTTTAGCATCTTCTCCCTGATATGAATGCACTAGTTGTTGTCAGCAGGGGCATACGGACAGTAAAACTGCTCCAACAAAACCCTCCAGTTCTTAACTGGAGGTGCTGGCTAATGCAGGTTGTCCTGTACATTGGCCGTAAGGCAACAGTAGTAGCAGCAGTAGTATTATTAGTAGTAGAGGTCTTACTGAATTGTGTGATTTTGAGTATTATCTGTTTTATATGTATCACGAATATGTTACGTTAAGCAGTAATTCTTTGTGTGAATTGTTGCACACACTCAAACTATTGCTGTGAGTGTCCATTGTTGCAGTTCTTAGATGTAAATAGTGGTGATGTTCTGATGTGCAGTATTCGAGTCAGCAGGCCTTGGTTGATGACATTGAGCTGATGTTCAAGAATGCTCGTAACTATAACGAGGAGAACTCACAGGTGTATAAAGATGCTGATACGCTGGAGCGTCTGCTGCACAGCCGAGTGCGCACACTGGCTCCAATTGACGACTCATCCAAGTCGCAGCAGCGAAGGTGCCACGATGCATCAGCGGCACACACACACACGCCCGCACGCACGCCTGTGCGAAGGGGAACTGGCTGACCCAAGAAAACTGCTGTTAAAATGGAGCTGGTGGTGGTAGTGGTAGTGGTATTGTCAGCTGTACAGTGCCATACAGTTTTAGCCTAAAGCCACCAGCGCCTCTGTATCCCTTACAGGACTTTAAGGTGCTATATAAATACTGTATTATTATTATTATTATAGTAGCACGTCCACAGTACGTCATGTGTCTGAACAATTACTAGCCTGAGCAATCTTGTAAGGTAATTTGTGCTAGGAATATTGTTCAGATTAATTTCTTGGGCAGCCAAGTGGCTTTGCTGGTGTAATACCACCTCTGTTTTGGTGGTATAGAAATATGTATTTACTTTGCATTGTATATTTGATTTTCAGTACATATATGGCATATATAACACCGTTGAGGAGACCTCTAGCATCTTCTGCCTAATCTCAATGTGCTAGTTGCCATCATCAGTGGCATGTTTGCAGTAAAACTTTGTTGCAACAAAATCCTCTAGTTCTTAATGGGTGTGTGCTAACACAGGTAGACCTGCATACTGCTACTGCTGCTGCTGCTGCTGCTACTGCTACTGCTATGACCATTATTGACCTGTATAATGAGCATGACCATAAAACGGTTGTTGTTGATCACATTAATCTTTTTGCTTCTGTTTATTGTACAGAAGTCCGTGACTACACGGACTTCTGTTACCAGCCTTGGCACATGAACCATGGCTACCTAGGCCAGTCTGAAAGTCTTTCTCCATGCCATGTCGTACACCAGTAAAGCATAACTGTAAAGCTATTTGTAATTAATTAGATCAATATTTTGGTCAGATTGTAAGTATGTTATTGAAAACCAGGATTAATGTTGCAGATACCTTCACTAGATGTCCAAAATCATTAGTGGTGGAGAATTTTATATACGCTGTACACTTTTTTCCGCATTCTGATATTTTACATGTCAAAAAATGACAGTTTTAGTTGTGAAATACAGTTAATAATGAGGTGGTGCTTTGCAGTTGGTATTCTGGCGCTATTCAAATCAGATTATTATTATTATTATTAAAGTGTATTTTTGTTACTTAAACATATAATTTAAGGTTGAAATGCCTAGAAGCTGAGCCGTGGCTGATGTGTTTGTTGTGTGATGCATCACCAGTGCTGGTCGTCCCAAGTCGAAGGCGGCGATCACTCTGGCAGGCAAGCTGCAAGACCTGTACAACACAGTGCGTGACTACACCGACTCTCATGGCCGGACATTGTCGACGCCGTACATGAAACTCCCACCAAAATCTGTACGTTTGTAGTTGCTTACATGTTAGTCACAGAACACCGTGGAAGCTTGACTATGCTGCATGTTTAATCATTATGGCCACCCTTCTGTTGTAATGGGCAGGCCATTATGTTTTACTCCTGTGGTTTCTTATTCTCCTTTCTTTCTTCTTTTTTCCTCACCTGTTCTCAGCGGTGGCAGATTGGATGTCTACCGTACTTCCACACATGGCGTGGCCTTAGTGCAAATTTAGAATGCCTGGCTGAAATGTGCTGCATGCAGCTTACTGAAAATACACGAAGCATAAATTACACAAAAAATCGCCGTCTGCACACCATCGCACAAGTATATCTTTGCAACTAAGGCATGTATCGACAATCAGAAAAAGAACTTGATAAACAGCAATATCTCCTCCACACATCCTCACAATATGGTGAACTTTGGCCCACTAATGGCTGAGATCTGTTGGCAAGTTTGGGCTTGTACACTATAAATACATTTTTCGGGGACGGGGGTCTTGCCTGTAACAGAATTCTGCCAGGTGCAATATTCACTTTGCGTCCAAGTCTTGCATTCTACTATATTGGCAGCATTACTGCACTACACTCAAGCACTGGGCGTCAGCCAAACTCTGCGGAGTGGTATCTTCACGCAACCGGGTGGCCATCCTGTTTGACATTGGGCAGTCAAACTGTCTAGTTGTTACTGTTGTGGTGCTTTAACACTGTTGGTTGGTTGACCAGATGGACATCCAGTCCTTAAAAATCTGTGCTGCTTATTCCCAAGGTTCTCTTCCGGAATAAGTGGATGAAGGAACTGAGAGAGATTGGCTACCGAGGTTTGCTTGGAAAAGGATCATTAACACGGAGTTGATGGTCGCTGTTGTTGGTTGACTTTATGCTTGCCTCTGAGTCTGTTTGTCTCCGTGACTACTTCAAAGCATTCATTCTGAACAGATTTTTTATTATTATGACTGCACAGCTTGACTGTTAATTATGCTAGAATATTAGCAAGAAAAACTGTTAAAATTTGATTACTCATATGTCAATGTTGCTATCGTTTTCTTTGTAAGCAAGCCATTAAAATGTTGCCTTCATTGTGCATACAAAAACTTCTTGTATACATACTGTTCAGAATTTAATGAAGTGTAACATCCATTTTTGTGGAGTATCTGATGATTGAAAAATAGCCGTCAGTTAACTATTATTAGCTATTATTATTATTAACTCAGCCTTCAGTGCTTTGATGCTGTTGGTTGGGTGGCAGGAAGGACATCCGGCCTGTAAAAACTGAGTGGTAAGGTACTGGTGTGGTTATCTGTCTGGAGTGAGGTGCAAATGATTTGCATATGGTCCAGCTGATGCCGCTGCCACCCGTCATCTCTTGCTTCAGTAAAATCCAGAATGGTTTACCTTTCTGGTGCCGGCTTACCCAGGTTGTCCTGGAAAAAAGGCTGCTAAATGGATGTAGTGTAGTTGTAACTGTCAGTATTTGGAAAGTTGACTAGAAATTCAATAGTTGTTGGCAATGATTTTGGTCATTATTGGTCGACCGTTAACACCAGGCCAATAGGCCATGCATGACCAGAGCATGACCAGAAATGGCCATGCACACCCAGATGTTGTTTCCTAGTAAATGATTTAAATGTTACACATTACAGTTAGTCCCTTCATCATATTCAATCTCATTTCGTTGCCTAGTGTTGTTACAGCTGCTTGCTGTGAAGTAGATCTGTGATACTAGCTGTGATAGGTCAGTTCTTGTTGATGTGTGTAGGAATACCCAGACTACTATGAGGTTATAAGGAGACCAATTGACATGCAGAAAGTTCTACAGCGAATGATGGCTTCTCAGTATCAGAATATTGACGACATGGTTGCTGACTTTGTCCTCATGTTTGACAATGCATGCAAGTACAATGAACCAGAGTCACTTATCTACAAGGTGGGTTTCACGTACGTCCTTAACTGCTAACATGAAGATTCCTTTCTTAAAGAAACGGAATGGTGTGCAACGTGCCATGCTGTGCTGTGCTCTGCTGTCCTAAAGTTATTTATGCGAGGGTTGTTCCATAAATAAGTTACAAAATGGTATCATTATGTTAATTTTCAAATATAGGGTATCACGCATCATCGTGAATGATTTTGAAAGCGAAAATTTGTATGTTGTGAACTTCATAAACAGGCAAGCTTTATGTTGTTCGATAGGTATGATCTATAAAATTATTTCAGGAAAATATTATACAGATAGCTACTCAGCAGCAATTATAATACTGAATAATGATGCAGCACCCAAAAAGTAAACAATAACGTGATGACAGCATTACTTCAAGACAGTGCATAGGCTCAGTATTAGTATGGAACAGTTTCTTCTTTGTTTGTGATGACTGCCTTCAGTCTATCAGACATTGAACCGATGAGATTTTGCACAGTGGTCAAAGAAATTGATCTCCAAGATTTCCGAAGACGATGTTCGAGTGCCGTCAATGCTTTGACACTGTTGGTTGGGTCATTTGACCCGCAAAAACCGTCCCCGAAATGACCTATAATGTGTTTAGTGGGACGTTAAACCCTACTCACTTCACTTCGAGAGCTGTCAGTGTCTGCAGCTCTGGGCTGGCATAAACAGCTGCAGCCATAATGCTCCAAACGTTTTCAGCCAGAGACATATCTGGCAAATTTGGAGACCAGCCTCCCAGTGGAATGTAACATTGTCCAACGTTGTATTTCAACCAACTGATTGTGGCCTTCAGTGCTTTGATACTGTTGGTTAGGCAGCAAGAATGGCATCCAGCCTATAAAAAAATGGGTTATAGTGGAGGTGGGCACTGGTTAGCCTAGATGGAGTGGCGCCCAGCCAGATGGTCGGTGTGTCTGCCTCTGTTAATCTTCCCTTGCACCATAAACTCCAGAAGTTATCTTCTGGTACCGGCTCACCCGGGTGGTCCCGGAAAAAGGGCCATAAAATGGTTGTGTGTGTGTGTGTGTGTTTGTGGCCTTTGATGCGTGTGCATGAGCACCGTTTTGTTGAAGTCATTTATCATGATTGCTCAAAAACAGCTCAGTCGCAGTTAAGTTGGTATTTGACACTGTGCGATTGAATGCAGGTCTCGCTGATGTAGTAACTGGAATCAACGGAGGTTTTCTGAGGAATGATGTAACCTCTTGCAGTAATTCCTACCCATACCAAAACTGTTGGACTGAACTATATTTGTGGTGCACGAGGATTCAAGTGTTCTTGAGAGCCCCATACAGCATCATTTTTACGTTGCCCGCTGGAGTGGCGGCAGAGTATTGTGATGAGCACGTGTGTGTGTGTGTGTTGTCTGTCTGTCTGCAAACATATCTCCAGAGCCATGTGCGCGATCTTTACCAAATTTTCTGTGCATGTTGCCTATGGCCGTTGCTCGGTCCTCCTCTGGCAGAGTGACGAAATCCCACTGACAAAGTATTGTAATGCATTCGCTGCAAAATGGATCATTCCATATCGGCCAGGAAGGGGGTGATGGTAGTGCGCAGCACTGGCGAAGTGTGATCTGCGATTGCCTTATTGCTGTTTGGTACATGGTAGAGTTTAAATGGCAACTCATCAGTGAACATAACTTGAGACCAGTCCATATCTTTGTACTTCTTGGCGAAATATACTCTGTGTTTTTGTAATCAGCAGTTAATTATGGAGCTTTCTGTCGTTTAAAGCATCTCCACTTAGGCTTGTTATGCAAGAATCACCGTATCGACTCCCGACTTCCTGAAAGTTGTTTTCCCTACAAAGTGCTTTCAAGTTTTTATTTGCTTTTGTGAATAATTCTTTGTGCTGTTAGATTTAAAGCAGTTTTGTTAGTCACTCGCTGCCGACTTTGATCTGCTGACTAAGATCTGCCAGATTTGTCTTCCAGCACTTTGACCCAACCCTTACTGCGACCTAGTTTCTTTGCTGTCGCACTGTAACTATAATTCTCCTCAAACATTGTCACTGCTTGAGCTCTAAGCTGGGATTCATTTAATCGTTTCATTTTGATTACTTTACCATCTACGATGACGTACGCACTGTGGTGTAGTAAAGCTGTAATTATGGTGACCAAACTAAATCAACTGTTATGAAATAAATAAGTAACAGATATGGCGTAGATTTTGTACACACAATTTCAACAAAATCCCTTTTACAGCGATAGCAAATTTATAATTTTGTGACAAAGGAAAGGCATTTATTTTTGCATTCAAAATCATTCATGATGATGCATGTTACCCTATATGAAAAATCCAAAATATGCTTTTGTAGGGAATTGAATTCTGAATACCAGCTGTGAAAGCATCCCATATTATTAGTTTTCTGCGGGCAAAAGAACTTAGTACAAACGCCATTCGTTCTGAGAAGCATCCAGTATATGGTGACAGGTAATACATATTTGATGTAAGAGATTTGTTCGTGGTTGGGAAAGTGTTGTTGATAAGCAATGACCTGGCTGCCCTGTTGCTGCTGCTGCACTGTGCTAGTGCTTTTACAAATACATATAAAATACAGATACATACAAAATTTCTAAAGTGCCGCTGTACAGAATCGGCCAGGAGCACTGATAAAAGGTTATGTCAGTGGTCAAACGCCTGTTTAAAAAGTTCGGTTTTGAGCTTACATTTAAAAACAATAGTGTCAGTTATGAAGTGCAGACGTGAAGGTAGGCTGTTCCAGACGACCGGACCGGCGTAGCAGAAGCTACGCTCGCCAAACCTTGTTTTCGTACGAAGTTTGGCATAGGCGGCTGTATCAGCGGATCGAAGTCCGGGCCGTGCACTGGATTGTGCAACTGTAGTGACGATGTCAGTCCGATACTGTGGCGCTTTGTTGATGTGCACTAAGTACATGAGCAGGCACAGTTTGTACTTGATACGGTGTTCGATGGGCAACCAGTGTAGCTGCTTCAACGCCGGTGTTACAGAGTCGAATGGTTTCAAGCCGACAACAAGTCGTGCTGCGGCATTGAGTACTCGCTGAAGTGGCTCAGTAGTGGACCAAGGAAGACCTGCGAGAACAGAGTTGCAGTAGTCGTTGTTGTTGTTGTAGTAATGGAGAGCTGGCGTGTTTGACAGGATGCGTTGACACTGCAGCGAGTCTGTCTGAGCAAGAAATCTGAGCTGGTTGATGAGAGTGATGAGAGAGTGCCTGACGTGTCGGCTCTTGTACAGGAGCTGATGCGCAATGTCTTTGTGTCGACTTTCAGTCACACGGTAAACATATGTTCTGCTTCTCAGGCTGCATATACGCTGTTATTTTGCATGCAAATGGCCATGTAAGTTACAGTGATGTGTTACGTTCATCTAGTCATGTTCAACCTGCAAAATGTGACTATCCTATTGTAGCCTGTTATGTTGCAACAGCCATTTGAATGACCATTTTCCAGATGACCCAACCAGGGTTGGCTGGTTTTCCCAGGGTTGGGTTTCTGCCAGCAGAAACCTTTTTCTGCCAGACATGAGGTTTTAACCGGTTAAAACTAGTTGAAAGTGGTTTAAACCAAAAAACAAAAAACTAGTACAAATAGGTATCATCTCTCTCACGAAAATGATGTCCCATGTATCTTACAAGACAAACACTGCAACACATCTGTGCATTTTTAGTCACACCAGCTACTGTTTAAAATATGCATCAACACAAATAAAAACTGCACCATGAAGCCAAGATAAGATTATGAAAGTTGACATAATTGAACATAACTGTCAAGACATAAAAGTGTAAAAGCCAATCTTTTCTACTTAACATATTCTTACATTAATCCTGGTTGAATACCTAGCAAACGGTGTCCCATTTGTGTCTGTTCTTCAAAAAAGTGAGTGCATTTGTCTAAGATATTGCTGCACTTCTTATCTTTTGGTAAAAATGTGGCAGAAACCGATTTCTACCGGGACAGTTTAAGCCACAGTTTAAACCACTGATGGCAAAAACTTGCCAACCTGAGTTTTCTCCTTTGTATTTCATCTTCACTTATTGCAAAAGAGAATCTTAGCAAGACAATGAAGTTGTCACAAAATAATGAAGATCGTCCATAGTCAGTATCTAGCGTGTGTGTGTTGGTGTTGAAGGATGAGGAAGGCCGGTGTTTTACTGACTCATTTCTGGAGCTGCCAGCGGCTGCAGCAGTTGATGACACTGATGAGAGCAAGAAGATAACCAGGTTGACAAACGTTAACTCCGTGTGTTATGGACAGATTAGAAAATTAAACGCCAACTGTTTGCAAAGTTCAGTTTTTAGCTGCTTTTATTTTTTCGTTTTTATATCTGTTTGTCTTGCATGTGTGCTGATGTGCCATTAAGATGCTACATGTAGGGCTTTCAGTTGTGTGTGTTCCTATATAGTTCAGAGGTTTTGTACGCTGTATGGTTATTGTTGCAGGTTTCCATGCAACTTTGAACAGATCAAGAGGAACCTGGACAAGGTGTGTCTGTCTGTCTTTTGTGTCTGTTCACTTGAGAAACAGCATGTCATAAATTGCCTCACAGTAGTTTACTATTCATGTGAAAATAAAGGTGAATTCTTATCTCACTCTTCTAGGTCATTGAGCGCACAAAAACTGAGTCTGTAATACAGTGCTGTGCAATAGTTACGGTAACTTTCCCTATTGCAGATGCATAGCATCACTGTGCCATCTTTAAAGAGTTGCACTTGTCTGCTTGTATAAAAGTGACTTAACCTTTTAGAAGTTCAAAATGTGGTTGCAGTTGCAACTAATTGGTACTTATCTTATCCAGCCAGCAGACATGAGAGGTGATACTGACTCCTTTGAATTCTTGTGAACTGAAGCATTGCTGAGTTGGTTGTTGACATATATTGCAAATGGTTAAGAATTTTAATGTTCATATGTTGGTCTTTAATATTGCCCAATGTGTCCAAAAAGATACATTTTTCTGTTTTTTTCAGGGCCGATACAAACGATTTGACAGGTTTCAGGAGGATGTGTTTGAAGTATTTGAATATGCGCGGAAAGTCAGCAGTGTTGACTCACAGGTACAACATACTGATGAATATTTATAACACACTGATAAATATTTGTGCTTTAACAAACTACTGTGCTTGCGGACGTTATTCTGCAGTTGCAACAAAAGTCAGAAGAGCATAGAGAAAGTTCACCATACTTTGTTTTAGTAGAGTTCATCAAAAAACTTATCTACAGAACGTACATGGCTTGTTACTAGTGGTATTTTTGCTCTCAGTGTTTTAACACTGTACGACAAGCTTTCAGACTGCAGAACATCCTGCTGCAGCGATCCTAAAAGGTTTTGTGAAGATTTTTGGGAACCTGACCTAACCACGATGAGCATGAAAAAATAGTCCACTTGTTACACAGAATGCGAGATTGTGTATGACAGTGGAAGTGAGTTACGTGTGGCGTGACGTGGAATTGGGTTGAGTCTGGTTGTGTCTGTCAGGTGTATGAAGACTCGGTGGAGTTGCAGTTGTTGAGTCTGGTTGTGACTGTCAGGTGTATGAAGACTTGATGGAGCTGCAGTTTGAGTCTGGTTGTGACTGTCAGGTGTATGAAGACTTGATGGAGCTGCAGTTTGAGTCTGGTTGTGAGTGTCAGGTGTATGAAGACTTGATGGAGCTGCAGTTTGAGTCTGGTTGTGACTGTCAGGTGTATGAAGACTTGATGGAGCTGCAGTTTGAGTCTGGTTGTGATTGTCAGGTGTATGAAGACTCGGTGGAGCTGCAGTTGTTGAGTCTGGTTGTGACTGTCAGGTGTATGAAGACTCGGTGGAGCTGCAGTTTGAGTCTGGTTGTGTCTGTCAGGTGTATGAAGACTCGATGGAGCTGCAGTTTGAGTCTGGTTGTGACTGTCAGGTGTATGAAGACTCGGTGGAGTTGCAGTTTGAGCCTGGTTGTGACTGTCAGGTGTATGAAGACTCGGTGGAGCTGCAGTTTGAGCCTGGTTGTGACTGTCAGGTGTATGAAGACTCGATGGAGCTGCAGTTTGAGTCTGGTTGTGATTGTCAGGTGTATGAAGACTCGGTGGAGCTGCAGTTGTTCTTCATGAAGCAGCGTGATGAGCTGTGTCGCCGCGGTGAAGTCCTGCTCACTCCAGCGCTCAACTACACAGTCCAGCAGTTGACCAGCAACATTGATGACCAGCGACATGAGCAGACGTCACGTGAACAGCAGGACGACGATGACCGCAAGAGACACGCAGCAAGTGCCGCCGTCGTCAAGGCTTCATCAGCACAAGTGAGCTCAGCCCTCACTGTCTCACAACCGACTAACTGTCATGAACATGTCAGAACGGCCAAAAAGTTTGCTGAATGAACTGCCATGTGCAGGCTCTGTTGCATAATCCACCCTTGATTCATTTGTTGATTTTGGTGCTATATATATATTGTTTGCTTGTTTACTTGGCTTCCCCCACTTACTTCCTTTTTTCTTTACTTATTTTTCCTTACTTATCTACTTCCTTACTTACCTTTTCCTTTGAGAATAGGCCCGCTCCATTTCCAGGCTAGAGGTTGTAAGAGGCGACTAAACCTGGGTTTAGGTTGTTTAAGTTTATCTTCAATTATAGTATTTTTGTGTTCCTGATGCATGGTTATTGTGCTTTGTAGTGAATTTAGTTATTCGCATTAGCCTAGGTTTATTGTATATTTCTGTGGTTGTTCTGCTGGTTTTGATTTTGTTTTCTCAATACTAGTTGCGAGATTAGCTAAGAAGAGCATCTTCAAAATGACCTATTTTGTGTCGAGTGAGATGTGAAACCTTAACCAGTAAACAGTGTACAATGAACTGCCTGCACATAGGCTGAAGTGACTCGTCACATATCTGTGGTCGCAATACGATCGCCATTTTGTGGGGCATCACCGTCGTACTGTGCGTAGTTAACTGGTGAAGATTTGTCACGTTGTTTGAATAAAATTGAATCAGTTGGTTTCAGAATATGTCCGTACTATCGCTATCTTACCAAGAAAGTGATGTCAGAATAACAAACATTTTGCAGAGCTTGCCCCACAAAATGGCGGAAAACAGCTGGCATAGATATGATATGAAGAAATTACGTCACTGTCAAACCCTGTGTGCACTGTAAAAGACAATCTAACGATTTTTCGTCCTGTCATCATTTCTCACAACAGTTGTAGATAAATGAGCCTAATTCTGCAAGATACCCAGCCAGTTGGCCACCGTTAGCTGTAAGTACTGTTGTGTACTGAGTGTAGCTGACTTACAGTGTGATTCTTGTGGTATAACAATCAGGTTCAGGTTGCCAGCCAGTACTAAAATTTTGATGTATTTTTGAAGGTCTGGAAAGTGTCAGATCCTGTTAAGATTATGGAAAGGCTTGTTATCAGTTATCTGTAGCGCATAATGTAACACACTGTGAATGTGCGTGTGCGCTTGCATGTGATATTACTTCTGCCACAGTTGAACAAAGCTCACCAAAGTGGCACTTTTCCAGAGGAAATGGGTCTAATTAGACTGTTTTTTTGTGATCATGAAAAGGGCTCAGCTTAGTGTGTCTTTTGATGTATTTTTCACCTAGTCCACTAATCGCAAAGGTTCTGTTTAGTGGACCTGGCGTGTCATGGAGTAACTCTGGATGAAAGAAAGTTGAGTGTGTGCGTATATGATGCTTGTGTTTTGTAGGAGACATCGGTCGAGTCATTTGAGTACAATGGAGTAGTCTATCGTGTGGGAGACTTCGTCTACGTTGAACAGAGGTGAGTTTATGTTTCTTTTGTTGCCTGTCTAAGACAACATAGCTCTCCTTACCAGTTTTGTTGTAGAAAAAACTTGTGCTGCATTTTATACCAGGTCACATTTAGCATAGATGAGGTTTTGTGAAGAAGTTCTAATTGCTTCTTTTCACTATTAATTGACAGTGATTTTTAGACTTTGTGACAGACAGACAGACACCCGTTTAATGGCTCTTTTTGAGGACAACTTGAGTAAGCCGGTACCAGAGAGGTTAAACTAATCTGAATTTTAATGAAGCAAGAGATGATGGGGTGGCAGTGGCATCAGCTGGACCATATGCAAATCGTTTGCACCTCACTCCAGACAAACATACCAGCGCCTCATCACTTGCTTTTTTTGAGGCTAGATGCTCTTCCTGAAGGTAGTGACACACTAGAAAGTTTTCTTTCGAAAGTAACTTGCGAAAGAAACTTGCAAGAATAGAACATGTTCTAATCATGAAAGTTTATTTTGAAAGAAGAAAAATTGCGAAGTTTTCATGACAAACATGCAAGATTTCTTTCGAAAGTCACCTTCTTGTGTGTCACTACCTTGACGCCTATCCAACAGTGTCAAGGCACTGAAGGCTATTTTTTAAAACTTTGTGAATTGTGAACAAATGGAATTTAATGTTTTGTGTTATTTATGCTGATGCTTTATTTTGTATACTTCTTCACTGAGCTTGTAATTTGTGTTGAACTGTGTAGCTACAAAGTTAGTTTTTTTTACCACTTTCATATTGTCTTATTAAATCAGTATAAAATTTATTGAATTTAATGTTTTTGGTATTTATGTTTTATTGTTGCCAAGGTAAGGATATAATACAGAGACACTGTATGTAACATTGTTGACGAGAACTCTAGCATCTTTTCCCTTATCCAAATGTGCTAGTTACCATCAGCAAGGATGTTTGGCAGTAAAACTTTGCTCCAACAAAATGCTGCAGTTCTTAACTGGGGATGCCGGCTGATACATGTTGACGTATATAATGGCTGTAGAGCGGTTGTTTGTGTCTGTCTGTTGCAGAGACAAGGAGAAGGGCAATGTGCCTCACATTGTCTCCTGTGAGCGCCTGATGATCAATCAAGATGATGAACACGGCCTGTATGGCTGCTGGTTTCTTCGTCCCAATGAAACTTTTCACCTTGCAACCCGCAAGTTTCTACAGAAGGTGTGAAATCTGAGACTTTTTACTCTGATTTGCCACTGCAGTGCTGCATTCTGCATTTCTCAGTTGTTTTTGTTTTGTGAGCAAGTTGAGTACAGCCTTCAGTGGTGTTATGTGATGTCAGGCTGAGCACCTAAGCTGCATTCTTTGTCATCAACCAAGTCTGGTGGGTTAACTGGGTTCCCCTCCTACATTATGAACGTTTTTCATAAACAACTAGAATGTGGACCAATGCTCAACCTGATGGCCGCCCTGCTGAATATAGATGGCGCCATCTGTCTGTTCAATGCCTTCAAGTTTGGCTGACACCCACTACTAGAGTGCTGTGCAGTAATGCTGCCAAGATGCGAAACCCATTGAAACTAGAAACCGTAAGCATCGCCAAGCCGCTGCAAAACCGGCAGCATGCGCCCCTAATGCTGTCAACACTAGGGTGCAAGG
>Ga0209259_1000320_pt1 | contig 13805 bp, 9 predicted proteins | sample WorMetGr2BELIZE1_FD_187417 | JGI IMG/M metagenome (GOLD analysis project Ga0209259, IMG submission 187417) | Marine gutless worms symbiont microbial communities from Max Planck institute for Marine Microbiology, Germany - Inanidrilus... ...
CTTGTGGAATGTACCAAGTTGCGGGGTATCCATGAAAAATATTTCACAGTTTCTTCTGTTAAGGAATTGTTTGAAAGAAATTTTATCCAATAAAGTAACTTTTACTGGAGTGGTGCAACCCGTTGCCACGTGTCGCCAATCGCCATTATCTCCATAAGCCACCTATTGTCATTATGATTCTCACAGTCCCCATTCTCATTATGAGGTGATTCTTATTATGATGTCTCGCGCCGCCTACGGCACTCGCAGCCCCCGTTCTTATTATGACGTCATTCTCACTGTGACGTCATTCGCTACTGAGCTGGCCACGCTCACCGTTGTGGACGTACGGACACCTCACTGCGTTTAATATATAAAGATGGCCAACTTGTAATGTTTGTTATTTCCGTTTACATTAGCTGTATAGCCTTGGTTTTACATTTCCTTTTTTATGGTTACTTAGTTATTACGATTTTTTAATGATCATTAACCTTATGGCACTAAATATGTATTGTTCTGATGTGCCATTAAGAAACTACTCGCTCACTGTACTTGGGATTACCACTTTCAGTATGTTAGCAGCACCGTAAGTCAGACTCAGGATTACCACTGACGTTAAAGCAACAGGATTAAATCTAGCAGCTTACAAAACCCAGCAGCTTCACATGCTGCTAATGTAACATTTTGCACTAGTTGGCCCCGTGCACTCTCCGGGGCCGTAACTAAGTAGGTAATTTTAATGTGCCTGCGATTCACTTGTTGATTTCGGCACTGTATATGTGTGCATGTGGCTTATTCATATTATTTGTTTTTGCTTACCTTTCCTGTTTGTATTTTTCCTTCTTCCTTTTTTATGCATCTTACCTTCTCTTCTATCTCTTACCTTCCAGAATATGGACCTGCTCTGTTTCCAGGCCGGAGGTCGTAGGAGGCGACCGAACATGGGTTTAGTTTGTTTTGTGTTGATGTTCGCTGTATTTTTAGTTAAGGATGCATGTTTGTTTAGTTTATGTCGGTTTAGTTTTAGTCTTGTGATGCGATAGTTGTCTCCCCTGTTATAGGCGCTAGCGTAATAATTTAAATGAGCCTCTCGATCCCTTTCCCTTTTTTGGGTGGCTGCTGAACAAAAAGGCAGCCAAGATGACGTTAATATATCGCTAGCCTTCCTTCACTGGGTACGGATAACTTTCCATCCCTGACCTTTCGTCTCTGCTATAGCCGTATTTGTGCTGAAAAGGGACGTTAAACACCAACTAACTAACTGCACTAGTTAATGGCTGTGGTGTTGTACAGGGCTGCTGGAAGAGATCCCAGATGCTGACAAGTGGCTCGCTGACGTCCTGCGGTCGTTGCCGTAGAACACAATCTGCCTGTTTTTCGCTTGTTCACCACAGAATGTTGTCACGCCGACGTCTTTGTTCTTAACTTTTTGCTTTTTTGTGTTACTGTTGTTCAGAAACTTCTATCATTTAAAATTAAAAATGAAAATTGGCATCAATTGGTTGAACAGTACATATATTCAGTTTTGTGTAGTTTTCTGAAATTATTATACTTGTTTGGTTCGATGTATTCTCACCATTTCGTTTTTTGTGGTTGGTCACTGTTGTTAACAAACTTTCACCGTTTACAGTGTCGTATTCTGAAGTGCACGTCGTAATTTTCTGTATGTCCATTGAATTACTGTTTGTTTAGCTTGAAAATGTATAATGTGACATATGTAATTTCCTGTGAATTTAAATTTTAAAATGTTGTCGTTCGTTCGTTACTGTGGGCACGGGTCCAGCGTCTCTGGACCCCAACACTGAGGCCTTTTGTATACAGGCCCAATGTGCTAGCCCAGGAGTGGAGGGGATTTGGTTGATGAGTGTATGCGAGTGTATGCATGATATGTAGGGTGAGGAGGGCTGAGTAGGCGTGAACAGCTTGTCAGGTTACTTCTAACGTGCCCCTTCAAGACGTGGCCTACTGTCTGGCTTAGGCCTGACTGACTGGCGCCTATTATTCAACGCCAGCCAGAGGTCCAGCCACATCTATCAGCTTCGGCTCACGTCAGCGTGGCTAATACCTTGACGCTGCTAATCAAGATGCCAGCAACAGTCACAGTTTGTAGAGGACACCGTCGAACCCTCTGTTGCCTGCCCGGGATTATCTCCCTGATCATCATGTGCATAGGAATTATTTTGAAATAATTACTTTTGGTAGGCGGATATGCCTTACCTGGGCCGTGGCTCAAATTGAACTTCGAACCTCGGCCACTGGGCATGTCACGCTCTACTGCACATAGCGCCCAGGTGATTAGACCACTGGACTACACAGGCAGATATTTTAAAATGTCATTCTATTCCACATCGCGTGTCATATTACGAAGACAAGAACATGTGCAGCGTTTCACTGTGATGTTTTTGCAATGTATCTGCAATTGTTCAGCATACTACTGTACAGCTGACAAACACACATCTTGTATAGTGATATAGTTATATTGTTGAACTACAAAAAATTATGAGAAAACACTGGCTAGCAACTTAACAGCAGCAAGCATAAACAGGACAGCATGCAAGTCAGCATAACAAAATGACAGAATATCAGGTTTCCTTTTAGACAAGCTGGTCACGGGTAAGGCATAATTGTGAATGTTTTCTTACAACAGAATCTGATTATTGAAAACAACCAAAATTTGGGGTTCTTAGGTACAACATGGCACCTATATGTCATTGAATGCTATTTGCCATGTTGCTCAAAGACACTGTAGCTGCAACCATCAGATGACTCATTCCTCAACCGCAAACATGAAAGTGGTTTCATTTATCAGGAATGCGTTTTGGATTGAAATTATGCCTTTAGGATGCATGTGCCAGATGACATAACAGCAGAAATGCCACAAAAGGTCTCATATGTACTGTGAATGTCTTACAGTTAGCAACAGTACTGGTGAGACAAAATTGCCATTTTCTGCACAGTTCAAGCGGTATGCTAGACATTCTGGCACAGCGGCCTATAAAGCACTGAGCCTTGCAGTAAATAGAGGACTACTAGAGCCTGCAATTTTGCATGCCCTATGGAATTTTGGAAAATGTCGGAAATTTGTCGTATCATTGAACTGACACACAACTTTGTGCTGTGCTTGCCAGTAATATAATCGTCTGTGATATAGCCGTATATGTGCTGGAAAGGGACGTTAACTCCAACCAGTCAGTAATATAAATTGCAGCCATGTTCTAAATTCTCTCATGAAACATACAAGTAGAAATGTGACACTAAGCTAAATACTTAGGATATCACCCCCAAAACCTATTTTATATTCCAGAATAATAAAAGCAAGTTTACAGAGCACTTTTTGTATATCTGGTACCATCACAGTATGCTGCAGATAACTGTGGTAAAGCAGTGTTTATAGTGCTGTCATCACAGCTTACAGCTACTGTGAGATCACCGGGTTCGTTTGATGATATATTGAAAGTCGCTGGTTTTCTCTACATTCAGAAAATCTTGTACTGAATTAAGGCCATTATACCGAGCGACCACTATCTGAAAAACCTCAACACCTGGAAAAGTCAGAATTAAAGACAAGTCTGGGAAAACGTGGTATTTCCAGTACCCCCTACATCTATTTTTTTATCAAATCCACATTACTTGAACTTCAGTACGTGGACCAGACTGGTTTAAGTGGCACTTATTTCAGGTACCATTTTCTGACAGCCAGTGTTACCAGACAGCTCAATGCCCATTGGTTCCACAGGTGACTGGAAGTTAGGAAACTTATGCTGTCTTGGAAGTGGTGACCTTGATTATAACGGCATACAGGCCTGTACGATGTAATGTTGCTGAACAACAGCTGTCTACTACATCAACTTAGAACACACACACATATAGATACATGTAATGTATACATCAAATATATTACATGCATTGCTAATCTGGTCAACGATTTCAAAACAACGTCACAAACCTGTGAGTAGGTCATTTCAGAGACAAAGTCTTTATAAGCAATCAGTAACCAAAAAATAAACAAATATACAGACACAAAAACTAATCCCAACACAAGCAAATTGGCCCTAGTTAATACAGATGCAGAAAAACTTATGAAAACCCAAACCAGTGGTTGTCTGTAACTGCTCATGTATCGACAGGTTATTGTGCACAACTGTGAAACAATACAGTTCTGATAATCTTCCATCTTATCCTCCAGACAACCACCATTGCTCAGATGTCTACTGGAGGGACACAAGTCTGCAAGCCATTAAAAAACTTGTCAGTCATCAACAGACTTGAACAGAATCTGGCTCATGCACATTCTACGAGAATGCAATTTCTGACCAGCATCAATGTAACATATTTCTAGCAGCTAAAAGGTTTGCTTTTATCAGAATCAGAGAAGGACCATGCAAAATTGTAATATTCTGCTAGTCATGTCAGAATGTCTAAACATCAGGTATGATTTCCAGTAGACATTTTGACCAAAATTAAGTACACTGTGCAGTTTTTTTCGAAGCAGAAAGTAAACTAAAGTGATAGGCCCCATCTAACGCCTGTCATCCAATCAATAGGCAACTTAGCAGACAGTTACCGAGATTACTAACCTCAATATCAATTGATCCTGCTTTACCACGAGATATTTTGTACTGATACACTCTCAAGTACAAGAATTGTGACAAATGTGCAAACTTACAAACTAAACCAGAAAATTTCCAGAAGACTGTAAATTTTCAGTAGATTTGCAGGATTTCCAGGAGTGATAAGACACCCTGTATGTAGTATGTACTTGTTTGGCATCCCATCAGCAGCAGTCTTCCATGGAACAAGAGGTTATGAAAACTGCTGCCAAGCATCCTATCTTCGGCTGTTGTCTTTAGTGCATAGCACTGTATAGCACACAGTAACTCCACTGGTTTTCTTTCTCATTACATTTCGTACCAGTCGCAGCCGACGCGAAATGTATACTGGTCACACGCGTTTGTGTGTCTGTTTGTCCATCGCCGCATGCCCACACTACTGCACGGACCCAGATGTAACTTGGGGGAATGTGCACTATTGGGCAGATTTGCAATCGGTGCACAGGTTTCGTTGCTATAACATGCCGCGAACGCGAAATGTCAGCGAGTGCTTGTACTCGCCTATGCCTGATTGGTTTCCTTTTCATTTTTGCTTTCACCACAGCTGTTCATCATGTCTTATGTGCTATCCAGTGGTGCCTATGTTGCAATTCAACTAGCCCTCAATGCTTCGTTTTCTACCTACCCAATTGCTCCTTTCCATTCTCAAAATCTGCATTCTGCTTGTGAAAGTCAATGCTACACTTCCCATCAGACACTTAAAAAGCTTTCATTAGTTCCACAGTCAACTTACAGCTTCACAGCCACTTGTCATCTCGGTTGCATTTTGACTTGCCTTTCCTCCTCTAACGTCAGACTTCCAAAACTCACTTGATCAACAGGACGGCCATCTGGCCTGTAAACGAGTTACTCTCAGCATCGCAGATGAACCCACACGACGCACTTCGTTAGACCCATCATGTTATATACAAAGGTGGACACTCAAGTGTGATAAACTGGAGATGATCTTCAGTTGAACTAAGTTGCGAGACAAGTTGACACCATGGCAAAATTTTTCCAAGTCTAGAGTTTGGGGCAAAGTTCCCGAGAGAAGTACCCTTATTTCTGAAGGTACACAAATTCCCTTACATCACAGCATAGGGCAAGCGGAGACACTATGCCAAAAAACAACTCAATCCATAGCCATTTTGATAGGACACGGCCATACTGCACTAGCATAGCGTCGTGCGGGTAAAAACCCGTACCACTTATCCTAGACGTTCTCTTTCAGAACGTGAAGGAAAAGTATCAAGGAGGCAATTGGCTAACACAGGAAAACAGCTGTTAGAATGGTCTCTGTGTGTCAGTTATGACTTATACAGCAGTCACGAAATAACTGGTAAGCAAAACTTGGAAAACATTTTACTTTTGGGCTTTACTTTTGCAAAGAGGAAGTCCAAGGCAAAACAACGAACTGGTAACAAATGCTTGTAATGCACTAATGTTCACATGACTAACGCACACAGCCACACCACACAATCATCAATGTCCAGTCTTCATTACAAGTAGAAAATCACACACAACACACCAGTCTGTCACAGTGTACACGTACAACAGCCGACTGTTGGAGCAACTACTCCACAAGCACCAAAGGACCCATATCTACCACGCACAACTAACCACACTCGATAAGTGCACAGTTACAGTACAAGATAATAACAGACATCAACTTGCCAATTATACTCTCATATCTGTACAAGATATGTTGTTCTAAGTGCAGCACAGTGGAACGTATTTTCACAGCACTGTATAAAAACAGGTGAATAATTTAAGTTTCAATTTTGCAAATGCAGCCAACAATAATACTGTCTTCTGTTCCACTGGATTTCAGTTATGCGTGCCTGTTATGTTTTTTTCTGATTATACAGTGGAAAAAATCCTGGACAACATTGTGTCCCACAATCCCGAACGGAAAAAGTCAGCTGCTTCCGAGGCTGTTGGACATGAATGATGCTAAGTACTTTGGTGATGAAATCCAGAAATGATTATGATGATGATTATTATATATTATCAATAATAATAATAAAACTTAGAATCACTATACAGGCGGGCCAGTAGCTGATGCTTTACTAGAAAACAGTCAGTAAACTTGGTCTTGCAAACTGCAAGCTTGGGACGTACATTCTGGACTAAACACAAATCACAAACGTACAACGACACTGTCACGAAAACTGAAATATCACCAATTACAAGAGATGTTTATGGTGCTAAAAATTGTTACAACTCGTAATTCGACGACAGGATCACCAACTGAGCTTGGCATATACACGCAACAAGATTAATGAAAAAGAACGCGTGGCTACAGGGTACTGTATTAAAATAGACCGTGAAAAAAGAACAAATATGCAGACATGTACGTAGCAGTCGACTCTAGGCACCACAAAATATTTACCACAACTGCGCATGACTGGAAACGACAGCAGCACAAAAATGCTTCGTGGTCGGCAGCTATTACGAACAGCAGAATTCACCAGCTAGAATATGCCACAATGGAAATTTCTTCAACAACCCTAAATTGGACACCGACGCTCAACTGCGTAGCATCGCAGCAGTCTGATAATTAGCCTAACATTATATGAAGATTCATCAACACATCACAGAATTATTTCTTCTTATAAATAAACCATATACACAAGTAATCCACAACAATGGCCAGTGATGTTACATCTTATTAGCAGGACATGTTGAGCAGGCAAACACAGAGTCAGCAATGGTGAAGAAGATGACAACTGTTCAGAGGTTTTCTTCAAACGATGCCATCAGTTCACTCTGTGCAGTCATGTCAATCTGGTTTGCTCTCTGTTTAAACAGCAACAAACACAACAAGTGGTCAAAGAATTTTCAGAAGAGGCTGCATCACAGTGGCGATTTTTCATTGGGAAAATATAACATAACACTCGACTGTTTCTGCAGCCGGCCAACAGGAATTCTGGTCAACAGCATGTGGAGAAATCCAGATGGCATCCCCTCCCTCAAAAGTGCCCCTTCCCGTGGGGGATGTGGACCCCATCTAATATATAGTTCCTTGGGTCTACCCGAGTCAACATCCCAAATAGCATCTCAGTCAGTTCAGCAGTTTTTGCAGGGTTCACAGTCACCACAGACAAACTGACCCAACAGATTATGCTACTCTGTCCATAGCAATAGGCCACATCTAGCTAGTGCTGTGATGTGGATAATAACAGCAAAAATAACAATAATAATTCCACTTAATGACCATTTTTACAGGTGAACCTGGGTCACCCAGTTTCCCTGGTTCCATCTCAGGTCCTTATATTCCATCTGTTCTGCAACAGAACCTCTGGGAACTAGTGCCACAGGGTTCTTTTACAGACCGGATGTCCTTCCTGTCACCCAACCATCAGTGACAAAGCACTGAAGGGAAAAGATAGCACTAACCCTAACCAGTGGCCTGGACTTGTTCTTTCTTCTTCCCTCATTGACATCTGATGGAAGGGGTGATGCTCCCTTTATGCTGGCACTCTTAAGTCAGTGCCAACGACGACAACAATACTAACTAGAAATGTGCGACAATGCCCAACATGATGCCGCCCTGCCGAATATAGGTGGCGCCCTCCGTTCAACGCCGCAAAGTTTGGCTAACGCCCACTAGTAAAGTGCATGCTGCCAAGACGGGAAACCCATTGAAATCTGCAGGGGTGCCTCAAACTTGCCAACAGATGTCAGCCGGTAGTAAGCCGAAGTTCACCATATTATGAGGACATGTGGAGGAGATATTGCTGTTTACCAGGTTTTTCCGATTGTCAATATGTGCCTGAATTGCAAAGATACGGCCCGATAAAGTTACGCGATGGTGCAGAGATGGCGATTTTTTGCATCCTGTATTTACAGTGAGCCGCGTGCAGCACATTTCAGACCTGCATTCTAAATTCGAACTACGGCCACACGTGTCGAAGTATGGTAGACATCCAATCTGCGACGGCTGAGATTAGGCGAGGAAGAAAAGATAGAATGGCCCCCCTATTACATAGGGCGGCCATAATAACAAGTGGTCAAAGTAATTTGACAAAAGACCGCATCGCCGCCGCAGCAGACGGTTCAATAGTATTTGCCAGGTGGTACCAATGTGCCCTCCCATGTGGGCACATTGGCGCCATCTTGCGAATACGATTGAACTTGTGCTTACTTCGGCTCAGCAGAGTCCAAACCCAAACAGCAAATCAATCGGTTAAACTGTTTCTGCACAGCTCAGGGCCGAAAGTCTCTGTACCTTACGATGGGCACCCCTTTCCCCCAAAATTGCCCCTTTCCATGGGGGGATCTGGACTCCAATCGAATACATGATTCCTTGGGCCCATTCGATCCGACAACCCAAACAAGCTGCACAACACATCGGTAGCTACGATGGCCTACAGGGCACTGGAAACCAAGACCACTGTGCAGTAGCCACACAGGGTGTCTCCAAGCGGAATCCGTGCTGGTGTGGCTGGCGGCCTGTTGTCACAGGGCGCTAGAAAGTAGCGGCGATCGCCGATTGTGTGCTGACCGTGGCACAGACAGACGCTTCCGATTTTTATAATATAGATGTTTACCAAGATTGTCCTGAAAAAAGGCCATTACACATATGCAGTAGTAGTGTAGTATCACACGGTAAGGTCGTAAGGGTAAATTGGTACTGACCAAGGGTGCTGATGCTCTAAAGCTGGAAAGGTAACTGTGGGCCTACCAGAAAGTAATCACAGCTTGCTGGTGGGTTTATGACTAATGGGTCATTTGTCTCGGAAACTGGAGATCAGCATTGGCCTGTGGTCCTTTGGACTACGGGTATTACATTCGTACATTCTATGAAAAGTTATTCGACTTCGACGACCATGCCCACAAAGGGGCAACTTGTCAAATGCAGCACTATAATAACATCCTGCCTGTAGGCACAGTCATTAAAAGTCAAAACGTCAAACATGATTCCGTAAAATATGCATAAGCTTTGATGTAACAACCAGTGCACCAAAAATGATTGAACACTGTCACTTCCAATTAAGATAATGGCAGATCAGTGACACTGTCTAACACTGCTGCAATTTAATGACCTCAGAGTGAACAAATGTGGTTTCTGTCTCAACACGTACACCTTTAGAGTGGTGCATGAGTTTGTCATCATTGGTCATACTACTACTACTACTATGACTACTACTACTACTACTACTACTACTACTACTACGACACTACATTCAGCTTTTGTTTTACAGACTTTCTTTCCACAGTCTCCTCAGACTGGGCCAAGTAACACAAAATGGAACCTTTGTGGATAACTGGAAAAAGGCTTTTTACAGGCCGGCTGTAGGCCAACCAACAGTGACCTAGCACTGAAGAACTTCAAAGCACAGACCCCAACCATGGACAATCACCCACGGCACCCCCATCTTCCTTTATCCCCCAACATACACTAGAGGGAAGGAGGCCACTCCAGCACGTATGCTGGATCTCTGATTACTGGTCACAAATCTCAATAATTCAGACAAATAACTGACATAAATAAAAACGGTCTAAAACTTCGAAAATCTGTAAGAGCACACAGAAAGACGTAAACTTATTCAATATCAAGAATGCTGGTAATATCAAGATACAAAACTGTCAAGGCAACACATTTCTAATTTAAAATGCAAAAGTGCCACATTCAGTGACAGTCAAACAACAGTGTTGTACAGCAGTAGTCAGTGAATACTGTCGACGGACTCAACTCACTGCAGCCAGTCGTCGTCTCTGCTGCTCGCGTTGACGTTCGCGCTCCTTCTGTGCCATGAGCTGTGACTCAGTGAGGGGCTGGCTCGGCTGGCTGCCGGTGTCACGCTGCTGCGCCTTCAGTGCACTGTCCAGAGCTTCTTCCTCCTCGCGAGCTCGCTGTCTCTCGCGCTCCGCCTTCGTCCGCTCCGCCTGCTCCAGCTCCAACTTGCGACGCCGCAGTTCCGCCTGCTCGCGACTGACCCGCTCCTGTCAATACGCAGTCCATCGTAACATTAACTTCGCGGACAGAGAGTGAAGTTTGTTACGCCAAAAGCTAACAAAGCTGGCCACACACACACACGAACTGTTTCAATTGCCACTTTCCAGCTGAATCCGGGTTAGGCAGTGTTTTTGGATCCGGAGGGGCGACTGATGCAAGGTTTTTATGTGGCTGAAAAACAAATGTTCAGCCCGAAAGCTTAGCAGACTTTATACTATTAAATGCGAAGCACAGCCATGTTTGTCACTTCAGGGTGTCTACGAATCCCACCAAATTTTGACGGCATTTCCAGACAATTTCCAGGAGACAATCTTAACAAAATTCCAGTAACAAAAATCTCTGACATCATAGAGATCTTGTTCACCCACGAAATGTAGCTATCATACGAAATATATACCACAATCATCACGTTCCCAACAATTGGACTGGAGCAAAATGTTCATGACTGGATTGCCTTCTAAAGTTGTCGTTTCCATCAGCTAAAAAATTTCCAGAAGGATCAATTAAATTCAAGATTTCCAGTACTTCCACACTGCACCTACAGCATTCAAATAATTCGTTACCTCTCCCACAGATACATATTCATGTAATTTCTGGAGACTTTTCAACAAAAATTAATAAGAATTTGGCGGCAATGTGTACATGTGTGCTGTCATATCAGCTGTGGGCAACAGCATTCTTCACTCTTCTCTTGGCAGTGCCTCCAGCGTTGCAGTGACATTTTCTTGAGCACAGACAAAACACGGACATAACCTTCAATGACGTCCTGCTTGACTACATACCCGTTCCTCTTTCTCTTTGGCAGCTTTCTTGAACAATTCGAAGCTCATGGCAGTCGTCGACTTTTTAACGGTGCTAGTGCCGGAAGTCTGTGATGAAGCCATACTAGCAAGACTTGACCATGACCCAGCATTCTTTAGCTTCACCTCCTGAACAAAAAAGATTTTAAAAAATCATGTTACTATTATGCAGTGCTGTAATAACTCAACAAGTTGTGTAGGGGAAAAATCATAAATATTATTATTAAACAACAGCAAACGTCGATAGTAGCAAAATAACACAATGCAACGGTCCACAGAGTAATAAGTACGACTAACAGCAGTTCTGACCACTGGTATTCATGCTGCTGACGTACAGAACAAGGCAGCAACAGCTCACCACTATCTGTTCTAGTCGAGTGACCTGTCTAACACTGCTGCAATTTAATGACCTCAGAGTGAACAAATGTGGTTTCTGTCTCAACACGTACACCTTTAGAGTGGTGCATGAGTTTGTCATCATTGGTCATACTACTACTACTACTATGACTACTACTACTACTACTTAAGCCCCATTTACACGATACAACCTGTTGTCAAACCCGTTTGACAACCGGCTGTATCGTGTATACAGCCATTTGTCAAACCGGTTATACAACTGGTTGTATCGTGTAAACGGGGTATTACTAATACTACTACTACTACTACGACCCTACATTCACCTACATTCTAGAATTCTGAACACAAGGAATATACTGTAAGGTGCCACAAAGCTACACTAATAGAAGGCTACAGATGCTGCACTAGTAGGTCAGCTGCAGTTCAGAGTGCTTCTTAATACTAGAATTCTATAGGACTATTCTCTAACAAAAAAAACAACTGCAGCTATACCGTTGTAGCTGGTTTCTTTGGCACTTGAAATTTGTCATCGGCCGTGCCATGAGACGTAGGCATCAGCTGAGCAAGGCCTGGTGACGTATCAGCTGACATCGTTGTGCCATCTAAATACCACATTTATGCAGATGGGGCATTCAAAGAGCAGAAACAACTAAATTATAAACTATAATGTGGGCCAATGCCCAACGTGATGGCCTCCCTGCCAAATATAGGTGGCGCCCTCTGTTCAACACCGCAAAGTTTGGCTGCCGCCCACTACTAGAGTGCTGTGCATTAACGCTGCCAAGATGCGAAACCCGTTGAAATTAGATGGGATGCCCCAAACTCGCCAACAGATCTCAGCCGCTAGTGGGCCGAAGTTCACCAGATTGTAAGGATATGTGCAGGAGATATTGCTGTTTAATCAAGTTTTTTTTCCGATTGTCAATACGTGCCTTAGTTGCGAAGATATGGCCCGACAAAGTTGTGCAATGGTGCTCAGATGTCAAATTTTTTGGCTATTTTTTTGCGTCCTGTACTTTCAGCGAGCCGTGTGCAGCACATTTCAGACCTGCATCCTAAATTCGAACTAAGGCCACACCATGTGTGGAAGTATGGTAGACATCCAATCTGCGACGGCTGAGATTAGGCAAGGAAAGAAAAAAAAGATAGAAGAAACCACAGGACAAAAATATAATGTCCGCATCTGCTACACAGGGCGGCCATAATTATTACAAAATACATCCTCACAATGTTCTCTTCGGTGTTCTGACGTTGTTGGCTGCATGACAGGAAGGTGGATTCAACCTGTAAAATAATGTTCTACTTATGCTGCATTCTCTTGGACTCGTGAACTCGTAATTACCACCTCGTGATATTGCAATCACAAGATGGGCAAAAGCTGTCCAGAAACACATAAACATGATTGTTAAGCGAATGTTGTCGTTTGTTATAATAATATTAATAAACAGTTTATATGTAAAAAAAACTGCAAATTTCAACCAGTAATGCTTCTCTAACATTTAAAATATCAACCAGTTGCTATATTGATATTATCACATCCACCTATACACAATTCATTACATTTCTCGTCCTCCGCCATCTTAAGTCGATAAGTGGAGATGCAATTTTTTCTGGAGTTCACAACTTCTGAACATGAGATCACGAGTTCACGACAACGTTTTGGGATGGATCTAACTGTTGTGTTTATGGTAAACACGACTTTACGAGCCCAACAGAACGCAGCATTATGCCCAAAGGTTCTCTTACAAAACAAGTAACGAAAAATCAAACGGGCAACCAGCTAAACAAGGTTTACCTGGAAAATGGCCACTAACTGGAACGGTGTGCGTGTATGTGTCCTTCTCACAACACAACAAAAAAAAGAAGCACTGTAAGGGAGTTTGTTTTGTTTAGTTAGCTGGCTTTTTCTGCACTGATCTTTTTACGCTGATATTAATTACGGCCACCCTGTGGAATAGGGCAGGCCATTATATTTTTGCCCTGTGGTTTCTATCTTTCCTCTTTCTATCTTTTTTTCTTTCCTCGCCTAATCTCAGCAGTCGCAGACTGGATGTCTACCATACTTCTACACATGGTGTGGCCTATAGTGCGAATTCAGAATGCAGGTCTGAAACCTGC
>Ga0209259_1000321_pt1 | contig 13792 bp, 4 predicted proteins | sample WorMetGr2BELIZE1_FD_187417 | JGI IMG/M metagenome (GOLD analysis project Ga0209259, IMG submission 187417) | Marine gutless worms symbiont microbial communities from Max Planck institute for Marine Microbiology, Germany - Inanidrilus... ...
GCAAAAGTGTAGGTCGTTGTTTACGCCGGTGTGGCTTGGAAAAATCTCAGAAAAAAAAGTAAGCAGTCTTAAAAGGATTTGATAATAGGATAATCGGATTTCATAAGTTCTTTTAGTTAGCATTCTGTTGTTGTCTGTCATGTTATGTATTTGCATGACATTTATTAGGTTTTGTTGATAAGTAAAAGGATATTTGACGTCGTGTGTGCACATTTGCCATGCTTCTGCGGTGTTCAATTGTGTGTTTGGCCTGTTAAACTGATGACATTTTTCATGTTCATCATTGGCATAATGATGCGCTGTCCAATCACGGTTCTTGTCTAGCAAATCTGGAGGCCTGGCCCCATGACGAGTGTAGTGCTTAAGCCTATAATGGCAAAGCCTCTGGTCAGGAAGTCAGGGGCAAAGCCTCCTGAAGCTGACAGCATATTGACAGTAAAATAGATAAATTCTCGGCTTAAACTGTGCATCATCGTAAGTTTTTTGTGGGATAAAACAGACCGTACATTACACCCACAAAAAAACCCAAAAATTTTATGACTACAAATTACATCAGTGTATCATGCCCGTCTGTCAAAAGTCAAAGCCATGCGATTTTGCTGTGAGCGGGTTGCATTAAGCACAAAACAGAAGTTACCAAAGTGCACAGGTTACCAAATTTAAGAAACAGTTTGCATGGGTTGGATGTAATAGTAATCTTTATTCGCAGTGAATGCAACTGATGCACACCAATGTAAACGTACCATTTCTGAGGCAAGTTTACTTCTAGATTAAAATTGAATTGCATGCGGTGTAGAACTTTTGCTTTATGTAAGGAACATTATCGTCGAGTTAAAACCAGGAAAAAAATATAAAAATGACATCAAAAAATTGTGGCACATGCCACAACAGTTGCGCAGCACTTTAGTTGCAGTGCGATACTAAATTAGTGTTATCGTCAGCGACATTGGGGGCCTGGAAGAAAACTGGGGGTGGCTGTGCCCCCGGATCCAACCTAGAAGCGCGTCTGGCACTGTCCGTCATGAATTATGCTGATCTGATAAAACACATATCCAGTCTACACGATGTAAACATTAGTATTACTCTACATGTATTGATAACTCTGTCTTTGGGCATGTGTTGGTGATGCATCCAGTAAGCAGTCAGAGACACGCAGAAATCATCATCCGGGTGTTTATTGGCACGCTGTATTATTTGCTATTTGCCTTCAGTGATGTACAGTGTTGGTTGTGCACCAGGAAGAGCACCCAGGCTGTAAAAACTTGAGTGGTGAGGTGCTGGCATGGTTGTCTGTCTGGAGCACGTTGCAAATGATTTGCATATGTTCCAGCTGATGCAACTGCCACCCTGTCATCTCTTGATTACCCAGGTTGTGCTGGAAAAGAGGCCATTAAACAGGCGTCTGTCTGTCCGTATTATTTGGTATCTGTTGCATTATTATTGTAGTTCAGATATGCATTAAAAGATGCCTAGCAGACGTCTATTTTTACAGCTGTTTTTGAGGTGAACTTAGCTTATCCGATTCCTCTCTGTTTGTGCTAGAAGTGAAAGTGGCACAGGTTTTTTAAGGCTAGATGCACCTTCTGAAACTCACCCAGCAGTGTCCAAGCTGTACAGAAAACAGCGCTGTTGTGCCAGTTTTAGCAGTTAATGTAATCGCAGGCTGCACAGTAGCGCCAGCCCTGTGTTAACAGCGACTAGCTTTGTCAATGGGAAATTGCAATATTTGACCTTCCTACAGAATCAACACCCCTCAAACGACCACCAAAAAAATTGTCACAGGTGATTATGTCGACTACCCATACAGTTGAGCTAAATTCTTGCAAATCTCTCCAAGCAGGAGGGGCTTCTGGGCGAATGGGTGAAATATAACCAAATTTTTTCTTATTTATTTTATACCTTTTTTTGGGAACTCACCTACAGGTCAGACCCATCAATGGATTTTCACGTGTGATGGCTCAAACGATGCGGACTAGCGCAGGGATGTGCCTTTTTGGGTTTTGTTGATATCACTCCCCATTTTGGGGGTCAAATCCCCCCAAGATGGCTGCATCTTGAAAGTGGAAAAACCGCAATATCGCGGTAACAGTATTATTGATGACTGCCAAATTTGACACAGTGATGCATATTGGCCTTCTCCATGCTATTTACCCTTCTACTTTTGAATTTTTAAAAATTCAAGATGGCGGACGGTGGCCGTCTTAAAAATCGAAAAATCACAATATCTCTGTATTACCGATCCAGCCAAATTTGGCACATGATGCATTTTGATCAATTCCACCATTTTGACAATTACTCTGCAGACTGAGCAAAGAATTATCAGATATGATTCTTGCTGACCACAACAGAAAGGAACGTAAAGAAAACACTTATACTAATATGATTCTTGGAAATAGTAATGTTTTATTAGCCTCTAATCTAAGGAGATCTGTCTGCACTTGCAGTTTCTGCGGAGGCGAGTGACATTTTATTTTACTTATATGCCTTACAAGGGAACTCACACACAGATTATTATTCACACTCATTGACTGGTTTACATGCCTGATGCCTTGTGTTCATTTTCTAAAAAACATTTGATGTTTAAGCATGTATAGAATGACAAGATAGCATAGTCAAAACTGGTAATAAAACAGCAAATGTAAATCTTAAAAACCGGGGTTTTACACACTGTGAATGTCGACGGATCAAAAACCGCAAAAATCATCAAAAGGTAATGTTAACTGCAATAACATTGACATTCAGGCAATGCTGTTGTGGCTAATAGTTCCTTTTTGTTTTTGATCCGTTACCATTAACAGTGTGTATAAACTCCAGTTTTTTACATTTACGATAATTAGGAGTCAGGGACACACGTTTGTGTTTAAGTGTCACATTTGCCTTTTTTCTCCACACATTTGGTAATGGGAGCATGATCTCATGGGATACAACTCATAGCAGTCTTAACATGGAACCTCAGCACAGCTCAAGAGCTGAGTTGGATACTGGGCATTACGATAGGTAATTTACATAGCTAAGCATTAGTGCCAATGCTGTAAACGATGAGTCGGAGTAAGCAAAAAAAAGGCAAACAAAATCATTTGACATCGTTAAAGTGATCAGTTTATGCTTAATAAGTCTCTGAGTCATTCTGCACTGCTTTGAAATATTTCATTCAGTTAATGGAATTCAGCCTCATGTAAATGGACATGGAGGTTGTAGCCCACATTGTATGTGATATGTACGTTTGGATATTTTGTGATTTAACTTTTGTGAAGTAGTAAAGTGTGTCTGTAATGTGCTCATGTGTACTCTTTATTTTGATGCATTTATGTCACGCTGTATAGAAAGCTGTTGAGTTGGTGGCTGATTGTGTTGCGAGTCTGACATCACAGTTTAGCTTTGTGTGTCCTCCAGTCTCTTAATTTCTGTTGAAGTTTTTAGTCTATTTATGATCGCATTGGTGCAAGAATGTTTGCAGTGTGGACATTTGTGCATTTCGGCTGTTGCACTGCAACAGAACTGTGTTGCTATTACCATGTGGCGTCTGTTGTAGTCAAGCCCAATATTAGAGGTTCAGGGAAATCGCTGCCTGAAAATTACAAAGTTTACATTACACCAGAGGCCATTTAAGTTTAAATTTTTGGAGCACTTTTGATAATTTAAAGAACAACATGAGGATTAGTAGTAGAAAAGAAATAGCCGCTGTTACTGCCTTCTTGGCTACAAGTGATTCTGCGGCACCTTGGCCTATACATGACCATCATGTATATAGGTTTGATGCAGTACTTAAAGTCATACCTGAGCAAGATTCCGTGTAGATGTAGTGATTTGTAATAGCCAGTCTGTTAAGACTGTGGTCATTAATGGCTCTAGTGTCGAACATAACCATTCACGTGATGAATGTAACCATTGATGCTGTTGCTTAATAGTTAGTGATCTGAGGAATTGCACAAGTGCACTAATTTCATGATTTTCTAGAGTGCTGGCATTGAGTATGGCACTTATTTTGCTGTGCATAACAAACACTTACGTAGCTGTATTTTTACACCTGCTTCTGAGTTTGTTTGACTTGGCCCCCGAATGATAGGTTTATGCACAAACATACCTGAAATAACTATGAATGTGACATTTGGATCAGATTTGGTTTGTGTGTGCATACACACTTGGGATGCAAATTCCTCATTTTTGCAGCTGTATGCATCCCAGTGTCTCAGCCGCATGCAGCTGTGCTATGAATCATACGCAGGATGAAGGTTGTGTTATTTGTGCTTATTTTACTGGCAGTTTCTGCTGTCATCAACTCACTGCACCTGCTTTTGCTGCAGTACATTCACTTTTGTAATGTTGAATGCATAACGTTTTTGTCTGAGTTATTGTCCCTTATTCATAGCGGGCACTGTAGGGTGCACTGAGTGGTTACAGTCCACCTAGAACTTTGGTTGATGGGCCAGAAATGCGGGTTGCCCATCAGTAATTGGCCTGTGTACTAGATTTTGTCAGTAGTTGTTGTTGTTAGTAAAAGGTTCAGTTTATACTGATGGCAAAGCAGCCTCTTGTCATTTTGGTGATGTAAGCTGGCAGTAGATTGGAGTTACGTTGCTCACACCAATTATCCTTACTGTTGTCGTTGATTTGTGTCTAGTGGTGTTCTGACTTGGTGGTAACACACAATGGTACTCCGTGCTGGGCCTGTCGAGTACTGGGATGGTTGGCCATATTTGGATGTGCACACCACCTCATTATGTAACCAGCCACCCATCTCAGCTCAATCTGACCATCTTCCATGGGTAGTTGCAATGAGTACCAGTGATAGTTTCGGCCACTGCTAGGGAAAAGCAGTGCGTTCTGTATGACAGTAGGTCCTGTGACAAGGACTGCTAGTCATTGAAAGGTACTGGCTGCTAAGTGAGCCATCCGTCCAGCCGACATCGGTCTTGTACAGGCTTGATTCAGTTTAACAACTCAAAACACCGCAAAATGGGACAAGCTCCCACGTAACAGACCTTGTTCTATGCAATTTTTTTTCTTCTGCTGCAAATTTATTACCAGAACATCATTCTGGGCCACAGCTTTGGTCCACCCAAAAATTTTGACATGATGTCCTCTAACATTAAAATGTGGACAAAATGCGATGGCAGTAAAGTATTTTGTGTTCTATATATCGCATTGTGGTTGCTGCTTTGATGTAGAACGAGTCGTGTATTTACTTCAGTATCAGAATTTTAGCATAACTGTTTGTCTATAACTGTAAGTTAGAAACTAAGGTCTGGGTACTCGTTAAAGCATTGTTTTATAACACACATTTACAGCTGAGCTAGTATGTAGCAAGTCAAGTACTGTGTCAGTTGCATGTGACAGCAGTAAACTGCACTCGCTTGTTTAATGTCTGAAAGTCCATTTGTACAGTCAAGTTTCATAGGTTATTGTGGTGGTCGCCGTCTCTGGCAACAGCGAGAATGTCGAGTTCATTGTCTTCTGTAAGCAATTATTTCTTTTTTCTTTACTTATTTCTTTCTCCGATGTCTGCCGGCTGACATTCTTGAAGCATGCCGCTTGATGTAGCTTTTAGCCACAGTGCAAGTAGGAGGCAAAAATACCAACTGATTTTTACTGCATGAAGGTATGCTAGCACAGTATATACTATGGCCCAGTGTCTGTTGGCCCGATTGCATACCTGAAGGGCTTCAGTTGAGTTTGTCTGTGTTTGTGTGTGTGTCTCTCTGACTGGCACTTCTACCCTTCAACATTGACCGATTTTGATGAAACTTGATCACAAGGACCCTACTGTGATCTAGTTTGGCCGCGACCATAATGGTCCAGATCGGCCGCAGGCGGCGCCGAAACTCGGGGGCATTCGGAACTGGGGGTGCAATCAACCAACCGGCTTGTTTGTCTGTCTGTCCGTCAGAAGTTGGAGTTTTAGCAAATGGCTAAACGTTAAGGTCAAGCAAACAAGGTGACACAGTAGACGAGGACTAGTATTGTGATGGTAAAGATCTCAGACGGGATCACCCCTAACAGGGGTGCAGAATGGAGGTGGGCTAGGCCACAATCGGTGATTTTTCACCCAGTATCAGAGGGACTGTGCTACGTCTTAAGTCAGTTGAAATCTGCTGCACAGCTGTACAAAAAATTACATTTGACTAGAAGGATTGTCCTTTCACGTGGTATAAAGATATTGCCGGTAGGTTCTTTGGGTCACATAGCACGCATGTGACAGACGGACAGAATTACGACTCCAAGACTGTGCTATCATAGCTGCGTCACACTGTAAAACCATTTCTTGTACTCGGCCTAGCTGCTGAATACTGATCTCAACAGTGGATGTGATCAACGTTGCCGCCAACCATCAGAAGTTTATGACACTCACCGACGAACTAAGTTGACAGCGCCTGAGACGATCAGCCGTTCCAGGGATATGGTTGTGCCCGCCAAAATTTAAATGGTTCACGTGACTTAACCACGCCCCTTTCAAGGATGCCTTACCATCCACGGGCTAGCAATTGCTACCGACAATCTACCTACCAAATTTGAAGTCTCTATCTCCACTCACTACGAAGATATGAAAGGCGATACAAAATGTCGAAAATGGGGTGGTTTGGGGGTAGTTATGCGTCACTCAAGATCACGGGAAATAGCACCAACCGATAGAGCACCTACGAGTTCCTATTAGCGTTCCATAGTAACTATGTCCCTATTTTGCACCGTTTGTGAGATATAGTGTATTGGTCGAAAATCGCCGTTTTAACCTACCCCACCTCTATTTGGCGCCCCTGTTGGGAGTGACGCCGTTGGAATTTTGCCGAGATCTTCGGCAACAGAAAACTAGAAGGATTGCCCTTTCATGTGGTGTAAATATAGCCGGTAGGTGTTCTTTGGATTAGCCACAGGTGTGATGGACGGACAGAATTACAACTGCCAAGATTGCACTAGCATAGCTGTGTCGTGCGGTAAAAATGACACAAGATAGAGACATAGTTACAATGGAAGGCTAATAAGAACTTGTATGCAGTCTGTTGAATGGTGCTATTTCCAGTGACCTTGAGTGACACCTAAACCCCTAACTACCCCATTTTCTATTTTGTATTGCCTTTACTGTATTTGTAAAGGTGGAGCTACAGACTTCAAATTTGGTATATAGGTTAGGTTGACCATAGCAAATCTCAGCCTACAGATGACAAACCACCCTTTGCTCAGGGTCATTTGACCCATTTTTAAATTTTGGAGCCCGAGTCATATCCTTTGAGTGGGTGACCCGAGAATTTTAAGTTTAGTGTGTGCATTGATATTGTTAAGTACTAATGCACGTCATAGATTACCGCAAAGGGGATGTTTCCTACCTCGGGAAATATAGCACGCATTAGCTACGATGTCGTTACACATGAATCAAAAACTGCATATGGCATGTAACTTAAAGGTGAGATGCAATTATTTTTTTTGGTTGTTAAGTAAACTGCTCGTCGTTTGCCTTTACTATAATCAAATCTATTTGAATATTGAGGAATATCAAAATATAAGACAATTTAAAAAAAACATCTAAAAGTGCACATCCGTTGATTTGTTTACTTTTGCAAGTGATGATGTCATACCAGGAAAACAAACAGCCTGTTGACTGTTGGATGCTGACTGTAGGCCTATAGCTGTAGTCGTAACATTTTGGTCGTACGTTGAGTGATTACTGTAGTAAAAAAAACGGTAAAATAACTTTTTATCGAATATCAATAACAATGCAAACAAAAACAAGCGCATCCTGATATGACGTCACACATGACGATGAGCCGAAGAATAACTATTCAAAAACATCACTAAACTTCTACTTTTTAGCATTTTGTGGCATAATTGATCAAAATTTATTACACAGACTGGTTTATATTGCAGTAAGCAGCTAGAAACTACTTTTCATCAATTTTGTGAAAAACCGTTGCATATCACCTTTAAACTGTCTTGTTGAAACTGAAGGACATCTCAAGGTCACATCACGTGCACTGTAGGCGTGGTAATATCTCGGAAATGGTGCAAGGTAAAGACGTTGTTCGTACAGATTCATACAGGAAATGATATATGACCTTGAGTGACCTTCAGCATCATGCACTTATTGCAGGCCTTTCAAAGTGCGATATTTTGTACAATTGTGCAGCAATTGACAAGATTTCCACTATCTTACAGCGTTGCCTGGTCCCTCTGCGATAGCTGAGCTTGTTGAGATCAGCATCGGCACATGTGCATTGCAATGCAGTCTTCTAGAGCAAATACAAACCAGAATGTTAGTTATATTATCATCAAATTTGGTGTCACCTTATTCAGTGTGGTCAGGCAGAAATTGACAGGTTTGTGATGTTAGTTTGAGCAAGTGATGCCCAGCAATTACTGCTTGTGCTATTCAGTGCAGTGCTGTGGCAGCTCAGTGCAAGATTAGTACAACATTCTGCAATATTTGAGGCCCCGTGGTTAGGTAGGGAGACGCTTATGGATCCTTTGTGATTCCATAGTGTGTTAGGGTATGGAGAAAGATGTGGGGGAGCTGCCATTCCACGGAGAGATGTGAGCTGGAATGCACTTATCAGCCAGTGTGTGTCAGATTGAGAACCGGTTAGCTGGTGTTGAGAGTCAAAACTAGCTGTAACTGTTCACCGTTGTTGCGTGTAAATCCTTGTGTATGGAGTTGGCCACGCTCAAAACTGCACACGGTCGAGCGACCATCAGGTTGGGAATTGACACGTTAATTGCCAACATTCTAGTTTTCGTTTTTGTGTGGATGTGTCTGTCAAATGTCAACTTGTCAAGCATTGATTAAGCATTGCTGTTCAGGGGCTAGACTCATCTTGCTTCACTTAACAAACGGTCCCTTTATTACAGGTACTGGTATGTAACACTCAGTGTATACTGCAGTTGTTTTAATTCTGTGTTTACCATTTATTTTTCCCAAGTCCCATGAGCGTATCTCAGAGTATTCCAGTCACATCTTTTGTTAACTACGTATCATCTGTTACATACATGCACTGCTGACAGAATGTTGTGTTGAGGCAATGATGAGGCGTGATTGAGAGTTTTCCTCCACATAGCTGCTGTAGTTATTTATGCTTAACTGTGTTATTAGCAGTTAGTCCCGACGGTTTGCTTCCCAGAGACCCAGTCTGTCCTGGAGTAACTCTGAAAAGCAAATGCTGAAGGTAGTGTTATTGTTCTGCAGTAGTAGACACTTCTTGTGAACTTTGTCAAAATAATTAATTACTTCAAAGGCGTGATACGACCTGGTTTGTGTTGAAAGTGCCATCCATTAAGTCCTGACCAGTCAACCATGTGAAATAACAATTTACTGAGTGATTGTCTGCTGCCGTGTAAACTTGTGTTTAGCAGTTAAGGCAATTTTGTATTTGGCTGCTAACAGCAATTAACTGCATTGCAGAAGCTTGTTGTTGTTGTGGCAAATGATGGCAGTTAAGGTTCTAAATTGCAAATGTAAGGAGTGTCTTGTTTCGTGTATTTGCTGACTGCACACAGATATGCAGTATGTAGATATTGATTAGGCGTACAGTGCTCTGAATGGTGGCTGTGGACAGAATGGAGCGAGTTGGCTGGAAGGATAATGTGACAAATGCAGATGTACAGCAAAGAGTGAATGAAAGCAGAATTATCTTGGATACCATCTTGCATGGGAAACAGCTGGCTTGGACATGTTCTTAGGCATGGTGGCCTTCTGAAGAATATATTAGAGGTATGATTGGAAAACCAGCAAGAGGGGGCAAGAGACTGAACGTACTCGGTGATTTAGCTGGAACGGGAAACGGTGCGGCACTCAAAAAGGAGCCGACAGTGGGGCAGGGTGGCAGAAATTGACGAGAGCTGAAGTCCTATAACTGCTTCTCAGCAGATTACTTAGAGAGAGTCTTTCTGTGAGTTGGATGTTTGAGACTGCAGTGTGTTAGTTGAGTCATTCAGGAGCAGCACATACAAGTGTACACTGACAACATACATTTGCACAAATTTGTAATAGCCCTAATTCATATGATGTTACTTTGTTACTTTTGGTGATCTGCATAATATTATCATTTTGCTAAATTACATGAATATAGCCCTCAGTCATACTGTATAAGATTGTTTCATGGAATTGTTTACTGTTTTAACAGCTGTTAGACTAAATTATTTGGTCACATGTTCTTTTTCGTTAGGGGTGGATTTTGCTCATTGAAATAAATTGTGCCATTTGTCACAGAGTCTAGTGGATGAACCATTTTGAGGTTTTATCATTCTGGCTTGAATCACAATGTAATAACCTAGTTGCAATTTTAAAAATGTATTTTTACATTATTAATTTTCAAGTACCATACTTAAAACTTAACCTTCATTAAGATATATTTTTTTCTTCTACTTAAAAGGTGCAACATGACCTGATTGTGTTAAAAGCTCTGTTAAATCGTAACCAACCAACCAATCACATGATGTACACCGTGTCTCAAAAAACGTCCCACCTTTGACTTGCTATAATCTGAACATATGTGATCCTATTATGATAATTTTTGACAGAAGTGTTACTGAGAAAGTAAGAAATAACATGATGCTTTGTTTTCCCAACTCACCACCTCACCTCTCTAGTGCTTCTGCATTACCTTGCGAAATAACAAACGCAGAAGTCAACGCACTGGTACATTGTGCATGCAACACATTCCAACTTCTGCAGCGCTCTTGACTTCCTTTCTCCTTAACCATGCCCCGCAAGAGCCCCGAGCGGAACGCATTGATTACAGGATTTAGGGAGTCATGCAGCAGCGTGAGTATGAGTCGTACGTCAAAAAGATTGAAGAAATCAAGCAACAGCTGGTTGAATTCAGGCAATGCAGTAATACAGCATTTGAGTGAAAATGCGATTTTTGTGTTTCTCCATTTTGCCAGGTAGTGCAGAAGCTCAACTTGTTTGAGGTGGCATAGTAAAGCGTCTTTTGATTGCTTACTTTATCCATAACATTTATGCAAAAAATATCAAAATGTGTTCACATGTCTCAAAGTTATAGCAAGCCAAATGTTGGACATTTTTGACATCAAGTGTAGTATTACCTATCTACCTGTTATTTTTTGTTGTTCAAAGGTTTAACATTTGCTGTGGTGAAGTGAAAACAGTAGAGCTTGTGGTGAAAAAACTAGCCTCAGTAAATGAGCCGGATGTTTTGTTATCTGTTGATGTACTATGAACCTTCAGCATTACACGATAGAAGCAGCTGTGCAGTTTTTCTGAGTGAGTGTTTTTTAGTAGCTTTTTAAAGTTTATTTGTGGCCTTGTTTAGTGGAAGTGTAACTCTGCCACATCTGTTGAACGTTTATTTTGCAATTGTTTAAAACTCTGCCATTGCTGAGCTGACGTTGTTTTGGTTTGCGGTCATTCTTTGCCTGAACTCTGCTCTTGACATGAGCACTTACTGATGTTACTCATACATTGTGCAAATAGGTCCAAAGTACACTACACAGTTCTGTATAACCTGAGGTATATCAGTATTATGCATGCATGTGTAGTAGGTTAATTTATGGTCGCCCTATGTAATAGGGCAGACCATATATATTTTCATCCTGTTGTTTGTTCTTTCTTTTTTTTTTCCTCGCCTAATCTCAGCCGTCGCAGAGTTGATGTCTGCCATACTTGCACACATGATGTGGCCTTAGTGCGAATTTAAGATGCAGGTCTGAAACGTGCTGCATGCGGCTCGCTGAAAATACAGGATGCAAAAAAGTCCCCAAAAATCGCCATCTGGGCACCATCGCACAACTTTGTCGGGCTATATATTCGCAATTAACGCACATATCGACAATCGGAAAAAAAACTTGTGAAGCAGCAATGTGTCCTCCACATGTCCTCATAATATTGCAAACTTTGGCCCACTAGCGGCTGAGATCCATCCGGTAGTTTGGGGCACCCCTACAAATTTCAACGGGTTTTGCGTCTTGGTAGTGTTACTGGACGGCATCTAGTAGTGGGCATCAGCCAAACTTTGCGGCATAGAACAGAGTGCGTCACCTATGTTCGGCAGGTCGACCATCAGGTTGGCATTGGCCCACACTGTAGTTGTATATTGTTTGGTCATCTGTTATATGCTAATTTTGAGAATGAACCACAAAAACATTACTGAAACAGCAAAAAGAAACATGAAAAAAATACTTGTGTATTCTGTATACTGTCTGTATAGTTATAGACTTTACTCCAGCATGATTTGAGCATCGTGTATTGTAGAAAATTTTTAGTATCATCAAGCAACTGTATATGCAATGTGCTGGGTGTATTCAGTTACTTAAGACAAAGCATGTGTTGTAGTGCTATTGATGTAATTCATGACATCAGTCTACCGCAATCACACAGTGAGTGACATTACAACAAGTAACATTGGAAATGTTATTCATACAAGCACTTTTGTATATGGGCTATTCGTGTCGTGATTTGGATTGCGTAATTGTGAGTGCATGCTCTATCGTCATTACTTGAATTTTTGTAGTGTAAACTGTTCGTTTTCGCTGAACATGAAACACGTTGAAACATCTAAAGATTGAACTGAGCCGACTCAAATTGGTTACTGCGACGGAGTGTGTTTTGTTGACACTGATCTGGTATGTGCATAATATTGTAAAGCCACTTCTGATCATGTACGTTCACCGGTTGACATGCTGGTGACAGGAATTAGTATCTGTGTTTGTATGATCATTTTGAAGCTGACTGACTGTATTGCATGTTGTTATGCCTACGTTCCACCGCTGATCTGCTGATCGTTCTTGTTGACATGCCATGTGAAACTTTCGTGTTGATGGTGTTTAACTTTGACACTAAAATAAATAAAGCCGCATTCTAATTTGCTGAGTTGATGTTTTGAGCAGTCATTGCACTCGCCGTTCATGGCTCGTTAACTCTTTGGTGATTACGTAACGTAGTCTGTTGCAGCATTGTAGGGTATTATGATGATTGTACACCGCATTTAACCCATTCTTACCTAAGTTACGTTGTCAGTCACCCTGCAGAATGAAATATCTGTAACACATTACTTACTGCAAAACAGAATTTATAGCACAAATTGTTCATGCCATAACACTACTAAACTCTTTATTCGCTTCACCACCAAAAACATTATAGACTGTCAGAAATACACTCTACTTTTGCCTCAAATTTTGCCATTTATTGTGCTAACCGATTTTCAAAATTATTTCACCAACAGACTTGTTTGTGCTGACTGCTGAAAAATTGCTATAACCCAGAGCTGAGTGAAGTGAACTTCCATGCAAGGCTTAGTGATTGAAAAACATTCACCCAACTAAAATAGCTATAGTAGGTATAAACTGACAACAGATGTACACTGTCATGCAGTTGTAATTGCTGCAAAATGCATGTTGTAGCCTGTACGACTGTTGCAATTAGCTAATCTATATTCACAACTGGATTTGCCAGCTGGCATTTTTCACCGCCAAATAAGTCAAATTGGCGTTTTTCAAAGGCATATTTGCCAGTGAAAAATGTCATTTGGCACTAAATGGTGAAAAGCTTCTGTCAACCGTGTTGGTAACGTCATAAAAATTTCGAAAATAGGGTAGGTGACTTCAAGGCTTTGTAGCGGCAAAACTTAAGTCGTACAAAAAAACTGGAAAAACGGCACACTGCTTGTGACTGTTAGACCTTTTGCTATAAGATGGAATGGATAATTCAATCGGAAAATACTAGCCATACCTGTAGCTCTAGAGAGCTTTCGTTTACGTTCACATAGTGAAATTAGGGGTAACTTTAGGGACTTCTACAGCCGAAACGGTAAGTCGAGAGTGGGTACACCATTTGCCCTTCCTCTAATAG
>Ga0209259_1000323_pt1 | contig 13784 bp, 12 predicted proteins | sample WorMetGr2BELIZE1_FD_187417 | JGI IMG/M metagenome (GOLD analysis project Ga0209259, IMG submission 187417) | Marine gutless worms symbiont microbial communities from Max Planck institute for Marine Microbiology, Germany - Inanidrilus... ...
CGGGTTTCACTTACCGTGGGTGCCTTTGATGCCTCTAGGAGGCTCTGGGAGGCTCTCTGATGGCTTTCCGAGCCCAACCCTAGCGACAAATTCCTGCGGGCTTCCGAGGGCGTTTAGGGGGCTTCTAGGGGCTCAGGACGGCCTAGGCCAGCGCCCACCCGGATGTCCAGCGCCTACACGCGGAGGATTCAAAATTCCAGACACTCGCGCGTCCCTGCGCCACTGGCATCCCTGCCTGCGCGCGCATCCCTGCGCTTGTTACAGTTTCTGCGGCTAAGAACGCCGATTCCACAGACCCTTGGCGGCGGTCACCAGATCGAGCAGCGGCGCGGGCGTGCCAGCGGAGGCCTGCGCGGTGAGCAGGAACAGGGCGAGGGCGCGGAGCATCACCATTCCGAGCGTTCCCTGCCAATCTCGATCACATCGTCCGCGCCCAAGTGATCGACATAAGCAGAGGTCGTTGCAAGGCTGGAATGGCCGAGTTGCTTTTGCAGCGCGTTGAGCGGGGTTTTTTCGTCGGCAATGAGTTCCATTGCGTGCGTGTGGCGCAGGCTGTGGGGATGCACCCGCTTGTCGATTCCGGCCTTTTTCGCGCGTCGCTTGAGCATGTCGCGGATATTGGACTGTGAGGCAATGGGGTCGCCTTTCAGTGTGCAGAATAAGGGCGTGGTGCGCGGATGCAGGCCGAGGTGGTCTTTTTTCCGCATCCATCGGTCGATGAGACCGAAAGCCGTGCCATCAAGGCCGACCGTGCGGGGCTTGTGGCCTTTGCCGTTGTGTACCCGAATTGTGCCGCGTTCGCCGTTGATGTCGCGTTCATAGAGCGCGAGGGCTTCTCCGATCCGCAGGCCGCAGCGGTAGAGCACGGCGATTAAGGCTGCATCCCTAATCCCTGTGGGTGCGCGCGTCGAGCATTGGCTTATGAGCCGCCGGACTTCCGAGGGGGTCAGAATGTCGATGGGGCGTTTTTCAGGCATTTTGTTGGAATACAGTCTTTTTGTTGACTAAATGACTATATATCGCGTACCTTTTCGGGAATCCAGCATAAACGACTATATATCTCGCCAGCTGGCCGGAGCATCCCCTCTGGTGAAGCATCGCCGGTCGGTTTGGGAAACGGCCAACCCGCGTGTTCACTACCGGCCCATCGCAGAGCCGAAGCGTTCAGAAACGGTGAGTGACAGGAGAGACAAGGAGAGTCCAGCGGCCCTTCGCTGTTGAGCGGATTAGGCACCGGCAAAGTGTTTGTGTTAGGTTGGAAGGAGCACTCGCCCCGGCCAGTGTAAGCAGGAGGGGACAGGTGGCGAGGGAACGCCGGGTCGGAGCGGATACAAGCCGCGAAAACCTTGAAGGCTTTCGGGTTCGAAAACAAGCGCTCACGAAGAGGCCTAAAAGAGAAAACCCGTGTTCAGTCAGCATCTGAACACGGGCCGATTAACCGCAACAGTTCATTAAACACCACGGTCGATGAAAATCCTAACCGTAGATATCCCCTGTTGCAAGCTTTTTCACCACGGGGATTTGGAACGTGACAACGGCCCGCTCCCCGCTCGTCAAGCCAGGGGGTTCTCGTGGGCCGGGCCTACGTACCGCGCGCAAACTTAGGGGGTAACTTCTGCGGGCACGACCCGCGCAACCCCAGGTTCACGCTGACCCGGCCGGCCAAAACCGGCCAGGGCGGGATTCCCCGCGTGCTCACCCTGTGCGCGGAACGGCTCAAGAGCTACTACGCTCATCCGCGCCAGCTCATCCCCTCCCTGGACCTGGCCAACGGCAGCGAACGCCAGCAGCGCAGCGAACGCCGGGAAGCCTGCGTACTCCTGCTCACCGCCTTGCTGAAATACGCGGACCTCGCCAGCCTGCGGGTCGGCATCCCCACCCCGGACGGTTTCCTCAGCCTTACCGTGGACTACATCGCCCAGCAAACCGGCATGACGCTCAAGCGCGTCGAACGCGCCCTGGCCGATCTGAAGACCGCCGGCCTGGTGACCCTCGCCCAGCCCCGCACGTAATGACCGCAGAAGCAGACTCTTAAATGAAGAAAGCGGTTCGCTAGAAAGTTCATCACTACAGAGTGGGCCGCTAAAACGTAAACGGCCCAGCGGTACCGATAATGGGGGAAAGCGCGACCGGCCCGAAATAACGCGAGTCGAAGGATTCCGGCGCATGGTCCGAGAACAGCCAGACGTACATGGCACTCGGAAAAGCCCGGGTTGTCACTTACCCGTCATACCCTGCTGTTATCATCCCCTTACAACTTCCGTAGCATTCGAGGCATGCGGCCTTTCGCAGGCTTCCTCGTGTTCTCGCCCCGCCTCTGAGTAACCTTATCTCTCAAGGAGTCCTCATGCGGACCATTTTTCAGCTTTCGATTTTCGGGGAGCAATCGATGTCGCTGGCTATTGCCCAAGAAAACAAGACCGCTACTTCCTCTAACTGGCCGCAGTGGTTGATGATCGCCGCACTGGTCTATCTGCTGCTCGTGGCCGTGGCCACCATCGGAAGCGGCTTCAAAGCTGCCGCCGGAAATCAGGCGAAGGAACTTTTCGCATTCGCCAACAATCCCATTACGGGCGTGATCATCGGGACCGTCGCCACCGCCCTCATTCAATCGTCCAGTACCGTCACCTCCATTATCGTGGGCCTGGTCGCAGGGGGCTTACCGGTCTCTATCGCCATTCCTATGGTGATGGGTGCCAATATGGGTACGACCATTACCAACACCATCGTCAGCCTGGGTCATGTACGTCGAGGGGATGAGTTCCGGCGTGCCTTCGCCGCCGCGACCATTCACGATTTCTTCAATCTGTTTAGCGTGGTGGTCTTCCTCCCCTTGGAGATCATGTTCGGGTTCCTGCGGAAGACCGGCGAATATCTTGCGGGCTTTATGCTGGGTGGTGACTCAATATCGATGAAGGGATTCAACTTCATCAAGCCGTTGGTAAAACCGCCGGTAGCCATGCTGAAGGATACCTTCGCCAGCTTCGGGCTATCCGAGATGGTCGCTGGGATTATCCTGATCGTACTCGGGATCGTAATGATCTTCTTCGTCATCGGCTACATCGGTAAGCTGCTCAAGGTCCTGATGGTCGGACACGCCAAGGATATCCTGCACAGCGCGGTCGGACGCGGTCCCCTTTCCGGGATCTTTTCCGGTACCGCCATTACCGTGTTCGTGCAATCCTCATCCACTACAACAAGCCTCATCGTGCCCCTGGCAGGCAGCGGTGTCTTCAGACTGAAGCAGGTCTATCCTTTCACCCTCGGCGCCAATATCGGGACCTGTATCACCGCCTTGCTCGCAGCCACCGCTATCTCTGGTGCCAATGCCGTGTTCGCACTCCAGATTGCCATGGTTCACCTATCCTACAATGTGCTCGGCGTGATCGTCATCTACGGTCTGCCGTTCCTGCGGGTCATTCCCATGCATGCGGCGGAAGGACTGGCGGCCCTGGCGGTACGGCGGAAGCTCTATGTGGCCTTGTATATCGGTCTGGTGTTCTTCCTGATACCGGCGGTCCTGATCGGGGTGAGTCAATCCATTGGGTTGGCAACTAATCGGGGGGGATTTTGAGATGAACGCAATCGGCAGCCGTAAGCAATTACTCGAAGAAAAGGTTTGCGAGCTGGAGACGACCTTGGGTGCGCTGAAGGCCCAGCTGCAGCGAGAGATCGAGGATGAGCAGCACGCGGCCATCGACAAGCTGGAGAAATACCTGGATGAGCTCGATAACAAGCACGCCAACCTGCAGGATTTCTGGAAAATCCTGCGCGACGAGATCATATCCCTGTTTTCCGGCAATTCAGCGCATGCCAAGAAGGAGGATTGACATGCCGCGTCTGTTGCAACTACTACTGCCTTGGGGTATCGCCCTAGTCCTAGCCCACCCTGCATTGGCCGGAAAAGAAAAGTCGATCGCGCTGAGTGAGGTACCGGATGAAATCCTCGCCGTCGCCCAGGAAAAGTACCTCGCTATCACCCAGTCCGTCATCACTCAGGAAAATCAGCCGGACCCCTGGCTTATCAGCGCCAACACCGAAACCGAACCGAAAGGTGGATACCTGTATGAAATTCAGGGCCTGCTCCCGGACGGCCGTAAGGTCGAATTCGATATCTACCCGGATCAAAGGGTCCAGGAAATCGAAATCGAGTTCACTCGCGATATGGTCCCCGGCGCCGTCCTCAAGGCAATCGAGCGCAAGCTGTCCGGCTTCGAGCCCACCTTTATCGAGGCGAGCCACTCGCGAAGCCTCAAGGTTGTCCGCTACGAATTCGTCGGTAAACTGGGGTCCACTGAGTTGGACCTCGATGTCTCCGCAGACGGTCGCCACGTTGAAGTCGCCGATCGATAATCGAACGTACCTTTGGGGCTTGTCGCCAAAATTTGAGTGCGTGGTTTGAAAAATTGGCTCTTTATAGATTCCAGACGGATCGAAGAGGGCAGCGCAGCGAATCGTTGCAAGAGGTCCAGCGCCCACTCATCACCCCCGACGAGGTGATTCGCCTGCCAGCGGCCCGGAAGGATGCACACGGCCAGATACTGGAACTCGGCCACCTTCTGGTTTGTGGCCGGTCAGGCCCCGATCTATGGCCGGAAAATCCTCTATTTCCGCGATCCCGCGTTCCAGCAGCAGGCGCAAGTCGCCGCGCCGGCCACCAGTGACCGCCTAGTCTAGGAGAACCCGCCATGAGCACCGCCGCCTACCGAGATTTGGAGAACTTACCTGCGCGCGCCATCGGCGAGCTTTTCGACGGACAGCTTTATGCGCAGTCCCGCCCAGCAGCCCCACACGTCTTCTCGCATTCTCTGGTGGTTGGAAAGCTATCCAATCCATTTCACAGTGGTATCGGCGGTCCTGGCGGGTGGGTGATACTTTCCGAGCCGGAGGTGCACTTCGCGCTCGATGTCGATGTGACCGTACCGGACCTTGCAGGGTGGCGGCGGGAGCGCAAGCTGAAGTTCCCAACCGGCCATAAAATCGAGATCGTGCCGGATTGGATCTGCGAGATCCTATCGCCATCCACCCGGAGCATCGACCGGGAAATCAAGATGCCGCTGTACGCGCGGTATGGCGTAGCGCATCTCTGGCTGGTCGAGCCCATCGAGCATGTCGTGGAAGCGTACCGTCTCCAGGATGGTGATTGGGTGGAGATTGGCTACTACGTGGGCACGAGCCACGCTTCCATACCGCCCTTCGACGCAGTGCCGCTCGACTTGGGCAGTCTATGGATGCCCACGTAACGGAACCAGCGGCCCGGAACCCGCTGGTAGGCAGATTGGCCGTCTGGTTTCTGCTCACCGCAACGGGAATCGGGCTCCTGGCTAGCGCCGAAATTAGGATTAACTGGTGGCCTGCCCCGACCTGACCGTTTCGGCAATGCAGCTGGCGATTGAACAGGGCTATCTGATCCCAGGATGGGGCTGCGACGGGGGTTTCAGGGATCAGGCTGGACAAAGCTTTCAGGATATTAGAGCCTTCGTCCGCTTCCTGGATGGAAAGGCTCGGTTTGCGGTCTTCGTGGACCGGACAGTGCGCCATCCAGCCGCCGCCGGATTTACGCCCGCCAAGCGCGGCGGCGATGGTTTCCGCATTCGGGGAAGAAACGGTGGTAACATGACGGTTCGCAGTGGACATAGCCTGTCTCCAATGGACAGGCATCCGAACCCATTGCAAACGCCGGGAAGCAACTCTACAATATGATTATGCCATGCGTGATACATGGTGCCGTGATCCTGTCTCATTTAGGGGTGAGAGGGCGATTTACGGTTAGGCGGCTTTCAACGGTCAATTGAAAGCCGCCCTTAGTCTAAACGAAAAACCAGCCGTGAGGCTGGTTTTTTTTTGCGCGTTGCCTGCGGGTTTTTATTCTTCTTATTTCAAGATAGCTTTTTAATCCGATTTCAAGCCGTCAAAAATCTATGCGCAGCCCGCCAAATACATTAAATGTCGGTTGTGGGTAGCTTACTTGGCTTTCCTAATTGGATGAACTCTGAAATATATCTATTGATCCATAATTGGAATATACTTCGCTGAAGATATTATTTAATTTTCATAAAATCGGTATATTTTCACCAAGTGTGTATTCGCTTTAATATTAAATATGGTTTACGAAGAAGCGTCGCATCAAGTCGGTTGCACTTTCCTTTTTGAATCCTTGATACGTCCGCGTTCCGGTTATTAATTATAGCGGTTCTATCCAAACACACCGAGTCGAGGATGACCCATCCATGAACAAGAAGACTTTCAGCGATCTACTTAGTGAATTGACTGCGGCCACGCGCACCAGCCACGATAAAGGCGCCCAATTCGAGCACCTGATGCAACGCTATTTCACGGTAGACCCGCAATATCGAAACCGTCTCGCCGAGATATGGTTGTGGTCGGAATGGCCAGATCGTTGGGGGCCAGACGTCGGTATCGACTTGGTGGCACGGGAGCATGGCCGTGGCGATTATTGGGCCATTCAATGCAAGTTCTATGATCCGGCGCAGACGCTCCAAAAGGCCAATATCGATTCCTTTTTCACGGCCTCCGGCAAGCGCTTTCAGACCGCGGACGGTGAACGTGGCTTCAGTCAACGCCTCATCGTTGCCACCACCGATCAATGGAGCAAACACGCTGAACAGGCGCTGGAGAATCAGACCATCCCGGTCACGCGATTGTGGTTCAAGGATTTGGCCGATAGCCCGGTCGATTGGAGCCAGTTCAGCCTGGCCAACATCGAGGGCATGCGGCTCACAGGCAAGAAAGCGCTGCGCCCGCATCAGGCGGAGGCCGTCGCCAATGCCATCGCAGGCTTCAAGGCCAGCGACCGGGGCAAACTCATCATGGCCTGCGGTACCGGCAAGACCTTGGCGGCGCTCCGGCTCACGGAACGGCTCACCGGGACAAACGGGCGGGTACTGTTCCTCACCCCCTCGATTGCATTGATTGCGCAGGCGCTGCGGGAATGGACAACCCAAGCCACACAGCCGATCCAAGCCTTTGCTGTCTGTTCGGATACCAAGGTCGGCAGAAACGAGGAAGACATCCGCACCCATGATCTGGCCTATCCCGCGACCACGGACGCCAAGAAGCTCGCCACCGTAGCAAGTGCCTTGGCCGAGGATCGCCGCACCCTGGTCTTTGCTACCTATCAGTCGAGTCAAGTGGTGGCGGAGGCGCAACAGCAGGGTTTCGGGGCCTTCGATCTCATCATCTGCGACGAAGCGCACCGCACCACCGGCCTGACCTTGAAGAAAGAAGACCATTCGGCGTTCGTCAAGGTCCATCACAATCACATCATCGCGGGCCACAAACGCCTCTACATGACGGCAACCCCACGCATCTATGGTGATGCGTCGAAAACCAAGGCCGACAAGAAGGAAGCCGTCTTATTCTCCATGGACGACGAAGAAACCTTCGGCCACGAGTTTTACCGCCTGGGGTTCGGCCAGGCCGTGGAACAGGATTTGCTCTCCGAATACAAGATCCTGATCGTGGCCGTAAAGGAGGGCGAGATGGACAAGCTCGCCAATAACTTCAACAACGCTTACAAGATCGACGAAAAGAAGGCCATTGATACCCGGTTTGCAACCAAGATCGTGGGTTGTTGGAAAGGGCTTTCCAAGCGCGGGCTGGTATTAGTGGGGGAGGACGGCCAAGAAGAAGCCTTGTCCGAGGATACCTCACCCATGCGCCGTGCTTTGGCCTTCTCCAAATCCATCAGGAATTCCGTGCAGACAACCGAGGGCTTCGGCAAGCTGGTTGAGCTGTACGAAGGTAGGCCGGACGGCATGGTGGATTGTGGCCTCGACCATGTTGACGGCACCATGAATGCACTGAAGCGCAAAAAAGCCTTGGATTGGCTCAAGGACGATCTGGACGCGGGCAAATGCCGCATTCTCTCGAATGCCCGTTGCCTCTCCGAAGGCATTGACGTGCCAACACTGGACGCCGTGATATTTTTCGACACCCGCGAATCCGTCGTGGACATCGTGCAGTCCGTCGGGCGCGTCATGCGCAAAGCTAAAGGCAAGCAATACGGCTACATCATCCTGCCAGTCTGTATCCCTTCCGAGAAGGTCACGGATTACAACCGCTACATCGACAACGACCCGCAGTTCAAAGGCATTTGGAAGGTCATCAAGGCCCTGCGTGCCCACGATGAAAACCTGGTCGATACAGCCGAGTTCCGCCGTAAAATCAAGGTCATCGGCGACAAGGACAAAGACAAGAACGGCAATGGGGGCGAACAGAAAGCATTACCGCTCGATCTCCCCATGCTGAACCTGGGTGCCATCGACGAAGCCGTCTATGCTGCTATCCCCAAGAAACTCGGCGACCGTGAATACTGGCGCGAATGGGCTAAGAGTATCGCCCAGGTTGCCGAACGCCTAACCATCCGGATCGAGGCGCTGATCGACAGCAGCCCGCCGCTGGCCGAAGACTTCACCCGTTTTCTGAAGGGCTTGCAAGACACGCTCAACCCCGCCGTCAGCCGCGACGATGTGGTGGAAATGCTTGCGCAGCACATCCTCACCCTGCCCGTCTTCCAGGCCCTCTTTGCCGATACCGGCTTTCTGGAAAAAAACGCCGTCGGTAAGGCGCTGCAAGGCATCGTAGACAGGCTTGACGCGGTAGCGGTGGACAGAGAAACCGAGGGGCTGGAAAAGTTCTATGAAAACGTCCGCGAGCGCATCCGCCTCGCCAAGAGCGACAAATCCAAACAGGACATCATCCGCAACCTCTACGATACCTTCTTTCAAAACGCCTTCCCGCGCATGGCCGAGCGCCTGGGGATCGTCTATACCCCAGTCCCAGTAGTCGATTTCATCCTCAACAGCGCCGATGCCGCGTTGCGCAAGCATTTCGGCCAGCATCTCGCCAGCCACGGCGTGCGGATACTCGACCCATTCGCGGGCACTGGCACCTTCCTGGTTCGGCTGATCCAGTCCGGCCTCATCGAGGCCAACGCTTTGCGCCATAAATTCGGTCACGAACTGTACGCCAACGAGCTGGTCTTGCTGGCTTACTACATTGCCAGCGTCAATATCGAGACCGCCTACCACACCGCCACCGGGGAATACCAACCCTTCAGCGGCATGGTCCTGACCGATACCTTCCAGATGACCGAGAAAGGCGACCTGGTGGACAAGGCTGTCCTGCCGGAAAACAACGCCCGCGCCGAGCGCCAACTGGCACAGCCGATCCAAGTCATCATCGGCAATCCGCCCTATTCGGCGCAGCAAGGCAGTCAGAACGACAATAATCAGAACCTTGCCTACCCCACCCTGGACGGGCGCATCCGCGGTACCTATGCCACCAAATCGGTAGCAGCGAATAAAAAGAACCTCTACGACTCTTACATCCGCGCTATCCGCTGGGCCTCGGACCGCATCGCAGACCGCGGCATCGTCGCCTTTGTCACCAATGGATCCTTCCTTGATGCCAACAACATGGACGGTCTGCGCAAGTGCCTGGTCGATGAATTCAGTTATCTGTATATCTTCAACTTGCGCGGTAACCAACGTACCTCCGGTGAGGAATCGCGGCGGGAAGGCGGCAAGATTTTCGGCTCCGGTTCCCGCACGCCGGTAGCCATTTCGATCCTGGTCAAAGACCCAGCCCATACCGGACCCTGTGAACTGCGCTATTACGACATCGGCGACGGCCGCAGCCGCGAGGATAAGCTCAACCGAATCGAAACCTTGGGCTGCATCGACGGCATCGACTGGCAGACCATCATGCCCGATACCGAGGGGGATTGGATCAATCAGCGCGATCCAACATTCGCTACCTTCATCCCGCTCGGTGACAAAGGAGAAGGCCGCCAGGCGGTGTTCTCTATTTACTCTTTAGGTGTAGTGACCGCACGCGACGCCTGGGCCTATAACATGAGCAGGGATGTGCTGGCAGCGAACATGAGGCGCATGATTGATGTTTTTAACGAAAATAGCAGGCGCTACGCGGTGTTGTGCGCCGAGAAAAATAAAGCATCCTGTCCGCAGCTAGAGGATGTGATCGCTTCCGATCCGAAGCGGATCAGCTGGACTCGTGCATTGAAGGCCGATGCCAAGCGTGGTCAGCGATTCGTATTTGATGAGACATCGCTGACCACCAGTATGTATCGACCATACACCAAACAATGGCTCTATTTTAATCGCCGATTTAACGAAGCGGTTTGCCAACAACCCAAACTATTCCCGACGCCCAGGCATCGGAATGTGGTGATTTCAGTTACGGGTATCGGGGCAAATAAATCGTTCTCAGCATTTGTTTCTCAGTTGTTGCCCGATTTAGAAATGATTTCAAAGGGCCAATGTTTTCCGCTCTACTGGTACGAGAAACTAGAGGAAAAATCCAAGCCACAAGATGAAATGTTTTCTGCTGAAGGAACGCCTGATGCCGACGGCTACATCCGACATGACGCCATCACGGATTGGGCGCTAGATGCATTTTGCAAGCATTACGGAGACAATAGCATCCTCAAGGAAGACATCTTCTGGTACGTCTATGGTATCCTGCATGCACCGGAATACAAGAATCGCTTTTCCGCTAACCTAAAAAAGATGCGGCCACGTATCCCTTACGCCCAGGACTTTCGCACCTTCCGAAATGCGGGCCGCGAGCTGGGGGACTGGCATCTGAATTATGAAACCGTGGAGCCCTATTCCCTGACTGAGGATAACAACCGCTTGGTTATGGAAGACGATGACTACCGCGTGGTCAAAATGCGTTTCGGCAAAAAAGATAACCAGCCCGATAAAACCGTGATCGCCTATAACAAGCATCTGAGCTTGCGTGACATTCCGCTGGAAGCTTACGACTACATTGTGAATGGTAAGCCAGCGATTGAATGGATCATGGATCGCTACCAGGTGACCACCGAGAAAAATAGCAGTATCGAAAATGACCCCAACGCCTGGTCGGAAGATCCACGCTACGTTGTCGATCTGGTCAAGCGCATCGTGACAGTGAGCATGGAAAGTGTGCGGATCATTAATAGCTTACCGCCATTGAACGCAGCGGTTGCTTGACCGCACCGACCACACCGGAGTTTTCCTCGAATTCGCATTCCACACACTCAACATGCGCTTACCCAATTGCTAGCCCAGAGCCGTTCTCTCCTGACCTGTGAAGCATTTTCATTGAGAGAAGGACACTAAATAGTGCCTTCAGCCGCCGTCGAAACAGAGATATCCAAAATGGTAGAAAAATACAAGATTGGCCGTGATGCAAGAACTGGGAAGTTTATATCAGTATCGCAGGCAGAGAATCGCAAAAAACGGCAGTTGTGGAGACCATGAGTCGCTCCCATGCACGGAAAAAGAAAAATAAGTAGCCTGGCTGGTGGCGGCTTGGAATGGCTGGAGCGCGCCCTTGATCTTGTGGTTGGCCTGGATCGGCCTGTGATTGGTCGGCAGCCTGGATGGGACCTCTCGAAAACCAGGATCAGCCCACATTTCGAGAAATTGGATTTCAAGATTTATTTTGAGAATATCGGAGCACAAAAAAAGGCCCCATAAGGAGCCTTCCCGGAGATGGCCGGAGTGCACTATAAAAAGTGCCCCATTTGGGGCCTTGTCTCAGCTTCTCAGTGCGTACCCGGACGGACCACCACCTCGTCTAAAAACCGGCTCTCGACCACTTTATTAAAGACAGCAATATCCAGCAATATATAATCGAAAAGCCGGTCAAAAACTTCCCGGATACACGCCGGGGAAAAAACTTTTATAACAAACAGTCTTGGCATGGGCCCTGGTATAAGCCAAAACCACCATCTTTGGTTTCGGAACCTTCCTATTCTGACCACTTTCACTGGAAAATCCTTTTCGAGGTCATCGATAACGGACTTTTCTTTAAATGTAGACCCCACGGCATAAACAACACTCTCTTGTTCAAAAGGTAATGCGTGGCCTAACGAATCTAATATCCTGACCGCCCGGTCCAGCCTAACCCCTGAAAACCTTTCTTTAGCGGTGTTTTTATGCCGCTGGTAGGGTATTTTATTCCTCGTCGGAAAAATTAGTTGCCCCATATCCGCCACCTTTCCATTTTAGGGTCTTCGCCTTTCTTACTTCAAATACAAGCGTTTTTGTTGTGTCTCGAAGGCCGCAATCAGCACTGGGATTTCAATCGGCCCCAGTCAACCTTGAGGGCCGCCATCGGATAACCAAAAAAAAGCCCCGGTTGGGGCTTTTTTTATGCCTGCGGGTTTTTCGAAAAGTGGCGTCGCAGCGCAATATAGTTTGATTTTTGCGAAATTCCACGGAGAGACAGCTATATACTTTGTTCTCCTCCTAGAGATCAAAGTATTCGTAAAAAACTTCGTTTATGTAGTTACTTTCCGGAGTTCACCAGCGATCCCGTAGCTGGCTATCGATCCCGTAGCGGCCTGAAATAGCCTGGAGCGCACTGTCGATCCCGTGGCTGACCTGAGATGGCGCGCTTCAGGTCATCTCAGGAGAGCTTCTACCTCCTGTAGCCGTTACCCACATTATACTTGAATTGACATACAGAAAGATACCACTATAATGGTGGTATTATTATATCTTAACTGAGGTGACTTATGCCAAACGTAAAGAGAACATTCACACTCCCCGGTGAGGTAAGTGCTCAGCTTGATGAAGCTATTCCAAATAAGGAACGCTCAAGGTTTATTTCTACTTCTCTTAGAGAGGCACTGCATGAGCGGAAAAAAAATGAGCTACTAGGTTTGCTGTCAAGTATGCCAAGAAAGGCAAATCCAGAAGGGCTTAAATCTGAGGACATATTGAGAAAAATTCGTTCTAACAGAGCGCAAGAGATAATAGATAATTCATAATATGGAAGAAAAAACAATCATTCTTGACGCTAGTGTTGCGGTCAAAATCTTACATGAAGAACAAGACACAGGAATAGCTCAGGACTTTTTAGAGGCGTGCACAACTAACGACACTCGCGTCCTTGTGCCTGAGCATTTTTTGTACGAGCTTATCAATGTATGTCAAAAACTAGGCATTGAAGTTTCAAACGCCCTAAAGTTCTTTGGAGCTATGAAAGGTAGCATATTGACGATTGTAACACCTGATAATGATATGTGGTTTCTAGCTGAAAAAATAGCTAGTGAAGGGCATCAAAAAAGTGGTTTCCCGTCTATTTATGACAGTATTTACCATGCTCTTGCTATTGAGAGTAAATGGGTTTTTGTAACTGCGGATAGAAGGCACTTTGCAAAGACTGAAAGGTTTTCTCATATAAGCCTTTTGAGTGATTGGGAGAGCCTTTTTCATGCCAACTAGTAAAGAGGGTTGCAATGAAATTTCATTTTCTGTAACGCATTCATTGGCACTCCCTCCGCGATCAATTCCGCGGCGTGCGTGTGGCGCAGGCCACGGAATTAATTGCCGAAGGGCTTCCTCTGAACGCGCTGCAAAAGCAATTAGGGCATTCCAGCCTCGCCACTACCTCGCTCTATGTGGATCATTTGGGCGCGGGGGAAGTCGTGGAAATCGGGCTTCATCGTGCCGTGTGGTGAGGAAGGCAGGCCAGCCACGGGATCGATGGCGCGCTCTGGGCCATTATCTGGCTACCATGCCGGAAAGGGTTTTTCTCTTTTCCCTCGTGGGAAAAGCAACTTCAAAGAAGGCAGCCCGCGCCGAGGTCATGGGCCGTTCAGAACGGTCGTCACCGGACGACAGGTGGTAGGTTCCGAATAGGTGCCCCAATACCTTCCCATTGCGTGAAACCTCCCAAAGCAGCGCCTTTTCAATGGGCTGCGCCGCTTGCAGTGAAGGAACGGTAAGAGCTAAGACAATGAA
>Ga0209259_1000324_pt1 | contig 13768 bp, 9 predicted proteins | sample WorMetGr2BELIZE1_FD_187417 | JGI IMG/M metagenome (GOLD analysis project Ga0209259, IMG submission 187417) | Marine gutless worms symbiont microbial communities from Max Planck institute for Marine Microbiology, Germany - Inanidrilus... ...
TAACAGTCACTGTGTCGTATAATATATAACTTCAATGTCATGTTCAACCAATAACATCAAACTCCCAAACTAAAATATAAAATAACTTAAGTAACTGAAATGAGGCCACACGCACTGCAGGCTCACGACGAATCTGTCAATACTTAGGTCGACAGTTTTGTCATCCAAGTTGACTCCAGTTAAATGTATCAAGGTGACCATATAGAAAACGATAATTATATCATCAAATCGGCGATCTGAAGATATGGACTGTTAACCGCTAGCATCAGATCTTTCAAATACTTGGCTGAGCAGTTTTGATGGACATTAACATAGCCGGCGAACACATCAACCAACTCTCACAATCCATCAAATTCAACCCAGGTAACGGTGGGGCTATCACCGTGCTTGAATTAAACATGGAATACAAAATTCGTGGCAAATGTGCCACCCAAAACTACACAAATCTCCATTTTAATGAGAACTTTCTTGATATCACACTGCTCAATACCAAGGTTATAAATAACTCTCATCAAACTCCATTGAAAACTGGACTTCTAACCGAAATCAACAATTCTGACGTCGTTCCCTTCACCATCAGTAAGTTAAATTTTACGCTGTGTGTCACTGGAACAAGAATTGAGATGAAACAGTAGCGATGTAATGACAGCGGGAAACAAAAATAAACTAAAACAATTAAACGCTTATAATTAATTGCATGCAAGTTACAAAATTTGCTTTGACATTGTTGGTTGGCCGGCAGGAAGGTCATCCGACCTGTAAAAAATATGGGGAGATGGTGGAGGTGGGCACTGGTTTGTCTGGATGGAGTGGCGCTCAGCTGGATGGTCAGTGTGTCTGCCTCTGTTAATCTTCCCTTGCAACATAAAGTCCAGAAGTTCTCTTCTGGCACCAGCTCACCTCGGTGGTCCCGGAATAAGGGCCGTGAAATGGTTGTGGTGGGTGGTACGTGGCAAGTTACAAAATTGAAAATACTTTACAATGCTGCACATCTTCAGCTAACAAAAGAAATTTTACTTCGAAACTACCTCTTTGCTGTTGTTGTTTACAGTCAGAATTTTGGTTGGTTCCTTTATCAGATTCTTGCTAATTTTCGTCTCCGGTTTGATTCAGTTCTTAGCAGTTTCATGGTTGCAGGTTGATTGGTTTTGATTGCGTTCCAGTTTTTCTGGCATTTCTAATAGCAACTACTTGCTGCCGTGACAGAATATTTGCTGATGTGTTTGCTGTGACGGCTGCATTGGCAGAAATACTCTGGTGTGGCGTGGCTTATGTGTTGTTTGAACTTCCTTTTCAGATTCACGTGCAACATATGGCTTGTTTGTTTGAGTGGTTTGGTGCATGAGTGGATGAGTTTACTATCTGTTTATACAGGTTGGGTTTAATGGCGATGGATACATTCAAGCGTTGGATGTCACCATGTATGCAAATGATGGTTACACATCAGAATTTGGATGGGCGGTGAGTATTTTCTCATGCTGCATAATGAAGAATGTATGTAACATTCTACAGATGAGCATTGATGGCAGCAAAAGTGAAACTTATCTCTCCCAAATTTGATGTGTATTATAGAAAGTTAATTAAAGATGATGTGTAATAGCCACAAAGACAGGGTGTGAGTGACTGAGTGTTTCTTCTGATACCGGGTCGATCTGGATAAAGCGCCGTTAAACGGGTTGTTGTAGACATGTGTTACATTTTAACTAACGAACAATAAGGGAGGTCCAAAAAGAGACTGATTTTGAGATTCTTTATCTTTATCACTTGTTGGAATAAAACATTGCAAAGTTTTTTTTGTATAGATGACAATTAAAGCACAGTAATTTATTACTCTATTCTGCTGTATTTCAAAAACTACACACTACAGATTTATTAGAGTAATATCTCGTAAATTAGATTTAAGTGGTGTTTTAAGGATCTTTCTTCCAGAGAAACAGAATCAATAAGTAAAATGCGTTCTTAAAACGTCATAAGTTTTCCAAAGTCTTGTCTCAGTTTTCCTGAGTTGTTACTAACTCGGGAAGTGCGGCATTGAAATGCAGATTACAGAACATGCGTTAAATGCAAACATAGGCAGTTGTTTAAAAATAATAATACCCTAGCAATATTGTTTTAAAGAAGTTTTTCTTGGTTTTCGTAACGTGTTTCCGAAATTTTGCCAAGTCTTTCTTTGGTTTTTAAGAACCGTTTGAGAATTAGGAATTGTGCCAAGTTTTTCTTAAGATTCTTAAGCCTGAGTTTGACATAGGAACTGTTGACAGTCTGTACCCAGGCTTTTGGACACGGACTGTCATACCGTAAAAATTCGAATATGATACGCACAATTTTTACCACAAATAGAGGCCTGGTAGCCGGGGTGCATATAATACACGTAAACTAAAAACACAGTTTTCCAAAACAGTTTCATTGCATGATACGGACCATGTGTGAACGATTATTCTCATCAAACAGTCATTACATTACATCCCGGACGGTCCCGCCCCGGACACTGTCGTGGAATGTGCTAATTGCTCACTGCACATGACGTAGGGGCTGTACTAAGTGAGACCGTCTCATGCATTAACAGGTGTAGCATACAGAGACCGTTCTTTACGCTTCCACGCAGCGGCGGCCGTGGTCCAGTTACCGCGGTCCCGTTAACCGTAATTTCCTCATGCTCTGCGGCCTCCCTCAAATCTCGTCTGTCCACTGCGGACTAACTACCGCATGCTGCTGCTGCCATTTTGCTGCAGTTAGACGACGTTCCAAAACCGGTGAACACAACGCATTCAAACGATCGCTCGCGTGCAACAGATGGGCGGGCATTCCTGGGCACGGCTGTCATGACGGGAATAACGGCTGTGGATAGGGAGGCGTAACATTCGCTCTGCTCTGAGATAAGCCCAGCTACTGCCATATCGCCATTTTGTTTTAATGTTCGCTGTATTTTTAGTTAAGGATGCATGTGTTTGTTATGTTGTCGTCGATTTAGTTTTAGTCTTGTGATGCAATAGTTGTCTCCCCTGTTGTAGGCGCTAGCGTAATAATTTAAATGAGCCTCTCGATCCCTTTCCCTTTTTTGGGTGGCTGCTGAACAAAAAGGCGGCCAGGGTTGAGGTTAATATATCGCTAGCCTTCGTTCACTGGGTACAGATAACTCTCCATCCCTGACCTTTCGTTTCTGATATAGCCATATTTGTGCTGAAAAGGGACGTTAAACTCCAACTAAGTAAGTAAGTAAGCCTGACCACGCCTCCCCCGCCATTTGGCCATGTCCCCCGTGGCTATCCGGCCACCTGGCTCGTCGCCGGAGCCGCCGCGGCCGGGGTGGTCGCCGCCGCCGACGTTGGCGGGTCTGCAAATCTGCCGGCTGCGGGCGACGGACTCGCTAAGTAAAGCAATTTACGTCAGTGAACAAGTGTGCATCAGGTGGTGTAGCACAGGTGCGTATTATACAGCTAAACTAACATTTTCCCACAATTTTCCCATCAAAGCTTGGGGTGCGTATTATACAAATGTGCGTATTATATTCGAATTTTTACGATAACTGTTTGCTGACATTACAGTTTATGGCGCGTTCGATGTCAGATGTGGAGGCCTGCTACGCGGTACCAAACATATCGGCACGTGGGTATTGCTGCAAGACAAACTTGCCGCCGAGCAGTGTAATGCGCGGTGCTGGCAGCCCACAGGTGACTTTCATAGCAGAGCACTGGATTCGAGCAGTGGCCGATTTTCTGAATGTGCCAGCTGCCAAGGTCAGTGGCAGAAATGTGTGGTTATTGCTTCGCAGTGCTGTTGCAGAGGTTGTGAGTGGTTTCACTTGATACTCGTAAACTGCATTGCTGACATAAGGAGTGGCTGTAATATCTGCTACGTGACGTCTGGTATGTTCTTTATGCTGTGGCACGTATGTCTGCCAAAAATCGTTCAATTTTATTGATGCGTTCCATTGTTACAAGGAAAAATGTGGGTACACACATTGAGTCAGCAAGTAACGCTACAAATAGAGAATGCTTATGTGCTTTATAATGGACTGTGTGCACATGAGCTGTTGCAGCTTTCCTTGCAGGTTGCAAATGGCTCAACTTGCTTCAGTGCTTCGATGCTGTTGGTTGGGCGACAGGAAGAGCATCCGGCCTGTAAAAACTGAGTGGTGAGGTACTTGCATGGTTATCTGTCTGCAGCAAGGTGCAAATGATTTGCATATGGTCCAGCAAATGCCACTGCCACCCCATCGTCTCTTGCTCCAGTAAAATCCAGAATAGTTTACCTTTCTGGTGCCGGCTTACCCAGGTTGTCCCGGAAAAACGGCTGTTAAACTGATGTAGTGGCAGCAGTTATCATCTGCTTGTCGTTTTGTAACTTGTTCCATTTTCTCAAATACTGTGTCATTGAAGAATTCATTAGGCTGCCATAAATATGAAAATACGGTCGCCTTTGTGTGTTTTTGGCATCTGGTGTGAACAGTTTGTGCTCTTTATATTGTTGATGATTTATGTCTGTTGGTGTTTGATCGTTGCAGGTTCAGCAGGTGAACTTGTACAAAGCCGGTGCATTGTCAGCGGTGAACAGCCCAATAGAAGCGTCGCTCGGTCGCTGTTACAGCGACGTTCTGCGGCAGAGTTGCTACGAGACTGAACATCAACAAATCATGGAGTTCAACAGGTCAACGTGTGTCTGATATTGCTAGCGACACAGCATTGGCTTTTTGGATGGGCAAAAAAGGACATCGGCATCTAAAATGCTTGCTCCACAAAGAGCCGTTGCAGTCTTTAATATTATTTTCCGGCCAAAATTTCCAGTTTGTTTGTGGTAGTAATGCTAACGCTAGTAGAACAGAGCTGTAGCAGTCGTATTATTTTATCACCCAAATTTGCAGCTTATGTAAACTAATTGCTACCATATTTAGCAGACGTCACCTGATTCACAACGACAGAAGTGGGAGTTTAATGCACAGTGCATTCCCAGGTTCAAAGGTCACATGGTTATGCAAATAGTTAGCAGGAAAATGTTCTTAATTGATAATGGATGGCCACGAATTTCCTTATTGAACGGTGCGGTACGTACGTCAGAAATACAAAAGGGCAGAACTGATGTCACTGGCATCAAATTGGCGCTTGAAATCAGAACATTCTGATATTTTATGATAACTTATTTTATATCCTAGATTAATTGACTCAGTGTGATGAGCATTGTGTTGATTGCAAACATGCAACATTGTCTGGAATGTAATGGTGCAATGGTGCTTGATAACTTACTAAATCAAGAGATGGCAGCTGGTTTCTTAACTCCTTTAAGAGTCAATTAGACAAACGCTGGATTAATCAAGATGTTTTTAACTATAACTTTGAACTAACCGGAAGCGGAGGTCTGCCAATTTGCATGTAATGTTCATTGAGGTGTGGGCATATAGGATTTACCCGCACCCATTGAGTCAAATTAGATTGGATTGATGTGATTAATTAGCCTTTAATAATATTAATAATAATAATAATATGATTTGTATAGCGCCAGAATGTCAAACACTTCAGCAAGTATGCGCTTTGATGCTGTAGGTTTATCAGCAGGAAGGGCATCCGGCCTGTAAAAACTGAGTGGTGAGGTACTGGCATGGTTATCTGTCTTCAGCGAGGTGCAAGTGGTTTGCATATAGTTCAGCTGATGCCACTGCCACCCCATCATCTCTTGCTCCAGTAAAATCCAGAATGGTTCACCTTTCAGGTGCCGGCTTACCCACGTTGTCCTGGAAAAAAGGCCGTTAAATGAATGTAGTGTAGAAATAGTAATTAGATAGTATTCATTCAGAAAGTGGCTTCTGCAAGTGAACTGCATGCATGCTGTGTATTACTGCAGAATGAGCAAGTATGTAAAACGTGGCATTGACGTCGTGCCAATCAAGTTTGGTCCAGTTCTTCCCGTTTTCTGGATGCAGGTAACACTCTGGCGACAGCTTCCATGTTGTACATTTGCATCAGACAACTGTGTGAATTCTGTAAATTGCACTAGCGTGCAACATGTATGCATAGGGCGCTGTGTTCTGTGGCACATCCATCTGTGAGTCATGTGCTAGCATTGTATTGAACTGTCTGAACTCAGCAAGCAATCAGTGATGGTTGGTAGTCATTACACCCGGGATCTGTGTGAAATTCTCATGGCGTTACTGAGACACGTACGCCAAGTACACTTGAGTGGGAAAAATTTATAATTTATAAACCAGTGTCTTGCTATAATTTGGAGATAATGCGAGATAAGGCCATCACTATAGAGTGATAGATTTGTTTACCAATAAAAGCACGCAGTACAAGTACAAGTGTTCAGCAGTAGCTGAGATGGGCGACTGTTTGGCCAGAATAGACATGGGCCGAAAATTGGGTGTGTGTGCCTTTTTGGGGGAGCTGCATCCCCATCTAACACAACGTGGCCTGGGCCGAGGCCTGCCTCCGTAACAATTGGCATCTTGATCCATCCAGCCGTTTGGCCACAATAGACATGGGCCAAAAAGTGGGGCTGTGCCCCTTTTAGGGGGAGCTGTGTCCCCATCTAATGCAGTGTCGCCTGGGCCGTGGCATACCTCCGTACCAAGCGGCATCTTGATCAATCCAGCCATTTGGCTACAACAGACATGGGTCGAAAATTGGGTGGGCTGTGCCCCTTTTTAGGGGATCTGGGTCTAACACAATGTGGCCTGGACTGAGGCCTACCTCCATACCAAGTGACATCTTGATCCAACCAGTCGTTTGGCCGCAACAGCCATGGGCTGAAAATTGGGGGGCTGTGCCCCTTCGGGGAGGGGGAGCTGGGTCTTTATCTGACACAATGTGGCTGGGGTCGAGGCCTACCTCCATGCCAAGTTTCATCTTAATCCATCCAACCGTTTGGCGACAATACACCAACGTCACAGACAGACAACGGCCGATAGCATAGGACGAACCGTTTTGCTAAAGATCGCCCAAAAACTACAAGAGGATGGCAGGAACAGAAAGGCAGAGAAGCCTGCTCTTACAACTGTCCAAAATCAAAACGAAACGCTACTGCTACTACTAATTCCAAATAGCCATTTTTCCAGTTTACTCTGAATTTGGACAGTAACGACAGTTCGCTTTTGGTCTTCGTCCTCCGCCTGTATTAATATCAGTATTAATATTAATATTAGAACCACCGTTACTTGAGAATGCTAATTGGAAGTTATAAGTGATCTATCAAATGGTCACATTGGCGATGAGGTTACTAATCTTTGAAGATTATTACAGCTATTTAAATCTACACCAGAGCCAACGTCTAAGATGTCACAGACAAATGTCACAGTCACAAATGGAATTAATTATAGTGATCAAAAATCATGTCAGCAACGAGATCTGCTGCATGGTATATAAGTCTTCGGGTCATTTGCGATCATATAAGTCCTATTTGATTAACAAGCGTTAGTACCTCAGAAACAGTACAAGAGCGATACGCAGCTACAAGCCCAGCTGCTGCATGCCACCATCACAGTTTCTCTACCTAGTACTTTAGAAAATGTATGTCACATATTGGCAGTGATGTGGTTAGAAAGGAGTAAGAAATCGTACATGGACTATAACTTTAGCTGTCGTAACCAGACTTAACAGTTGTTGAAAGTCGCAGGTCACTTCTTACAGATACAGATACAGATATTTATTGACACTCTTGCAGCTTGAAAGCCGAATAAGTCGATATGAGCAAAAATGTTTAAAAGCGACAAACACACAATAAATCTAGCGGTACAGATACAGATACATAATACAGGTATTTATTGACAGTCTTGCGGCTCAGCAGCGGAGTAGCTTGATAAAACGAGAAAGGGTTATGCTATGAAGAGGTAATATCTCACAAACTGTGCAGGATAGAGACAGGCTTGCTTCAGGTCACTAATAGGAAGTAACATACCACGTGGGAGTTGATTCCAGACCAGCATTGGAGTGTTCTTTGCCATATTTTGTCCTTGTTCTGTGTAGGGTAAAATCACCGTTGCATATCTTGAAATAATTGTTGAAATAATTATTCAGATAAGCTGTGCAACAAATATGATTGCCTTCAGTGCTTTGACACTGTTGGTTGGGCGGCAGGAATGGCATCCGGCTGGTAACAAATATGGGGGTGCAGTGGAGGTGGGCACTGGTTAGTCCGGATGGAGTGGCGCCCAGCCGGATGGTCAGTGTGTCTACCTCTGTTAATCTTCCCTTGCACCATAAAGTCCAGAGGTTCTCTGCTGGCACTGGCTCACCCGGGTGGTCTCGGAAAAAGGGCTGTAGAACGGTTGTGGTAGTGGTGGTGGTGTGATGAGTACCTGTGGTCGACTGTAACAGACAGTGTGATAGTTGCTTGTTTCCGTCTCGGTATTGTGTGTCGGTGCAGGCGGCAGCACTGGTACATATCTACCTGGATGGCTCTGTGCTCGTGTCTCATGGAGGTGTGGAGTCAGGACAAGGTCTGCACACGAAGGTTATTCAGGTCGGTCGCTTGTTTCACTTACTTCCTTGCTTGTCTTTACATTTACGTTGTAGCGGTGGCCAGCTATTGCCACTTTTTTGTGCATATGTTCTGCGTGTAAATGATTCTTTTTCAATGCGTGTAAGTCATAGTTATGAGTGCAGTATGACCATGATACATGCATAAAAAGATAAAGGTAAAGGCTTCTCATACTCGATAACGGGCATTGGGCCCGGAGCTGATCCCGGTGTACAGGCAGTCAGCCTGCAGGTGACCATAAGTCATCCACCCGGCGGTAGGCTGCCATCACTTTCCGCCAGGCCTGCAGTTGCCTCCCCAGCCGCAGAGCATCACTGCCCTTTGGCCGGTACCAAGTTATACTGCTTGGTGACAGAGGCACATAGGTGTGAACAACTTGCCCAAGGTTGTTACGCAGCGTTGCCTCGAGCAGCATTTGAACCCGCGACCTACTGATCGCAAGTGCAACGCCTTACCCGTTGCACCACCGTGCCACTGCGATACACGTGTTGACTCTTGTACATTATGAGCAGCTGTCATAGGCTGTGACTTTGCTGTGAGGATTCAAACACAGCACATCATTTACACTTGTCGTTGCCTTTCATTCAGTAGTGTTGTATTAACGTATGTCGCACGTGAGTGCACTGCATATTGAGTGCACGGTGTTGTGTGTTGTAATTACAGATTGCGAGTAGAGCACTTGACGTTCCAGTTGATCTGATACACATCAGTGAGACCGCCTCAAACGTCGTCGCTACTGCTAGCTTAACTGCTGGAAGTACTGGCTCCGAACTCTTTGGAGCAGCCGTCCTGGTGCGTGGATTATTATACTGCAACCTGATAGACGCAGGTTGCCATCTTGGTTACCGCATTTGCTTGCTAAAAATCATTTACCTGATAAGCTCAGTTTCATAAGAATCACAGCATTGCCCTCAGTGCTTTGACACTGTTGGTTGGGCGTTAGGAAGAGCATCCGGCCTGTAAAAAATGGAGTGATGAGGTGCTGGCATAGTTATCTGTCTGGAGCGAGGTGCAAATGATTTGCATATGGTCCAGCTGATGCCACTGCAACCCGGTCATCTCTTGCTGCAGTAAAGTCCTGATTGGTTTAACCTTTCTGGTGCTGGTGTACGCAGGTTGTCCTGGAAAAGAGGCCCATAAATGGGTGTCTGTCTGTCTGTCTGTCTTTAGGATCAGAACAAATAGGTAGATTTTGTGTGTGGTGCATTGTTACCATGTCATTGTAGAATGCCTGTGAGACTTTGCGTGAAAGACTGAAGCCGTACCGAGAGAAGAACCCTGATGCCACCTGGCGAGAATTGGTCAGTTATTATAATTCTCTGTCAGAATTTTTAGAATTCTACACAGTAAGTAAAGTAAGGTAAAATTAAACCTAAGTAAACTTGGATATTTGTAAAGCACCTTTAAATACCAAATGCATTTCTGAAGCACTTGGATATGGCAACACACAGTTTTACCTGCAAACATGCTATACCTGCCTTTACTCCCCAGCCGCAGAGCATCACTGCCCTTTGGCTGGTACTCATTTTACCGTCCCACGGAGGGTAGAAGGCTGAGTCGACCTCGGTGGCTGGTTACATACCGAAATAAAGTGACACCGCCTGGAGTCGAACCCGGACACGGTCACCCATCCCAGTACTAACCAGGCTCAGCGTAGATTAACTTTGTTGATCTAGTAATGTAATTTATGTAGCACTAAAACCCTGAAGATGCAGAGCTGTGTTACTTCTGAGCAGATCGGCTTATGCTTTTAGTGTTTTCCTTATTTTTCTGTTTTGGTTCTTTGTGGTGGATTATGCTGGCTAGCCATCGGCTTTTGAGCATACGTTAATATATTCTGCTGTATTGTATTGTTTTTGTAATTTTCGTAGTAATTTATATGTTTGTTAGTTTGGTTAATGATAGTGATCTAAAAAATAAAGTAATCTCCACAGCTAGTAAGCAAAAAGCATATTGCTCAGTAAGCTATATGGATGGTGTCTTTTATACAAGGCTGATTGGTTACTAGCGTTGTTACACAAGTCTTTGGGATTGTCACGGGGGAATTTGGGCCCGGTGGTAGATTGGTGTGTCCTTGGAGTTTTGGCGACGGATGCCGGTGGATGGATGAGTACCGGTGAACTCATGTTTTATTAGCTGAATACCGTCCAGCGAGATCTGAGAGCCCACCACCTCACACTCAACGAAGCAGTTGACCTGGCCCAGAACCGTCCTCTGTGGAGGCTGATGTCTACGTATGGTGCTATGCACTGCTAGTGGTGCATGCCAGAAAAGAAGAAGTTGGCAAATGCCAGGATAATTTGGACGTTTCTGGCTCCACCTTCGGTGACGTCACGGGATGGGTCAAGGTCATTCGGAAGACAGACAGCCGGTCCAATGTTGGCAGTGAGAGTGTCCAGGAAGGATGGTTTGATCTCGTCCCATTTCATCGAGAGCCAATGGGAGGACGAGTGAATAGGGCAGTATAGTGTCACGTATGCAGCATTACACGTGATCGGTCTGTACTGGCGAGGCGAAATGACCTTAGCGGGAATGATTGGAACTGCGCGGTTGTGAGATGGCCACCAGTCATGAATGTCGACTAGAACTGAAGTAAAATGTGAGCTGAGAAAAAAAACAAAAACTTGTCGTGTTATCTTTAACTGTCACAGAATTAACTGGGCTTGGAATATAGGTCTGTGAGTGTATACGGTGTCTTTGGTAAAATGATACGAGTGACATACCACGAAAGTGTTGCAATACAATGATGGGTTGGGCTATCTCCCATCATCTCTAGTTTTATGCATGTTTTACAGGGCATTATATAAAATGAGGGATACTTTGCAGTGGAAACCTTCAATTATTGCTGTATATTTATTGCAGTATAAAACATACCAAGTTGTAAATGAGGAAGTTCACATTTGCATAAATGTTAGGATTCTGTTGGAAAAACGTTGCAGTCACTCGGTTTTTGTTGAACCTGCATTTATTTCTGGAGTTATGTTAGTTGAACTGTGTTCCCGAAAACAAGTTTTGTGGATAGTTTGAGCAGGTTTTTGCGTGCTGGCTGTCCCTTGTGTCACCGAAACAACATTGTCAATGCAGTGAAGGCAACTCAAATCACTTACTTACTTACTCAAGCCAAGGAAGATACACTGAACGACTGTTAACATCCCTGGCGTTACGACTCCGCCTCAGTTTTCTATTGCAAAGTGGTATGTTAACAGCGAGTTTCCTGTTGCCATCGGTGCTCCTCCCACAGTGCAGCTGACCGTGACTAATGACAGTCTTATGATGGTCAAGTAGACGGAAGTAAACATCACGGAAAACTGCCGCCGAGTTGCAGTTTTTCGCAATCTCGCTGGACTGCTAATTAATACGGGACGGCAACAAATAACAAAGGCCATGCATCATCTTGGCAATATGTGTCAGAGGGATTCTAAGGTCCCAGCAGTAGACATCTGTTTCATAGTCCACATCCCAAGTTGTACTCGCGCTGTACTTGCTATTACAGCCAACAAGTTTAAGAGAAGTTATGCTGCACCCTTTGTGCCAGCTGTCTGACGCCTGTACCCTAGTTTGGAGATATTGCTTTGCAAATTATGAATAATTTTAATTGTTATAAAACAGTCAATTTTGTGTCTGTAGATCAATACAGCGTATGCAGATCGCGTGAATCTATCGTGCCTTGGTTTCTATAAGTAAGTAAATTCGTGCATCTTTAACCGCCGTTTCGTCTCTGATATAGCCATATTTGTGCTGAAAAGGGACGTTAAACTCCAACTAACTAAGTAACTTTAACCGCCGTTTATGCACACTACAAAGGGAAGAGGTAATTGAAGGGTTATAATGAGTGGCACAATATGGATACTGAACGTGTTTATCATTCAAGTAAACATAGTTTCTTAATTGTCAACGCGTGAAGTGTGAGTCTGTTACTGCTCAGCTGCTGGAGTATGATGTGGTCTGTGTTTAGATGTCCTCATTCGGAGAACTTTGACTGGCAGACTCTGTCTGGACGAATGTGCAACTACTACACGTACGGTGCAGCTGTTGTCAAAGTGGAACTCGACTGTCTGACCGGAAACTTTACGGTAGCATTTTTCTGAATTGTAGCAGATTTTTACCGGCCGGATATTTTCCTGTCGTCCATTCGAAGCACGGAAAGGAGATCAGAGCACTGATAGCAGTGAGGGAAAACCAGCGACTGGCCTCATCTATTCTTGATGAACCGACTGCTGATGATGAACTTCCTTTATGCTGGCTCTCTCCATAGAGTTGTGCCTTTCAGTAGTTACCAATCAGTTAGTAAATCAACCTCGTATTTTATGTACTAAGTGTTACATGTCTAAAGGAGCGAATGTTAATAGCCTACAAATTTTATTATGTGCTTTCTTCGTTTGTCATGATTTTTTCATATGGTACTTGACTTAGTGAGTAAAATATTTGGCTTGTTGTTATGAATTATCGTCGTCGGTTGCAGGTTGTATTTTTCACTGATCGTAGTTCTCTGCCGTTATTAGTGATATATAATCTAGTTTGGTACTGGTGTTGGAGACTTCCGTCAGGAGTCTGGTGCTGGATGAAGAAAGGATGAGGCCAGGCCACTGGTCTGTGTCATTGCTTTATATTCCCTTCAATGCTTGGTTGGCTGACAGGCGGGATATCTGGCTGTTAAAAACAGGAGCCTCTGCCACTGGTCCCGATATGTCCCCTTGTGGAACCGATTGAAGAAGACCGTTTCGGCAGAACCAGCTAATCGAGGTTTACCTGGAGAACAGCAATTTAAATGGAGGTCGGTGCATAATGTAATTTTTATTGTGCTCATTCACTGAGTAAATCATTACGTTCTGGTTCACACACGTATATTCATGTACGTTTCAGATTCCAAAAGTCGACATAGTGATGGATGTCGGCAAGAGTCTTAATCCAGCCATCGACGTTGGACAAATCGAAGGTGGATTCATGATGGTGAGTCTCTCGTGACCTGCGGAGTTTACTGGCGTTTAATCAAGCCGCGTACTTGACATCTGTGTGTGTTTTTGAGTAATTACGTTTGACTGTCAGTTTGAGCCTCATTAAGTAAGTAAGTAAGTAAGTAACAATATTTCTACACGGCGCAAAAAAAACAACAGTCACTATGTGCCTCAGCCCTACACAAACCAAAGTGTCTTCAAAAGTCTCTTAAAGGTGGTATGCAACGGTTTTTCACAAAATTGATGAAAAAGTAGTTTCTAGCTGCTTACTGCAATATAAACCCGTCTGTGTAATAAATTTTGATAAATTACGCCGCAAAATGCTAAAAAGAACAACTTTAGTG
>Ga0209259_1000325_pt1 | contig 13748 bp, 11 predicted proteins | sample WorMetGr2BELIZE1_FD_187417 | JGI IMG/M metagenome (GOLD analysis project Ga0209259, IMG submission 187417) | Marine gutless worms symbiont microbial communities from Max Planck institute for Marine Microbiology, Germany - Inanidrilus... ...
TTGTGTTAGATGGGGGCCCAGCTCCCCCCCCCAAAGTGGCACACCCCAGATTTTCGGCCCTTCTCTATTGTGGCCGAATGGTTGCCCATCTCAGCTACTGCTCAGCACTTGTTAGCGATCTGCTGCTAGAATAAGTCCACAACACATTTGCAGTGACGCCATGTTTCTGAATGCACTGTACGACCACCACAACCGTTTTACGGCCCTTTTCTGGGACCACCCTGGTGAGCCAGTGCCAGAAGAGAACTTCTGGACTTTATGGTGCAAGGGAAGATTGACAGAGGCAGACACACCAACCATCCGGATAGGCACCACTCCATCCGGACTAGTAACTAGTGCCCACCTCCACCGTCCCCCCATATTTTTTACAGGCCGGATGCCCTTCCTGCCGCCCAACCAACAGCGTCAAAGCACCGAAGGCAACTAGCGCATTTGGACTAGGGAGAAGACGCTAGAGTTCTCCTCAACGGTGTTACCTGCACCATCTCCATACCATATTCTGAATACACTGTACATCCAGGGCTATAGCGGCTATCAGGCTGCGGCAGCCGAAACTGACTTTCTGACGTACAATTATACTCGCTGCACATTGGTTTCCCAACTTGAAGGGTACGTCGATGCAGCATAATTATAATAATAATGATCTAATTTATAATGTGGACAGTGTTGAGGAAGTCTGAAGTTGGACTCATGGTGGACATAAAGATGGATTGTCAGTGAGTGATAGATCATAGGACAGGAAACAAACTGTTGTATTCTGAAAGTGATTTGAAACCCAATGTATGGAAAACATTAAGAATCTGTGCACTGAGGGCTATGTTTTGTAACAGGAAATGCCACTGCAAGCCATTGCAGTGTGGAATAACTGCTGACATCAGCACAGTAAAGCCCACTGTTGGAACATGTGTGGTGTGGTCAGCTTGGGGACATAAAGGTGCTGATGACGGTTTGTTGGTCCCCAGAGATGTCATCTGTTTCTTTTAGGTGGTGCGAGATCACCTGCTTATAGACTAGCTGTGAAATATATTAGGCATTGTTAATAATAAATGCTAATGTGATTTTGTAGTTGTTTTGAGTAACAATGACGTCACCTCCGTCGACTGGGAAAAGACGAAGTATGATTAAAATGCCAAGTGAGGATCAGCAGCTCAACATTATTGCACAAGAGGTGATTGGCATTCTCTTAGTTTCACTTCTGGCTGTCTGCTCTTAACACATCTAGCCATGTCATTATCAGCTATCATGCGAAGCTCTGGCTGCTCACTTCATATCCAGTGCACATCCCGACATTAATCAAAAGTTAGAGAAAACTTACACAGTTTTTGTATGCATCCGAAAAGTGATGAGATGTTAACTAACGTAGCTCATCAACAGGGGTCACTTGAGGTCATGTTAATGGTGCTGTTCAAAAGACTGCACATGACTTCCTATAAGTCTTTCACTGTATCACAGTCTTGTACCATTTATGAAGTATTACTGCTGTTTATCACCATCACCATGAGTGATTATGTTCAGTCCTGCAACCAGAGAAATTGTTTTTAACTTATGACTTTCTGTCGTAATTTGCATTGTAGGTGATATCTGACTCGAGATATTAGCCATGAAGAGGTTTTCAGTAAAAGAAGTTACCTTCAAAAGTTACTCAGAGTCATCAGTAATAATACAGTTGTTTCGCAGATGTCGAAAGGTTAAGCACGGAACAAGTATACTTTATGAAGGTAGGGTAATAACTTGATGCTCAGTGAACTGTAAAATGAAATGTCTAATGTATGCTTGTTATGTATGTGTATACAGGCGGAGTCACGGCTGGCTAGTTCACATGCTGTGCTCGCTGAAGCGAGACAGATCAGATCAACAGAGCGAGAACGTCTCAGACACACCGAGGTCTCTTTCTTCTTGTCTGTCCGCATTCTTCACCAGTAGAGGCTGTTTGTGTTTGTTATTTGATTTACATAGGCAGCAGTGCGCCTTTACTTTGAAGTCCAGTGGTAGAAGGATGAGGGTAGAGGCCACTATTCTGGCAAGCGCTGTTCCAACAGCTGCTATTTAGCCGCTCTTCCTCCACACAACGAAGTTTCTACGATGTCCTAACCCTAATCCTAACCCATAACTCTAACCGGAACCCTAACTGAACCCTATCACTAACCTTAACCCTAACCATAGCGGCTGTCGGAATAGTGGCTGCCCCCGAGGGATGAGGTCAGTGGTTATTATTACTTGTGCAATGCTAGCTAGTGCGGGTATTAGTTGTCATCGTGTCTGTTTGTCCATCTGTCACAAGTCGGTGTTTTACTGAAATGGCTAGACGTAGGATCATGCAAACAATGCCACTCGATAGCCCAGGACTCTAGTTTTCTGACGCTGAAAACTCATATTGGGTCACCCCAAACAGAGGCACCAAATGCAGGTGCAGTAGGTTGAATGCAGGTGCAGTAGCTGAAAATTGGTGACTTTCGACGCAAAATGTTGTCAACTTAGTTCCGTTCAGTTTTTTTGCACAATGAACGTCCAGTACTTACTTGTTTGCAGCACGTTTGCCGTTATGCAGCACATCGCGTGGGTTTGTCAGCTACAGCTGATCCTTGTCACTGGTTGGGGTCTTCTTTCTTCTTTCTTTCTTTATTGCGGGCAGGGGTATAGCCTACTCTAACCCCAGCGCGGAGACCATTAGTAGGCCCAATATGCTTGCTCAGGGAGAGAGGAGGGGGAATTGGTTGATGTGTGCAGTGTGTGTGTGACGTCCAGGGAAGGTAGGTTAAGTAGGCGTGAACAACTGGTCGGGTACTTGCTAATCGCACCCCCGCAAGGCATGGCGTACTGTCTGACTAACCTGGCTGGTTCTTTTGCAGTGAGAGCCCACTAATGTTTGTGCAGCGCTGGCCCCGGCGGACGCTTGTGCAGCGTAGCCAGAGGTTAGTCACATCTATCTGCGTCGCGCTATCTCGGCGTGGCCGACACCTTGACGCTGCTGATCAAGCATGTCGGCAACGGTCACGGTATTTAGAGGAGACCATCGAACCCTCTATTTCCTGCCCGGGATTATCTCCCTGATATTCATCTGCATAGGAATTATTATGAAATAATTCTTTAGTAGGCAGACGCGCCTTACCGGACCGAAACTCGGATTGAACCTCCGAACCACGGGAGCCGCGCACGTCACGCTCTACCGCACATGGCGTCTGAGTGACTTGATCACTGGACTACGTAGGCAGGTCACTGGTTGGGGTCAGTGCTTTGAGTTTCCTTTAGTGCTGTGAATCTTTTGGTTGGGTAACTGGAAAGGCATTTGGCCTGTAAAAGTAGCTTGGCAGTTGTCCCTTGAGGATCTCTTCCAGACCAGATAGAAGAATAGAGCCATTGGGACAACTGGCTAACCTAGGGTCACCTGGAAAATGGCTGTTGAAGCGGAGGTGATGGTTGTTATGTTAATTTATATTGGCCTTTTGTCAGCATTACCATCGGAATGATGTTGAAGTTAGCACAGACAATGGACGTGTGTGCAAACGCCTTGTCATCAAGCAGCGTGCAGTTTGAGTGGATGTAATATTTGCAGGATGAAAATGATGAACTGGCAGACAACGTTCCAAATGCTGAGGTAAATTCTGCTACTGCTTCAGATTGCTTATGCTGTTCATTTATAAAGAGGCTTTGAGATACTTGGACTCTCTGTCCTTCACCTAGAATGTCAGCAGGATTTCTCAAAAAGTTGTAGACATATTCTCGTGAAATTTTGGAAACAGTTTTGCTTGGTATGGGACATAATTGAAGACAATTAGGGGATGATCGTCAAAATTGGTGGTTCTGCACTCCTGATGCGTGCTCCAATGAACAGAGCTGGAACTACTGCAAATGTCCAGGCAGCATTGGTGTCTTCTTATAGGGCTCATCACGTTGTATAAATATGAAAATTCTGGTCGCCTTCAGACAACCATGGAGGCGAGGGGACGTATGAAACTTTGACTGTTGTTGGATTTGGAGTCGATTAATGCCAAAATGGCTGAGTCGGTGGAGCTGGTTATTAAAGTAAGGGCACTGTCATTGGTGAGGTCTAGATTGTGTTACAAGTGGAACTGATTCTGTCAAAATAAGTTTAGTACCTTGTAAAAGTTTACTACCTTGACAGAAGCCGAGACAAAATGACAAGTAAGGACTTGTCAGTCATTTTGTGTTAGATTTTGTCACACGTGTCTGGCTTTGTGAGTGCAATTGTCAAAGTATGCGAATGACACCAAGTGTGGAACTTTATAGCATTTGACGTCACTTGACCACAGAGGAGATGCTGTTTTCCACCCTGCATGTTATATAATAGCAACATAATTGCCATTAGCTTATAAAATTGTGGTGATAAAATCACACTGTGCATGGCATTTTGTGCATTTTAGCCAACGTCACCCACAGCAGTGCCATTGTCATCGCCAACAGCAACACCTGTGTCATTGCCGATGGCAACTGCAGTGTCGTCGCCAACAGTAACGCCTGTGGCATTGCCGATGGCAACAGCAGTGTCGTCGCCAATGGTAACACCTGTATCGTTGCCGGCAGCATCCGCAGTGTCGTCGCCAACGGTAACACCTGTATCGTTGCCGGCAGCAGTGCCAGTGTTATCACCCGTTTCGCCGTCACCGTCCATGCCAGTAGCAACACCTGTGTCTAGCGTGTCTGTGATGCCAAAACGCTCAACTTCACATGATCCGCCAGCGGTCAATGGCGTGCAACTAAAAGTGGGTCTCATTTCTGTCACTGGTAGTCAACATTGTCACCTCTGTGCTAATAGTAATATACTGGTAGGACAATTGTGTCTATCATAATGCTGATTTAGAAGTGACGTGCAATGTGGTGCAGAATTTGTGTGCTTAGGAATGGAACAGATGTTGATGTCTGTACAAAATGGAGCCGAGGTGGACCACCAGTATTGATGGTGAGGCTGTTGTGTGAAGAGATGAGAGGGGGAAGATGGATAATGCTGCTGCCCTCTCCCGCAATCAGCATGCCCGTTTTATGTGACATCTTTTACTGTGTGTTATATAGTGTGATTGTGACAAAATTCAAAGAGAGTGATTGAGATGGTCTGAACGTGTGCATACAATGGACAGCAATAGGTTAACAACCAAAGTGCTGCATTGCAAATATCGGAGAGAAAGGAACCAACGTAGTCAAACAAAAACATGGATGGATAACATTAAAGAACGGTTGAAAGATATAAACATAGATATTAAAGTTGCAACAGAGATGAGTTGTGACAGGGATAATGATCATACAGCTTTATCGTCACCTTCTGCCAGATGACGTGAAATAACTGACAGCTTAAGATTCTTCTGTTCGTCTGTACGTGCATTCTAGTGGTTAGCTACGTGGTAAATTTTTTTGAGTTTTTGAATTGGAAAAATCTGCAAAAGCTGAAACGACCTTAAGGGTCACTCAAGGTTGTTGACAATGGTAATTTAGCCTTGTATCACATGTTAGTGATGTGTAGTTCCCAGGTCTCAGTCTTGCACCGTTTCTGAGATATTACCGAATGTTAGAGTCCTTGGCTTCCTGTGACCTTCAGCTTCATTAAAATTGTAGACGCATATGATGCCGGTATCCTGTTCGAGGCTGTCTCATGCTTTCCTGTTCTTGAGCCCCGTGTGGGTCTCAGGCTGTACGTAAGTGGGTAAGTGTCGTAAGTAAGTGAGTGACAAATTTATGAAGTGCCGAAACCAGAATAGGCCCTGTTTTGCTTCTAGGCCGGATGTTGTAGGAGGTGACTAAACCTGACTTTAGCTTTTTATGGCTACCCTGCATAACAGATGTGGACATTATATTTTGTCCTGTGGTTTCTTCTTCTTTTTATATCTATCTTTTTTCCTTGCCTAATCTCAGCCGTCGCAGGTTGGATGTCTACCATACTTCCACACATGGTGTGGCCTTAGTGCGAATTTAGGATGCAGGTCTGAAACCTGCTGCATGCGGCTCGCTGAAAATGCAAAATTCGCCATCTGGGCACAATCGCACAACTTTGTTGGGCTATATCTTTGCAACTGAGGCATGTATTGACAATCAAAAAAAAGTGTTAAACAGCAATATCTCTTCCACATGTCCTTCCAATGTGATGAACTTCGGCCCACTAGCAACTGAGATTGGATCGGGAGTTTGGGGCACCCCAGCTAATTTCAGCGGGTTTCGCGTCTTGGCAGCATAACTGCACGGCACTCTAGTAGTGGGCATCGGCCAAACTTTGCGGCATTGAACAGAGGGCGCCACCTATATTTGGCAGGGCGGCCATCACGTTGGGCATTGGCCCACAGTCTAGTTGTCTTTATTTTGTGTTGTAGTACATTTGTTTTCATTGGTGAATGTGTGTGCTTTTGTTGTGTTAGATTTTGTTTTTCAATTCCAAGCCAACAGATTGGCTTGGGTAATGTCTCCAAAATGACCTATTTTGTATCGTGTGAGATGTAAAACCACAACTCAGTCAGTCAATCCTGTTCTTGAAATTGGCTTGATAGGCAAATCGTGCTGCTTTGTGAGATGTTGGACCGATGTTGGTCCAAGCGGTTTTGTTTCCAGTCGCTGAAGTGACTGTGCTTAATCACCCAAGGTTGTCAAGGTTGATGCTGATGACCTTTGGTGTTACAGTCCCGTGCGACGTCGTCGGCTGTGACTGATACGGAGGAGAAATACAAGCAGGTGATGATGACCAATGCACAGCTGGATAACGACAAACAGAAGCTGACGTATGAGGTGGACTTACTCAAGGACCGACTTGCCGATACCGAGGAACATGCAATACAGCTGGAACAGCAGCTCACTCACACCTCACGAGTATGACATTTGTGGTAGTCTATCTGTTATCAGTTAGTACTAGAAAGCCCCCAGTCAAGGCCGCACTGGTTGTTACTTATTTACAGTTTCCAATTCAGGTCTGCTTTCCGTGCATCAGCCAGCCAGTCACCGACACTGCTTCTGTCACTGTCACTGACACACCGTCACCAACACACTTGTGGTTTTAATATTAGTAGTGATTTAGTCTAAAACTCTAGCATCTTCTTCCCAATCAAAATGTGTCTGTTGCTGTAAGCAGCGCCCCGTGTGGGTCCCGGGGCTATGAGTAAGTGGGTAAGTGTCTACGTAAGTAAGTAAGTGACAAATTTATGAAGTGCCGAAACCAGAATAAGCTCTCTTCATTTTCAGGCGGGATGTTGTAACTGACTTAACTTTTTTGTGTTTATTTTGTGTTGTGGTGCATTTCTTTTGATTGGTGAATGTGTGCTTTTGATGTGTTAGGTTTTGTTTTTCCACACCAAGCAAAGGGATTGGCTGGGGAGCGTCTCCGAAATGACCTATTTTGTGTCAGTGGGATGTAAAACCACAACTCAGTCAGTCAATCCTCCAGTTGTTAACTAGGAATGCCTTCTCTATAATGGCCATAAAACAGTTGTTGTAGTTGTTGCTGTTGTCTTAGGGCCCCCACACCCTATGCTTACTCTTTGGCCAAAAGCCACTCTAACTAAAAAGTTAGAGTGGCTTTTGGACAGAGAGCATGTAAGCATTGTTTAGCAATTTTACTTTTATGGTAGCCATTCATAACTGCATATTGTGTCGTGCAAGCCAATATATGTGATTCTCCTAATGAATTACTGTGGGAGTTTGCATCTTGTACCAGTACGCAAAGAATTTTAGAAACTGCGTATTGTGTTGTGAAATATGTTGAGTGTGTACGTGTTGGTTGCAGTAGGTGTAGTGTGCATTGAGAAGCCTTGCAGGGTCTAAGGTCTGCACTGTTAGTATTAATGGGATGACCACTAGTCTGGACAACCGGGAAAAATGAGGAAATTAGAGACAGGTCAGTGAAATGTCAAGGACTTGACAAGAAGTCAGGGAAAGGTCAGAAAAATGTAAGGCTCTGGAAAACTGCATTAGTTGGTCTTCAAATTATTATAGCAGGCTGGTGTTTAGATGGTTTTGCAAGATACTCCAATCACTTGATTAAGCATGAGAGCCCCAAAACAGAGTTTTTAAATCAGCAAAGATTGATATTCTTGCTGCAGAAAGTGGTGTGTATACAGTCTTAGAACTGTAACATATCTTAGATGCCATTTGCTGACATCTGTTGCTGCTCGATGTTGGTGGAAAATGTCATGGAATTTGTGCTTTGTGGACAGTGGTCACCTATATGTAAATGTGTGAAGCAGGCAACTGTAATAGAGCCATATAGTGATTGGAACAGTAGTCCATGAAGGTTGCTACAGCAAAGTGTAGACCAGAGGTGGACATTACAATCATAGGTGTAATGATTCTTTACAACTACCTTTAAATGTATTTTTGCTGTGATATGCAAGTTTTCTGCATTATGGACAGTCTGTTGCTACATCCTAGACATGGTTTTTAGCGGTAATTTTTATCTCAAGTAGTCGTATTTTGCTTGTTTATCACAAACTGGATATTGTCGTGCATACACGTGTGTGTGTGTGTGTCTGTGTGCTGTAGGAATTGACAGAGAAGAAAAGTTTGCTGAGTGAAACTGAGATGAAATGTAAAAACCTACAAGCAGCTCTTTCACACACACAGGCACTTATCAAGGTCTGCACTTGTCTTTTTGCTGTGCCACTGACTTATGAAATTTCAACTTACTTTGGAGCCATTTATGCACTAAAATGTATTAGTTGTTAACGCAGGAAGGTTTTAAAGATATGCTTGTTTGCAGTGTTTGTGAAACTGATAGTTATGTTCATTAATATTAAAGAGGAAGAAATAGCAGTCATAGCTGTTGCTCCTAATGATGATGATGATGATAGTGAAAAGGTTAATAGATGATTAATACTAGAAATGTGGGCCAATGCCCAACGTGATGGTCGCCCTGCCGAACATAGGTGGCGCCCTCTGTTACACGCCGCAAAGTTTGGCTGACGCCCACTACTACATGCTGTGCAGTAACGCTGCCAAGACGCGGAAGTCGTTGAAAGTAGCTGGGGTGCCCCAAACTCCCGAAACGATCTCAGCCGCTAGTGGGCCAAAGTTCTCCATATTATGCGGACATGTGGAGGATATATTGCTACTTAGCAAGTTTTTTTCCGATTGTCGATACATGCCTCAGTTGCGAAGATATAGCCCAACAAAGTTGTGGGATGGTGCGGAGATGGCGATTTTTTGCGTCATTTTTGCATCCTGTATTTTTCAGTGAGACGCGTGCAGCACATTTCAGACCTGCATTCTAAATTCGCATTAAGGCCACACCTTGTGTGGAAGTATGGTAGACATCCAGTCCCCGACCGCTGAGATTAGGCTGTACCTGTGTGTGGAGTCATTTATGTCTGACAGAATGATGAACAGTGAGCAGCCACACTGTTGTATTTGTAGGAGCAAGCTATGTTGTATGTGTCGGTGGGTGACTCGGTAACCGCTGATGATTTGATCTCAGCTGGTTCTGACTCTTCCGCACTGTTACCGTCCGAACTGGCGCAACATCTCGACACATACGATGGCTCTCTAGGTTGTCTTTCTTTCTCAGTTCTGTGCAGTATCAGGGTGTCTAACACTCCTGGAAATCCTGGAAATCTACTGGAAATTTACAAAGTCTCCTGGAAATTTTCTGGCTTAGTTTGCGAGTTTGTGCATTGGTCGTTAATATTAGTTACAATTCTTGTATTTTAGAGTGTATCAGTACAAAATATCTCGCAGTAAACCAGGATCATTGATATTAAGGTTAGTAATCTCGGTAAGTGTCAGCTAACTCACCTATTGATCAGGTAATAGGTGTTGGATGGGGCCTATCACCACATGCTTCTTCATTTAATTTACTTATTTCCTCGAAAAAAGGTGCAAAGTGTACTTAATTTTGGTCAGAATGTCTCCTGGAAATCTACTGGAAGTCATATCTGCTGATCTTTGGGACACCCTGAGTATTCACCTTGCTTCATGTTAGTAATTCTTCACAGTTGACATGACTAGCCAGAGTATGTAAGAATAGATTACACCCACATATATTCCAAGAGAATCCTGGTTAGCCAGGTGCTCCCTTGGTTTTCTTTCTCAGTTGTTCCAATACCGAACCGTTGGAAGTAATAATTTCCACAGGTTTTTACACGGCAGATATCCTTTCTGTCACCCATCCAACAGTGTCAGAGTCACAAAGAGAACTCAGACACTGAATACAGGAAAAATCACCTGCTGGCCACATCCTTTCTTATCCTTTCTAGATCTACCAACTTTGCCTTCTGTGCTTTGCCTTCACTGCTTTGACACTGTTGGTTGGACATCAGGAAGAGCATCCAGCCTATTAAAAATTGAGTGATGAGATGCTAGCTGTCTGGAGCGAAGTGCAAATGATTTACATATGGTCTAGTTGCTGCCACCGCAAACCCACTGTATCATTAAAATCAAGAATGGTTTAACCTTTCTGGTGATGGCTTACCCAGGTTGTCCGGGAACAGAGGCTGTTAAACGGGTGGCTGTCTTGATGTATCAGCTGACTTGACTACAGACAGTCCTGAGGAATAGAACGTCGGTTACTTTATGCTGTCACTCTGACGCCACTACCTTACATAAGAATTTTTGCACAACACAAATGCTGATAAAGTGGGAATAGGTTCAGAAGCTAATAAGTGGCAGTGGTTGAATCATATAAAGTGTGTTTTTACTAGTAAGTGAAATGTGGCAATTATTAGTTATTACACCTTTGTAAGTTAGCTACAAAAGACAAGTTAGTTATGTATCTGATTTATTGTGCTGTTTTGTGTACCAATTATACTTTAACATTCCTGCTGTGCTCCGTAAACTCCAGATACTGTGAAGTGGATTTACTTTTGATGTGGCTGGTTCATGACAGTTATGCATTGTTACATAATTATTGTTTCAAAAGTTAGCTGTCTAAAATGCCGTGTAAGGATAATAGGAACCCACATCATACAACTGTCAGAAAAACGACATTTACAGCATATTGCTGTAATCTCAAGCATGTTTCACAGTAATTTCTCCAGTGGCAGTCAATTTACTGGCTGCAGTCTCCTCACTAACATTGCAGTAATGATGTTGATCAGTTCATTGTTTAAATAATGGTTTTTGTAGGTGAACGGTTAAAAAATTTCTTTGAAGAAAAGTTACACTTTCAGTCTGAGGTTTGTCGCTGTTGATGTTTCTATTGTGACTTGTTTCGATTACATTGTTTGATCATATTCGTATCTGGGACATTTTCTGTTGGTTAAATCTGCATCGCTATTCACACTACTTTTGTTACAAGTTTTTGATCGTTAACATTGTTATTTATTTGGCAGAATAAGCGGTTGCAGCATGAGCTGGAACTGGAGAAATCCCGTGCATCATTAGGAACGAAATTCCTGCCGTCATCAGACAACTCACTAACATCTGGAAATGTCGGCTCGGATACATTTGATGGTTTGTTTTCTCAGATAGTGGAACAAATAATACAAAGAAAAGAACATAGATTATTTGGATTTCTACTATGCATTTTTTACTTTTTTTCTGCAAATCTTTGTATATGCACTGTGTTCCAGAAAAAGCAGCCACGAAACTCACCATGGTAACTCTGTCAAATTTTAACCGATTTTCAAAAATTCTTTTACTGTCTGATTCAGCAGTTAATTTGCAGTCAAATGATTATTAAGGACCCCACCACACCTTAAGTGCATTGCTACTCCACCTTGTGAAATATGTGTTCAAGAAATTGCCATGCTTAAGAATTGCATGAACAAACTGCCATGCAAGATTCAGCCACTGAAAATTGTAGTAAAAAATCCTCATCTAATGATGTGAGCATTAATGATATCAGCATTCTTTGATTTGCTGACGAGAAGATATTTACCTAACAATCCACAGAATAACTGACAGTACTCAGCTGCTCACTCACTCACTCACTGCAGCAACAAAGAAACGAGGTTTTGCAGCAAAATCCTTTCATACATCATCAACGTTAAGTCACAGTCTCTGATGGTGTTAGTTGGCAAATCAGATTCGTCTACAACAACTTGTTTGATAATTGTCTAAGCCAAGTAAAATCGGTGTAACAACAGTTAACAACAGTTGTTTCTTGCCATACTCAAGATCTGTGGCGAGTTCTTCATCTTTCGGCAGGATAGTGCCTAGGCACACAGCATGTGAGACATATCAGCTTTCTTGCCTGTAACTTCGCCAAATGTTGACAGATTTTAAATTTCTTTCATAAGAAGACTTAACGGTGAATGTGCAGTAGATTGTCATTGAAAATGCCACAGTACGTCAAATGCCTAGCTACAGTGCATTGTAATTTATTGTTAATCACAATATTTGTTTCAAATTGCCACTTGTTTTGTGACATTGTACATTAATATTTCACAAGGTAGAGTAGCAACGTATTTAAGTTGTGGTGGGATCTTTAGTTGTCACTTTACTGCAAATTTATTGCTGAATCTAACAGTGAAAGAATTTTCAAAATCCGTTAAGATTTGACATAGTTACCACCAGGAATTTGGTGACTTGAGACTTACTTTTTTGGAACAGAGTGTAGTTGCTATCATTGTTAATTGATCACAGGATTGAACAAAAGCTGCATGCTTAGTTCTTGACCATGGTGCATACAATGTACAGTGAATTAACTGTGATTGAAGCATTTTGCTAACTACACAAAGAACTGGCCACTGGCCCAATAATAATAATATTATTAATAATATTTGACCATTGTGACTCAGAAAGTTGCCAGATATTTCACGTAGTTGTGTGGTCACATTTTTAAGTGTTGTGGCATCTTTAATGATAACTTACTTACGAACTTACTGCTGAGTACCACGGTGAAAGGGCCCCATGTGGGCTCCGGGGAGTAATGCGCCCTTGATTAATTTGAGATTGTCCCGTGTGGGCCTGGGGCAACTCTCCCCTTTCCTTACCCATTCACTTCCCCACTTCATCTTCTACTCTATCTTTACTTTTCACTTTTTCCCTTTCTTACTCGCTTTATCTATTTTCTTACTTTTCCGTTCCTTCCCTTCCTAGCAGCCTTTGCAGGTCGGAGGTTGTAGGAGGCGACTGAACCTGGGTTTAGTTTTTGTGTTGATTTTGTGTTCAGTGTATTTTTAGTTAAGGATGCATGCTTGTTTTTTTATTGTATTTGATTTAGTTTTGTCTTGTGGTGTGATAGTTGTCTCCCCTGTTGTAGGCACTAGCATAATAATTTAAATGAGCCTCTCAGTCCCTTTCCCTTTCTGGGTGGCTGCTGGACAAAAAGCGGCCAAGGTTGAGGTTAATATATCGCTAGCCTTCCTTCACTGGGTAAGGATAACTCTCCACCTCTGACCTTTTGTCTCTGATATAGTCATATTTGTGCTGAAAAGGGACGTTAAACTCAACTAACTAACTCATTTGTTGACTTTGGCACTATGTGTATATCGTTTGCTTCCTCCCTTATCCTTCTGATTCCCCACTTATCCTTATTTCTTCACTTTTTCCATACTTATCTTCTCCCTTACTTATCTTTTTCTTTGAGAATAGACCCACTCTGTTTTCAGACTGGAGGTCTTAAGAGGAGACCGAACTTGGGTTTTTTTTAGTTGTTATGGTCGCCCTATGTAATAGGGCAGACCATTATATTTTCATCCTGTTCCTTTCTTTCTTTCTTCTTTCTTTTTTTTTGCTCGCCTAATCTCAGCAGTCGAAGATTGGATGTCTACCATACTTCGGCACATAGTGTGGTCCTAGTGTAAATTTAGAATGCAGGTCTGAAACGTGCTGCGCGCGGCTCGCTGGAAATACAGGACGCAAAAAAGTCGCCAAAAATCGCC
>Ga0209259_1000328_pt1 | contig 13719 bp, 9 predicted proteins | sample WorMetGr2BELIZE1_FD_187417 | JGI IMG/M metagenome (GOLD analysis project Ga0209259, IMG submission 187417) | Marine gutless worms symbiont microbial communities from Max Planck institute for Marine Microbiology, Germany - Inanidrilus... ...
TATTTATATTTGGCTGCACAAAAGCTTCGTGAAAATTTGCCAGGTATTTTGGACATATCTGTGTTTTTTTTGGTCATGACTTCACATGACAGTCATTTAGCACCATATGTGCGTCGTCAGCTAACTGTTCTTTTACGTTTTGTCGAGACGTGTCGGAGCGTATTGTTTTGTGTATGCAGTGGCATGTTTCAGCTGGCATGCTGGCTTGTATTGCACTTAGGACGTGAGCAGTGAGCAGCGGTTTTAACTTCCAGTCATCGCAAAATGAGTCATTTTTACACCTCTTTCTAGTCGATCGCTTGCACTGGTTGGACCAAATCACGCTGACAGTGGACAAAAAAATACCAAAACCAAAAAAAAACAATATACAAAGATACGGACTGTAACATAAGCAAACTGACTCTGGTTAAGAAACGGCAGGTGCAAAAGTGTTGCAGATAAGAAACCTAGTCTTCTGTGTGAATAGCTTCTATACAATGATGCTCAGATATTGTCCGTTTCTGACTTACGGCAGCGTGATGTGCAGGATAAATATCAGAAAGACGCGTAATCAGTATTACTCCGTATCTTTCTGTGGACGTATTACTTGTTATGCTGCTGTTTCACACGCAGATACCGGTGTATTATGCTGCAGACTACCGTTGTCTGCTGACGACAGTGCTGCCATTTTCACTGCTGTAAATAAGTAGAGATTTCACGTAGTTACACCACATTAGTACATGGCTGATGGGAATGACCTGCTGCTTGTATAATACATCACTCCTGGACATGGTTCTGAATTGCCACAGCCTCTTACAAGTCGTTGAAAGACCTAGAATTTTTTAACCTTCAAGTCCTGGAAAGTCTTTGAAAACACATAAGGTCCTTGAAAATACTTGAATCAGTTCCAGAAAGTCCTTTACTTTTCTGATGAAGTGTGCTTTGGATATTGCACTTTGAGTGCTTGCCTGTTTGTCAGTGTACTGTAATTTACAGAAAGCTGCTCAATTCTACACAACTGGCAACTAATTGTAATGACTCTCATTTTCGGGTTAGTGCTTGGCAGTAGTATGTTAGTGGTAAAATTGCTGGATGTAAACTATACTTTCCCAGGGGTGCTTATAAAAGTGCTGTTTTGAGTTTGTTCGATGGTTCTTCAAAATTGTAAATGTGGCCTTTTAAGGTACGTGAAAAGTCCTTGAATTTGCTTTTCACAACGAAGTATGAACATGCCCACTTATCCATTAGACTGTAAGGTTGTTCTCGTAGTGTTCTGCTGTTGCCAGTTCTCTTTATAAGCCTGTCTTATCCTGTCTTCAGAGCACTAACCCTCGTTGTACTGTCCATGTCATATGTAAGGAAATTTCACTGTGGTGCTTCCGTTGGCTTCCTGGCGTTTTTTTATACAGAGTTCTCCCTGATTAGGCTTATTGCCCCAACTGCAGAGCTGTACCTCTGAGTACAATGTGTTCAGCCAGCAGAAGGTTCTGGTGTAGATTCTACATAGTCTGCTTGTAAGATGCTGCTTGGTTATTTGTAGTCATTTGTGACACCTTGGTAAGTTTGTGATTGAACGCAGCCACTGCTTTTCCTTTGGCCGACTGCGTGACCAGTATACCCTTCATCTGCATCATCCATCTCATGAACTGCTGTTGGGCGTCCTCACATTGTGGACCCATCAGCTACAATCTGCCTATCCTAGTATGGATTAAGGATGCTATAGAACTTAAAATACAGTTTAACAATGACTTAGAGAATACAGCACGATAAAACGATTAACAGATGTAAGACGCATACAACTGTGGATGGGGCTTTGTCAGGGTGTGTGTGTTGCATTTTTGAATTATGATTGGTGCAGCTGTCTTTGTCTTCCACTTTTGGATGTTTATTTTCCCATATGTCATGAAAACAGTTGAACATGAGTAATAAATTTAACATTTGATAGTAATAAAAAAACGTATGCTGTCACACCTTGTAAACATTCCAGCATTTAAAAATGGCACAGTTTTCACCAAGATTCTAGCCAGTTATTGTTGACAATAGTAATGGTATTTGAAATTCATGAAAAAAAGATTACCATCCTGTGTGCGAAGTCGTATATTACGTGGCAGTGAAACTTGGCCGGTGAAGAAATAGAAAGAGATAGCACTTTGGTGGGCTGACATGAGAATGATTAGGTGGACGTGTGGTGTTAAACTAAGAGACAGGTTCACGTGAGTGAGTTGAGAGATTAGGAACAGATGATATCACGACAGTGCTACAGCAAAATGGGTTGAGGGACGTGTTGCAATAAAGAACGTGTATGACTGGGTGAAAAATGCATGGATTATGAAGTGGAGGGTGTAAGATCTAGAAGCAGAACGAAGAAAACCTGAAGAGAAGTTGTGAAAAAAGACTGTCATACCTGTCTACTAAACAAGGAGGATGCTATAGACCATAGCAAATGGAGGAAATTAATTAGAGATATTGTATAATATGCACAAAGATGGGGAGTGAGTGTCTGAAAGTTTTTCTGGTACCAGCTCACCCGAGTTGTTCTGGATAGAGGGCCATTAAAGAAGATGTTGTTAAGAAGGATCACCTTTTGAGACGGATGTTTAATTCCGGTCGTCATTGACTGTAAGATTTCAGCTTCAGTAGTGGCATGCTGCATGAGATGACACAGTAATCGTGAGCCATATTTGGATGACTGCCAGTAATTTGATCTCCAAATCCCAAAGTGCATAGGTCGTGTGTAAGTGTGCAATTAAGCAGTTTGTTAAACTTTATATTTGGTTCGTATGTTCATGTTTTTCGTTGGTTTTAGTCATGTGCGAGGTTACAAGTCCTGTAGTGATATTGTCAACAGTTTTTTTATCCACTTTATTTGTGTTGTGTGTATATTAGTATGCAGGTTCAGGCGCATTGTTAATGTCTCCTTTATTTCTGGTCATCTCATTATAGTTTGCATTCTCGTGTTGTCTTCTGAGTGCCAGTTATGACAGTAGAAAGGTGTGCTTTATTGCAGTAACCACATGTGATTATCTGGTAAATGAAGTGGCCACGTCTGGCTCCATTGTTGCAAGGTTCAGTTCATACACGCTGCGTAGTGAATAAAGTAAATAACAGCATTGTTATTGTAAGTTGTAACCATCTACAACCATGTATAGCAGATGTAATTAGCAGTCGTTATCCTGAAACATATTTTGCTAGTCTGATGTCATGTTTTCACGTCAGTTATAGTGCCGTGGAAATACTTTGAAGTGCTGAGGTTCAGCAGTCGGGTCGAGGCCCTAGGTTCACCATTAACAGTTAAGTAAGTACAGTTGCAGCAGTGTCGATCAGTATAGCATATACAACATTACAGCAGTCTGCAGCATTCACACAGCTTTCTTTTAGTGAGTTCTCTTTGGTCGGCCAACTTTTCCTTGGTGCTGATTGGGCCTTGATGCTTGGATCAGAGATGGAACCGGGTCACGGGGTCAGCGATTTTGGCTGCGTCGGGTCGGGTCACGGGTCAGTGTGTCAGACCGGGTGTTTAATCCGGTTCTGAGTTTTAATGTGTGTTTATCGTGGCGTTGTTTCTACAGAGTAACGCCATCTCGACAAACTAATATCTGCATAATTTCATGCCGTCTACTCTAAAAGCACAGATTCTGACAAACTGCTGATGTTGTAAGTTACGCCACTAAATAGTTTGGGTTTCCTGACAGGTAACTGATATTGCTACGAAGCCGTTGCCGAGGATTTGTTTCACAACACTCAACAACCAGGTCGGGTCGGGTCTCGTCACCGGGTCAAAAGCCACCGGGTTGGGTGGGTCATGGGTCAAAAAGATTTCCTGACCCAGTTCCATCTCTGGCTTGGATCCCCTGGAGGTGGGATGCTGCAGTTCATTAAGCTACCTGAACCCTCTGTAACTGTCTGGCCAGTTGTGATGTATGGTTGTTAGTGATCTGCCCCCTTGCTGATTATCAGTAGTTTTTCATTGTAATTGGACTTCACAAACGAAAATGCCGTTCACAGACTCACTTTTTAGTATCTCATCATTCGGCATGTTCACTGTATGCTACGTGTCTCAGATCCAGCTCCCTGTGAGTTTCCATTTTTGTTACAGTGTCTTAAAGTAGTTCTTAGATTGACTGTAAATATAACTTACAGTTTGTATTTCTCACGTTGTCATATATGTCGCATGCCGTCAGGTGCAAACTTAGGACTGAAAACTATGGTACTTGTGATCGGATGCCTAAACAGGTCAAAAAATCATAATCAGGGTACCATCATTAGGTAACATGAAAAATGGTTGGAGTTATATGTAGGCCTACTGGTTTTGTCTTTCGGTAGTGTGATAGTGGAATACGGTACCTCACTCCCAAAATTTTGGGTGTGCGACGGTGCGTGCCTCATGCCCCAGAAATTGCCCATGTGAATGTTAGGAAATGATTTAGTTGCACCAGGTTCAGTTAACTTAGATTAACACTGTGGTGTCTGTCATCATGACATTGGCGGGTCGTGTGGCAGATCAGCCATCAGTGTTGTTGGAAAGTGGGTCTGATAACTGATAGTTAGTTAGCTGAGCGTTCTGCAACTGGACCTTAGCTGCATGCTGGAGATTGTGTTAGATGCGTTCATTGTCGACGATATGTTCTTTTTTGTTGTTACGCCGAAATGTTGTTAGTTAATTGGCTTCGCGTACTTCGTCTACCACTGCTGAGTGTATAAGGCTGACTGCTGAAAACGTATGCTGACTGCTGCATTTTTTGTGCCAAATTGCTCGGATGAGTTTTGCATGTGTTGTTTTGTTGGAGCGTATGGGATGGATTGGCGTCAGCATCGTAGTATGTGATGCAGACAGAGTCGTGCACACGTTTATCTGCACACAGAATATTGCTCAGTGCTGCTGCGCGTTTTTCGCCGTCGTCGCTTGCGTTATCACATTAGTCACTAGACTACGTGGTTGTCGGCTATGACAGTGCAGGAAATCACACTGCATCGACGCTGACTTCCATGCAGGACAGTTTGCTGGCAGAGATCGACATGATGCTTGACGACAGCTCTTTTCTATGATGGGTGAAATATTGTTTATGTGACTCCTGTTCCACTTTTGCTCATTCCATTTTCCGTTGTTTATCGTCACTAGCGCTCAGCTACGCTGTGCGTTCTGCGCTCTGGCAGATTTGTACGATAGATGTAGAGATTTTGGACACAGCTGATACACGGGTTTATCAGTAACGCGGTACGTCTTATCTCGCCATCACTTACGGAGTGCAGTTTTGTGCTGCGCAGTTTGTTGTGCTGCTCACCAACTTTTTTCGTCATTTGTGTTTTGAAGTTACATGTAAGCAGCGTTGATATGCTGCTTGTAAGTACCGGATGAGTTACCTGGCAGTTGACACGTCCATTGCACTGGACTCTCGTGTTTGGTGGTTTCTTTATTTTATCCTTATTTGATGTCGTTTGATATTGCAATAAATTTGTTAGTAGCTGTAGCTCAGTAGTTATGTTTACGTTACAACATTGAGGAAAACTGACGTTTACTCTAATGTTGTCGCTATCAGTATAAAATGTTGGGATGTCATTTTTTATAAACAGTTGTTTCTTTAATGTCTTAGTTAAATTATAAAATAGCACTACGAAATGCCCGTGTTTTATATTGACTTCACTTCGTACAAACAAAGCTGGTGGCGTTTTTGCTTTAGTTTGTGACAAATATTTTTCAGTTCTAATAAAATGACGGAAGTAATTATTGTATAGTGCTTGAAAAATGTGCTGGCGTCGTGATTGTCAAATATAACGCAGTGGCGTTGCTCGTTGCAAGGACAGCGAATGTAGAATTAATCGTAGCAAAAGTTTTTGCAGTTACTCAGTCGCAGTGCAATATTTATCACTGAGCATATGGACATATTTCACCCTGAGAAGCTAGTCAAAAAAGACACTATTTGTTGCCTGCAGTGTCAGTTTTGTGTGAGTTTATGTTTGATTTTTGTCAGTAACTGACACCGGTTGAAAGTCAACTATGTTTGTGTAAAGTACTAGCAGTATTGTGTTGTAGTTCTAGGACAATGTAGTCAGTACACTTTGCACCGTTACTCGATTCTTTGACAATATTCACTTGTATTGTGCATAAAAATTGTGTAGGCCTGTTGTGCAATAGTTGCTTCTGGCAGACGCTTTCGTTTGCCGTTTGTCGTCACATATTAATAGTCGTCCGCTGGTCAACACAGTGTGATTCTCTGTCGGACAGTAAGCAACTCGTTCAGTTGCTTGCAGCTAGTGTTGTCTCCGATGTTTATCCGATTTGCGCAGGTGTCATGTCATATTAGTCAAGATTTCGTTGCAGGTTGAAGTAAATATTTAATTTGCAGAATCTTTTCTTGCTGTCTATGAAATATACAGTTAGGATCTTATCCTGTATGTCGTCTGTAACAAATAGATTTTATACATCACTGTGTAGTGTTATTTCATGCCAGTTTTTTTTGGCTCAGACCGGTTTTGATAGGACGTTAAAAGGAGTTACCCATATTTTACACTTTGCCCAGCACAATATGACATGAATCGTGCTGAAAACACCATAAATCATACTTAACCATACACTTTCGAATCATTTAAATTAAAACCTTTCATTTCATTGCAGAAATCATCATTGCCAACAAAGCCTTCATCAAAAGAAATGAAAGCTCAATAAAGATGCATTGACAGCAGTCATATCAATTACCGTTATTAAACGATTGTAAAAGCAAGTGTGTAAGGACGACATTGGCAACATCCCAAAACTTAAAATGGCATATTGTAATTATGGTGACATGACATCGTTTCATGTGATTTCTTTAACTGCACATGTGCAGGTACGGGTAATAATTAGCGTCTGGTATTCTGATTTCTGACGCTGCAGTTTCCTATAAAACAACAGACTCTTCAGCTGGTGCAGAATACTAATTTCTGTTCACCTCTGTCATTACCATCACTTTCATTGACCTCGATTGGTGGTGCCAAGAAATGGACTGAAATTTTGGAAACCCGAAAGGTTTGGGTGCTTTTGGCCTGACTTTCGCTGCACGTGTTTTTAAAACTATCTGATATTCTGGTCGATGTTTTGCAATCACGAGACATGAGCAGGTGCTGCGTCACGTCACCTGTCAACTTGGGGCAAAACTCACGTGCAAGCACACTGGTTCCTATGACCATTTTCCACAGAAACCTGGGTCAGCCGGTTTGATTTTATTCTATTCCTCCACTTGTTCCAAAACTGTCTATACTATCTGAAGAGACCAAAACTTCTCATATCCTTAACATCATCCCACCATGTCTTCCTTGCATGTCCCATCTTACTCCCTCTACCACCATTGTAGTCAACGATTGATCCAATCAGTAGTGCCTTTACATTCAACATGTCCAAACCATCTTAAACCAATTCTTTGAATTTCTGTCCCATACAGTGATATAGGACCTATTATTAACAAATATATCCATAACAAATGGCAACAAGACTGGAACTCACAAACACAAAATAAACGTCAACAAATCTGTCCCACAGTTCCTCCCAATCCATCCTTCCTCAATTCAATGAGTGAGTGAGTAGTTTCTTAACGGCACATCAGCACATTATAGGCCATTCAGTGCCATAAATGGTGGATAGCCTCAATTCAATGAAGAGATCAAATGTTATATAACAAACTATCAGAAAACTACCTCAAGGATATACTCAGTCATACACCCAGGAATAATATTTTAGATTTCATTAAAAATGTCAACTTATATGACAAATTGTAATTCTTAAACATCAAACATTAATTAAAAAGACATTAACTCATAATTTGTTAACCAATTTTCACCCCTACAACCTACTTGCACCTTTTAAAGGATTTTGATATTAAGTCCTTACTAATTTTTGTACTACCTACTAGTTAAAAACTTCCATTCATTAAAATATTTTTTTCAAAATGGTGGCACAGCTAGGAGTTAGTTAGTTAGGCACAGCTAGGATAAATATCATTCTGTACGGCCCGCTGAAGTGTCACCCCCACAACACGCTGACGTTGAATGATTAGCTGCATCTGCTTTATTGACACGTTACTACCTAAGATCTAAAATTGCTGCGACAGAATCCAATACTTCAAAAACTAGAATGTGGGCCAATGTCCAACGTGATGGCCGCCCTGCCGAATATAGGTGGCGCCCTCTGTTCAATGCCAGAAAGTTTGGCTAACGCCCACTACTAGAGTGCAGTGCAGTAACGCTGCCAAGATGCGGAACCCGTTGAAACTAGCTGGTGTGCCCCAAACTAATGCACTGATCTCAGCCTCTAGTGGGCCGAAGTTCACCATAATGCAAGGACGTGTGGGGGAGATATTGCTGTTTAACAAGTTTTTTCCTATTGTCGATACGTGCCTTAGTTGCGAAGATATAGCCCGACAAAGTTGTCCGATGGTGCGCAGATGTCAAATTTTTGCGTCCTGTATTTTCAGCAAGCCGCGTGCAGCACGTTTCAGACCTGCATCCTAAATTCGCACTAAGGCCACACCATGTGTGGAAGTATGGTAGACATCCAATCTGCGACAGCTGACAACAGGTGAGAAAAAAATAGAAGATAGAAAGAAGAAACCACAGGACAAAAAAAAATATAATGTCTGCATCTACTACGAAAGGCGGCCATAATCAGTTCAAAGCTCGAAATATTTTTAACGCAACTGCTCATTTTCAGAACTTCTATGCATGACAAATAACATTAGTGCTCAAGACACTGCTATACACCCGTTTATTGGCCTATTTTCCAGGACAACCTAGGTAAGCCACCACTAGAAAGGTTAAACCAATCTGGATTTTAATGAAGTAAGAGACGACGGGATGGCAGTGGCATCAGCTGGACGACGTGCAAAAAATCATTTACACCTCGCTGCAGACAGATAACCATGCCAGCACCTTATCACTCCATGTTTTACAGGCTGGATGCTCCTGACGCCCAACCAACAGTGTAAAAGGATATGCCAGTGGGCGGTGGATAGAATGCAGGCAACGTTTATACTGTTTCATATGTACCCAGTACTATAGCCACTTGGCACTAGCCCTCAGCTGAAAAAATTGCTGGGGTAGTGGTACCACTGTGTCACCCTCCCCTAGTGACATCCGACGTGGTTCCTCCCTCCCCCCCAGCTACTCTACTGTTTCATAATAATTTACTACCTTCCTTAAGTGTGCGGTATGACCCAATTTGTGTTGAAAGCAAACCAATCAACAATGTCCAAACCATGTAGGTACGTTTCCTAATCACACATCCCAACAATTCTGAGAGTTCTGCATTTTTCATCCATCTGTATCACACTCACTTCAGTTCTGTGTAACTTTACCTCACATACTGCTTTCACTGGAACAAGAATGCCTATGAATTTTGAATCCCAAAGCCAAAACTGCCTATTCACTACAGAAGTTTTATGGGGCTACAATGTGCATTATGGGTACTGGGTAGTTTATTCAATGAGCATTTCCAATCGGTGAATGTTTTCAAAGTCCCATAGAAAATGCTACCCAAAATAGCCATTTTAACCAAGAGGGTCCAAATGTTAATTTCTTTTGTAATAATGCAGAAAGGCACATTCATGCACAGAACAGCATCTTTTGACATACTGTGCATCAAAGTCTCTGCCAACGTCCTGACTGTAGGCAAGAGTGGGATACCAAATTTAGCAGAGTAAATGATTTGTGCAAAGTCATGAATGTATGAAAAAGAAAACCGTCACTGGAGGTGGATAAAATTCTGAACATGAATACATGTCCGAGAAGTTATCACCCACACAAAATTTGGCGACGATCGGTTAAGGGCTTGGGTGCAATACATAGGGTGACGGTGACGTAATTTCTTCATATCATATCTATGCCAACTGTTTTTCCGCCATGTTGTAGGTCAAGCTCCGCAAAATGTTTCTTAATCGGACATCACTTTCTTAGTAAGATAGTGCTAATACGGACATTTTCTTAAACCAATTCAATTTTATTCGAATAACGCGATAAATCTTCACCACTTAACTACGCACAGTACGACAGTGTTGACCTATAAAATGGCGATCGTATTGCGACCACTGATATGTGACGTCATTTCACCCTATCTATAGTGGATCAAATTTTACATTTTTTCAACTGATTTGCATCGTCGTCCTTACAACACTTGCAAGCTACATGTCACCAGCTAAGTCATCTGCATCACTCGAATGTGCAGCGTATACTAGTGACGGGCAAATCCCAATTGCCATTTAATTTAAATCACGATTTGAACGACTGCTGCAACTCAGTTTGAATGATAAAGATCGAAAACATTGTGATCTGATTAAAAAATAATGCAATTTGATTAAAAGTTGTGAGCTGCAGTGATTTTTTTTGTTGCATTTTTGTCATAATCAGAGCCAGACAAGCTTATCTATGCGCAAAAACTATTGAAGCGCTGCTGGTAAACTTTTCTATCAGTGATTAATGATGGTTTTCAATAAACACTGTACATTATAGTTGATGGCTGATGAAAGACTTAAAACATCGGAAATCTGGCTTTGAAAGATTTTGGCAAAATGACTTGGGACTTGAATGCAAGATCTGATTTGAGATTTGCCCATCACAGCAGTGTATACTAAGCAGTTTAACTCAATGCACAGCTACATTTATGCGTAAACATTACTACTACATCCGTTTAACGGCCTTTTTTCCAGGACAACCTGGGTAAGCTGTCACCAGAAAGGTAAACCATTCTGGATTTTACTCGAGCAAGAGATGATAGGGTGGCAGTGGCATCAGCTTGACCATATGCAAATCATTTGCACCTCGCTCCAGACAGATAACCACGCCAGTACCTCACCACTCAGTATTTTACACGTCGGATGTCCTTCCTGCCACCCAACCAACAGCATCAAAGCACTGAAGGCAAATACACGTAAATATTACATTAATGATATATATATATATACAGTTTCATCAGCAAATCGCGTGCAAGTTATCTAGACTAGTACAAGCATGCAACTTAGACCATTCACCACCTTCGAATAACAACTTGCCATTTTATGCAAATAAAGTTTTGAGAGACAACAACAATTTGCCCATATTTAATTAGCTAATATGGCTTATCATGGTTGCATATGCATCCGAAAGCAACCAGGGTATTAAACAGCCAAAATGATAATGGAGCATAATCAAGCGTAAACCAGATTGCATGGACGAATGGTTACTGATTTTTCTGCCAGATACTGGATTCAAATATCTGGAACCTAAGCTGCAGCCAGACACACGAATATTGCTGGGCTGGCTTTTCACAGCTAAAGCAAAAACCTCCAGATCGATTTGTGTACAGTACAAAATAATAAAAGAGAAAAGCAGTACGTAGTAAATAACACATTTGTTTCGTGGCCATTGTACAGGTCAACCTGCATTAGCCAGCATCGCCAGTTAAGGACTCAATGATCTTGTCGGAGCAAAGTTTTACTGCACGCATGCCCTTTGCTGACGGTAAATAGAGCATTCAGATTAGGGAGAAGATGCTAGAGTTCTCCTCAGTGGTGTTACCTACACCATCTCTGTACCATGTGGTATATAAATGACAAATAAAATGCATTTAGTGAGCGACTGACAATCTCTGATCAACACATTAGCAAGATATGCAGCATTCACCTTCACTCTGCACTGCACAATATTTAAGACATCATCAAAACCGAGTAGCCAAGCTGCAATGATAGTGACAGCATCAACAACATTACTCTATGCCGAGCCCAATCAGGACTGAGATGGCTCACTATTTGTGGAGTACAGTTTTGGTATGTGACCAGCCAACTCAGCCTCCTACACTCAGAAAGGATTGGAAATGAGTACATGCCAAGGGGCAATAGCTGTCTGACTGGGAAGGTAATTGTACGTCTGTCATCAGACTATGGGGCTACGGGCTCTATGGCTTCAGAAAGGGAAATAAGCACCCCGCCTATGCTCCTGTACAAGTATGGCACCATATAACTTTGCTGGGCAGGGTGCGAATTTTAAAAGTTCAATTTCAAGTTTCAACTTCCAGTAAAGTGAACTGAACATGCTTAGCATGTCCACTTGGTAGCAGATACACTAGCAGTTTACCGTATATACCAATATTAATATCACAACTCATTTGCCACCTTAGTAATAGTGAACTGGTGGAATTTTGTTTGGCTTGAGATGCTGCAAAATGAGGCAAACCACATACATTCAAACAAGACTAGTAACATGACAGTAAGTAACAACCACAACAAGGGACCAACCTAATTCACAATTTCACAGCCGCGGATTTTTCTGTAAAATCTGGCGTCATCTGTGAAAATAAGCATCCTTCCATGAAATCATGATTTTTGCATGATATTCAACCAATGTAGACGTATCCACGAAGACTTTAAAACATCATACATTTCAAGGCAGATTTTGTCATCTGCTGCGTGCCAGCGAATATTGACAGCTGGTGTTATTTACTTCCTACTTACATACAATCACCTCACTGTCGATGGCACATTTTGTTGCTTGTGAATTATGTATTTATATGTGTGAATAACACATGTTCTATGATATATTATTTCAACTACTACATCCGTTTAATGGCCTTTTTCCAGGACAACCTATGTAAGCCAGCACCAGAAAGGTAAACCATTCTGGATTTTACTGGAGCAAGAGATGATGGGGTGGCAATGGCATCAGCTGTACGATATGCAAATCATTTGCACCTCACTCCAGACAGATAGCCATGCCAGTACCTCACCACTCAGTTTTTACAGGCCGGATGCCCTTCCTGCCGCCCAACGAACAGTGTCAAAGCACTGAAGGCAAAAACATATATTATTACAAGTGGTCAAAGTAATTTTACATAAGGCCACGTCGCCGCTGCAGCCAGACGGTTCAGTCGTATTCACCAGGTGGTGCCAATGTGCCCTCCCATGAGGGCATGGAGGGCACATTGTCGCCACCTGGTGAATGTGATTGAACTTGTGCTTCCTTGGGCCCACCTGAGTCCACAACCCAAACAGCAAATCGATCGGTTCAGCCATTTTTGCACAGCTCACGGCAGAAAGTCACAATACTTTACAATGGGCGCCCCTTTCGCCAAAATTGCCCTTTCCCGTGGGGGTATCAGGACCCCATCTAGCACATGGTTCCGTGGGCCCACTAGAGTCCTCAAACCAAATGGCATCTCGATCGGATCAGCCATTTTTGCAGGTCTCACTAGCGTGACAGACCCACAGTTCAACCGACAGACCACACTACTGGGTTGGTAACGATATGCCGCATCTACGATAGACGCAGCAATCTAACGTCCCACTAAACACATTATAGGTCATATAGGGGATGGGTTTTATGGGTCAAATGACATGTCAAAGCACTGAAGGAAGTAGTGGTCCTAAGGATCAGGCTTCAATCCCATCAGATCCATCTCACCATGAAACGCATTTGTGGCCCCTGGGTGATCTTGCACTCTATAAATGCCCTTAATAATAATAATAACAATAATACAACATAATAAATGGTAATAAACACAAAATACATACATCACATCTACGTACGTAGTGGTGCGATGCGGCGTAATAATATATTATTCATATACATAGGGTGACAGTGACGTAATTTCTTCATATCATATACCTGCCCATGTGGTCGAGTGTGTAAGACACTCGGACGCCATGTGCAGTAGAGCGTGACGTTCGCAGTGGCCGAGGATCGATTCGAGCCTCGGCCCGGGCGCGTCCGCCTACTAAAAAGAATTATTTCAAATAATTCCTATGC
>Ga0209259_1000329_pt1 | contig 13711 bp, 15 predicted proteins | sample WorMetGr2BELIZE1_FD_187417 | JGI IMG/M metagenome (GOLD analysis project Ga0209259, IMG submission 187417) | Marine gutless worms symbiont microbial communities from Max Planck institute for Marine Microbiology, Germany - Inanidrilus... ...
ATGGAGCGAAAACACCGAATTCGAAGCAAAAAATTCCCATTCCCCTCCAGGCGGATCACCAATTCCTAGCATTCTGAAACTACTCATAAAACTGAAGGACTAAAGTCCAGATATATGCAAAGACCTCAACTGTATCATGTGATTTTTCCTATAAATAAGCTCTGATAGCTATTATAGGATTTTTTGTAAAAATTCAAGAACAAAAAACGAACATCTGGGTCAAAGATTCGGTACACGACTGACGGTTTTGATCCCCCCAACTGAGCAACCGCAAACATGGGTAACAGTTTAGCCCGATGACGTGGGTAACAGTTTTCATGCTTTGTCCCTGTAGGGATTGGTCCGGGATCGCGATCCCGCTTCAATCTTTTTCAGGTTTGCCTCCCCCCTCAACGTGCCGAGCACGACGGGGCCGTATTTGAGTCGCCAGACGTCATTGCCGATGTCGTGCAGGCCGACGGGTTCGCCGGCCAGAACCTCGCTGACGAACACCATGTTGCCCCGCCACTTGATTTCGCCGATGCGGCGGACCTTGCGGATCAGGAGTGCATATTACGGTGACAGGGCCGCAGTCGCGCGTCGGGGAGCGGAGCACGGGGACGCGGAGAAATAAGGCTTCTATACGTGTTGAATTCATAGTACGCTTTAAAATTGAAATTTATAGGGATTTTCAATTATTGATTCGTAATTAGACAATATTCTACCGAAACAGATGATCATAATGGGTTTAAGGGGGGAGCATTATGTATCTCATCAGCGCGCGAGAAGGTTTCTGGAGCGACAACAAACTTGCGGTTCGTGACGCAATTCGAGAGGTCGACCTTGTTGGCGAGGATCCCTCAAGCCCCGTTGACGAACCAACCTTCCTTTCGGAAATCAATGGCAAGAAAGTACTCGTTCTGGTCCACGGGTATAACAACGAACCGGAAGACGTCCACAGAGCCTACGCGACAATCGAGGGGCAGGTCGCGAAGTTGGTGGACGGTGCTTACGACCTCGTGGTCGGATATATCTGGCCCGGCGGAGATGATCCGTTGGATTACTTTTCCGCGAAAAAGCGGGCCAACGCCCTGGCCCGAAGATTCGGTATTTGGCTGAAAAAATGGCCGACAATTCGGCCACCGTCGACGTCATGGGGCACAGCATGGGCGTGCGCGTCGTGTTGAAGGCGCTGAAGTCGCAATCCACCAAAATCGCGCGAAACGTTTTCACCATGGCGGCAGCGGTCGATAACGACTCGATTGAGGTCGGTGAGGATTTTTACGATGCGACCGGGAACAGTGATAGCGTGATCGTCTTTCACTCGAAAAACGACCGCGTCTTGAAATACGCCTATAGCGGCGCCGAGTTCGATTACGCGCTCGGCCTGCTGGGTCCGGAAGACCCAAACGACATTATCACCCATTCCAGCCCGGGAAACCCGGCAACACCCAGCGTTTACGTGGTGAACTGCAAAAAACGCATCCATGCGCACGGTGCCTACAAACGCACCGACCAAGTCTATACCTACATCGCTGCCTTCCTCGCTGGTAGCGCAACCGGCCAATTCGAGACGCTGTAAATTTGACTTACCGCGGCATGGGCGGTGATTTCCGCAGGGTCGCACGAAACCGGGAGGATTGTATGAGTCCGAACTGGAAGAAACATGGGGCCGCGGCATGCGCCTTGGCCGTATGCACCTCGATCGTCTCCTATTCGGCCTTCGGCGGCGGAACAGACACGCCGATCGATGTGGAGGTCATTCCAGCCGAGGAGGCTGAGGATATAAGAACGAACACGGCCCTGACGGTCGAGTTGCAGGCGAAACGCAAACAGTTTCCGCGGCAGGCGGGCGAGGTTTTGCGCGGTGTCCACCCCAAATCCCATGGCTGTGTCAATGCGACGTTCACCGTGATCGGCGATATTGGGCGCGAATACCAAATCGGTTTGTTCGGGAAGCCGGCCACTTATGCCGCACGGGTTCGTTTTTCCAATGCCTCGGTTCTCAAACTGGGGGATCTGGAAGGAGGAAACGGTAGCCGGGGCATGGCGATAAAGGTCCTCGGCGTCGTCGGGCCTTTACTGTTGTCGGATGGCGGCTCTCGAAACCAGGATTTCCTGATGGTCAATACACCGGAGTTCGCGTTTGCGAATGTCCGTGACTACCTCAGGCTGTCACGTGTGCTTGTGGCGCATCCATTGGGGGCCGACCCGGGGCCCTACTTCATCCCACTCTCGCTGATGCAGGCGGGGTTGCTGGAATAATCTGGAACTGAAACCCCTATCGGGAAACGAGCCCGACGAGGTCAAGAAAGCCTGGGGTTTTTTCCGGACAAGCGACGCATTCAAAGGGTTCAATATGGAGGATTTGAAAGGAACAAACCTATCGCGGGCGGCGATCGGGAATATTCGAAGCAAAACGGTCAGGAATCCGCTTCAGGTTTCCTATTTCAGCGCCGCGCCTTTTCGATATGGGGCGAGCAAGGTCATGAGATTCTTCGTCGAGCCGGCCAAGAAGACCGAGCAATTGAAATTCTCGGATGAAGAAATAAAAAACCTGGATCCTGACTACCTGGCCAAGGCACTGAAAACATCAATGATAAAAAAGACCGGTGAGAACAAAGAGCCGATTAGATTTAATTTCATGGTGCAAGTCATCGGACAACGGCAACTGGAAATCGGCGGAGCGAATTTGATTGAAAACGCGTCCATTGCATGGGATGAGAAAAACTACCCTTCCGTCAAGTTCGATACATTCAAAGTTGCAACGGTTTCGATCCCCGCCGTTGACGAGAACGATGCTCCCGATTTCGTCGACGCCTGCAAACCCCTGCGGTTTACGCCCTGGCACGCCCTGGAGGCGCATGAACCGTTGGGGGGAATCAACCGGTTACGCAAGCCCGTCTATTGTGCCTCCGGCGAATTTCGCGGCGGTACAGATGCCGCTGACAGCCGGACACGATGTCAGGAAGGACGATATCAGTAACCTTTAACAGCGGACCGGGAATGGTTCGGATTTGAAGAAACCGACGGCGATTGCCGTAACGAACGCTTCGAGACCTAGGGGGGTAAAATGAGAAAATCCATTGCCTTGTGTGTGTGTCTTGTTCCGTTGAGCGCCTGTGTATCGCTGCCCTCGCAACCGGCATACGACAACGTCGTGTGGCTGGAACAGGGCTGGGATGAAAAGGAACGGCACTGGTTCCATCATGCCACTCAAGGGACCAAGACGTTTCCGGTCCCTTACGAGTTCTTCGTGGAGCTGGAGCAGCCGATCGGGGAGAATCACTGGTTCAAAGGGCTTTTAGGCGAGGGCAGGAAATTCAGCGATCCTGGATATTTGAAACGGTTTGGTTTTATCCCCAGCAATCCATCGAAGGAAAATCCGGATGACTTGCCGATCGGGTTTGCAAAGACGGGTGGCTTTAAAATAGCGACCAAGGAAGATGGCCTGCGCGACATAAAGCCGTTCAACACCATCGGCCTGACCTGCGCGGGCTGCCATACGGGGCAACTGACCTACAACAATTCGAACATCCGCATGGACGGTGGTCCGGCCGTGACGGACTTGTCGCTCATGGGTAAGGCGTTGGAATACGCGTTGGCGGAAACCGTCGCTGATCCCATCCGGTTGAAACGGTTCCTGAAGGCTGTCATCGCCAGAATCCTGCGCGAAAACGCGGACGATCCGCGGGTGACCCAGGATGTCGCAAAGGCCGCCGTGGAAGGTATCTTGAAATCCTTCGCCAAGGCCGCCGCTCAAATCTGTAAACAAGAAGCTGTCGAGGAAGGATTTACGAGGCTTGATGCGTTGAACGGAATCGGAAATACGGTGTTCGGCGGGTCTAATTGTAAGAACGTCGCCCCCCGGAACGCGCCGGTCAGTTACCCGCAGATTTGGAGCGCGAGCTGGTTTGACTGGGTTCAATATGACGGTTCGATCATGCAGCCGTTGGTTCGCAACGCCGGCGAGGCCTTGGGGCTCAATGCCGTCGTGCAGTTGTCGCCGACGCCGCAGGGAAGCCAATTTTCCTCGACCATAAATTTCGACAATCTCGGAGAGATGGAGAAGATGCTCGCGGGATCCGTTCATCCGCAAACAGAAAAACGGTTCGACGGATTGAAATCTCCGCCTTGGCCAGCCGCCATACTCGGAAAGATAGACGAGGACAAGCGCCGCGCCGGTGAGAAACTGTACAACGAGATCTGCGCCGGTTGCCACCGCCCACCCGTAAACAGCGGGGCGTTTTGGTCAGACAAATACTGGTCGCCAATACGGGGCGGGAACGTCAATTTCTACAATGTCGTCATGAAATCCGTCGACGACATCGGAACGGACTCCGCCCAAGCCGATGTTCTCGCGACCCGGAAAGTGGACCTCACCGGCATGGGTGACAACATGCGCGGAGAGGTCTGTAGCCAATCCAACGGTCGTTGGGGAAAGGCCGAAGTCGCTCCCGAGGCCGATCAATCCTTCGCCTTTGCCCTCGGATTGGTCGTTGAAAGGAGCATTCACAGGGCTTTGGGCGATTACCCCTCGGACCGTCCCAATTGCTTGCGGGCTCCGCGCGGATACAAGGCGCGGCCGCTAAACGGTATCTGGGCCACCGCCCCATACCTGCATAACGGTTCCGTTGCCAACTTGTTTGAATTGCTCAGTCCCGTTTCCGAGAGAGCCGAAGTTCTGTATCTGGGCTACCAGGGGTTCGATCCAATGAACGTCGGGTATGTTTCCACGACTGACGTTGCCGAAAAACTCGGGATCGACCTACCCGGAAACAAGGGACTGACAAAGGTGGTCGTGGCGGGCGATGGTGTCGTTCAAGGAAACCGGAACACCGGCCACGAGTTCAACGATGCACAGGGTAGAGGCGTTATTGGCCGTTCCTTGAGCATTGATGAACGATGGCAGTTGGTTGAATTCCTGAAGAGCCTTTGAATTTGGGGTAATGCCAACCTGCATTGAATGAGACTCCCGCGGGGGATTCCCAAGTGGCTTAATATGTGACTCATCATGGCAAACAGGAGGACGTTTGCCATGGCAGCCCCGATATCCCTTCCGACGGACTACGACGGCCCGGCAATTCGCGATCTGGCGGTGAAGGTCGAGCGGGGGCCGGTCCATTAAAGTGACAGTTTACTTTTCCCGAAAACGTGGGAATTCCGGGGGAATTCCGGGACACCAAATCTAATTGACGTCCGCCGGGGGACACGATCCGCATCCCTATCGGGAAACGGTCATGTCTCCCGGTTTTCCCGTCTCTCGTACCCAACATTAACGTCACCCCCTTGACTCTAACCCCCCGAAAATGTCGATTTCGCACCCCTGCCCGGTGTTTTCTGGTTACATGGTAACGAATCGCCCCCCGGCACGGCACCAACGACAAAGAGGCGAACGATGTCTAGTCTCCGGATTCGCCATCTGATGATGGCAACCCTGCTCGCAACACTCATTCTGGTTTTCCCGGCCTTGGCGCCCGGGGCGGCCGCCGATTGCGGGCCGTTCCCGACGCACCGGCTGTGGGGGAATCTCAACGCCGAAAAGGTGACGGCCTACGTGCACCGCAAGTTCAGAGGCGACTGGGGGCCCTATGTGCGGCACCTGGAGAAACAGGTGAAGAGCATCGAGGGCATCCGCGAGGCCGGCAAGGCGGCCCGGCTCCGGATCGGCGGCGAGACGGTGACGCTCTCGGGCGCGGCCCTCGCCGATTACGCCGAGGCGTCGGCCGAGCGCCTGGCCGTCGTCCGCTGCCTGGCGACGCGCCCGGCGGCGCTCAAGGGCAAACCGGTGCGCGGTGCCGGCCGCCCGGATACCGGTTCCGAGTCCTTCAGCCTGTCGCGCTCCGCGCAAGCGGCGCCGGCCCCCGTGGCGCTCAACATTTCTACCAGCTGCCGCAACGGCGAGACGGTCTTCACCACCGAGAACCGGGGCGGCGATTGGCCGGCTTCCGGGCAGTTCCAGATCTACCGGATCGGTACCGACGCCCAGGTCGTCAGCTCCCGGCGCATGCGCCTCAAGAAGGGCCAGAAGGCGTCCTTCAAGGTCGCCGCCTCGAAATCGCCGACCGGGCAACTCGGGCTGTTCGTCAAGCCGTCTTGGCACGAACGCCCCTTCGCCTACGACGCAACCGCGACCTGCCGCTAGGGATTTAACTCGCCGCCATCCTGTCAACGAAACTGACTGGCTCCTCAATCAACAAGGGGGGAACTCGACCGCCGTTTCGAAGGTGGTATCGGCGGCCCAACCGGATTTTGGCAACGCCCAGGCTGCGTGAATTTCCATCGCGTGATACACTCCGGCCGGGATTTCGCCGGCAGATACGAGACGGCCCGCAGAGGGCCCGACACGGCAATGGAAATCCGGTTGCACCGAACGGTTAAATCAAACCGCATTGACGGGGGGTTGTAGAATGTTGGTGTATCTATCCCGGTTGCTTCCTCTGGTGATCCTTTTTCTCGTCGTGACGGTAGAGCCCGCTGCCGCATACAAAATCAAGGATTGCGGACCGCTCGCCGAGGACGGCATCAACGATGCGGCCGGCTTCATCACCCGGAAGATGAGCCGCATCGTCGACAGCTACCACTACCTCAGCGCCAAGCAGCGCCAGGAGATCGTCGCCAAGTGGCCGAACCTGACGATCGATTGTGCCGACGAATCCTCGACTTGCCGGAAAGGCGCCAACGGGTTCGCCCAAGGCGGCCCTGGCAATCAGATCAACATCTGCTATCTCAATCTGGTTGACCAGAACTGGGGCGTCTGCGCCCTGGTCGGACTGATCATGCATGAAGTCGGCCACGCCCACGGTTTCCGCAGTACCCAGGGGCACAACGACCCAACGCCCTATATCGAAAAACACGACACCATGTACAGGATGAAGAACGACGCCAAGGAACTGTGCCTTGAGGTCAGACCGAAAAACCAGCGGCTGCCGGGAAAGGAGCGCGTCGCCCTGGGCGGCACCTGCAAGAAAAACACGGATTGCAAGTCGGGTGACTGCGAGCAGAAGGTCTGTGTCTGTAACGACGACGGCGACTGCGATTTGAACGACCCGTCGCGGCCGATCTGCCACATACGCGCGACGAACACGAACTTCTGTGGTGTCGATGACAAGAAAGTCGGCCAGACCTGCTCCAAGGACGGCCAATGTGCGTCGGGCGCCTGTCAGTCCGGCCGCTGTGCCTGCAAGAGCAACAAAGACTGTCCGGACGAGGGAATCCGCACCTGTCACAAGCGGACGTTCGACTGGAACTTCTGCGGCAGCACCTCCAAGGCCATCGGCCAGTCTTGCTCGGTCAACGCGCAATGCGCTTCCGACAAATGCAAGAACAAGAAATGCGTCAAGAAATAGTCTGCGGCCGCCGCGGCGCCGGGAACGCCACATCCGATTGAGACCTCTACCGCTGGTCATGCCGCCGATCCAGCCCGGCGCTGGCGCGGCGGTTCCCGACGGACGTGGTGTTCGGCGGCGGGGCCGGGTGAGCGCGATGGACTATTCCAGCCCGTGCGTCTTCACCCACTCCTGGATGGTGGCGACCTCGTAGCCGGCCTCCTTCACATAACGGTAGACGGCTTTGAAGACGGGGGCTTCGCCAAAGCCCGGCATGCGGAAAACCTCGTCCCCGATCTCGTCGAGGAAGACGGTGGTCGGGCTGCCGCGGACCAGCATGTGGCGCGCCAGTTCGCGCTCCTCCAGGTCATCGCCCAGAAAATCGATGAAGCGGCGCTTGCCGTGCATGTCCATCTGGATGACGTGGAAGTTCTTCGAGATCAGCTCGACGATGTCTTCGCGCTGGAAGACCTCGTTGTGCATCTGCTCGCAAAAATGACAGCCGCGCTGTTCCCAGATCAGGGCCAGGATCTTGTCGGCGGCGTTGGCCGCCTCCAGGTCCTGCCGGAGATCAAAGGTTGTGTCGGCGAACCAGGGTTGGCGCTGGAAGTGTTGGATGCGCACCTCGGCCATCGCCGGGGTTGGCCGCAAACCGAGGCCGGCTGCACCCAGGGCTGCCGCCGCAGCGGAGAGAAAGTGTCGTCGCGTCCATTTGGTCATGGTCACTCCGTCCAAAATCCCCCGGGGTTGCACGTGATGAGCGGACCTTACTCCAAGACGGCAACGCGGCTCAACGGCTGAGGCCCCGGTCTCACCGGGAGTTGAAGTTTGGTGATCGGGACCTTGAAGCGGCCCGTCAGCCGGCGGCGCGGCCGACGAGGTCGTCGTATAGGGGGTCCGGCACTTCGATGCCGCCCAGCGCGGCCTCGGCGCGAACCTGTTGGCGGCGCTGGCCGGGGAGCCGCGTGCCCTGCTGGTCGAGGATGGCGAGGACCAGGGTCTCCATGCGCTCGGAGAAGGCGCCGCCGGAAAAGGCCTCGGGGTCGATGACCAGAAAGAACTGGCCAATATGCGGCGGCGGGCCGTCGGCGGAGAAAAACGACGACGCCTCGACGCCGTGATGCGAACCGGTCAAAGTGGCGGCCATGATCTCGACCATGAGGGCCAGCGCCGCCCCCTTGGCCTCGCCCATGGGCAGCAGCATGCCCGACATTGCGGCCTTGGAATCGGTGGTCGGCCGGCCGTCGACGTCGACGGCCCAGCCTTCGGGAATGTCCTCGCCACGGTCGGCGGCCATCTTGATCTTGCCGCGCGCCACCTTGGCGAGCGACAGGTCGATGACCAGGGGGGCGTCCTTGGCACGCGGGCAGGCGAAGGCGATGGGGTTGGTGCCGTAAAGCGCCTTGTTGCCGCCCCAGGGGCCGAGGCCGGCCGGCGAGTTGGTGAAGGCCATGGCGACGAAACCTTGGGCGGCCATGCGCTCCACGTGCAATCCCATGGCGCCGGCGTGGTGCGAGCGGCAGACGGCGGCGCCGACGATACCGGCCGACGGCACGAAGCCTTCGGCCCAATCAAGCGCCAGGTCGACGGCCGGATAGGCGAAACCGCTCATGGCGTCGACCCGTGCCGCGGCGCTGCCGGTCTGGCTCAACACCGGTTCGGCCAAACCGTCGACCTTGCCGGAGATCGCCTGATCGGCGTAGCTGGCGACCCGGGAAAGCCCATGCGACGACAGGCCGTCGGCTTCGGCAGCGACGAGCGCCCGGGCGACGGCGGCGGCGTTGGATTCGGATGTTTTCGAGGTCATGAAGACCCGGGTGACCAGGTCCTCCAAATGAGCGATCTCATGCTTGGCCATCGACGTTCTCTCCTTCGAGCACGCGGCTCACCTTGTCGGCGATCATGAAACTGACCCGCCGGTCAGCCTCCTCGGTCATGGCGCCGATGTGCGGTGCCAGGATGAGGTTGGGCACACCTTCGAGATGCGACCGCTCGGCCACCGGTTCGGCCTCGAACACATCGAGGAAGGCACCGCCCAGCTTGCCCGTCTTCAGCGCATCGGCCAAGGCCCTTTCGTCGACGATGCCGCCGCGTGCCGCATTGATCAGCCGCGCCCCGTCACGCATGGAGGCGATGGCATCGGTGTCGACCATGTGCCGGGTGGCGTCGATCAGCGGCACGTGCAGGCTGACGGCGTCGCTTTCGCCGAGCACGGTGGCAAGGTCGGCGGGTTTGACGCCGAAGGTGTCCCAGGCGGGATCGTCGTCGGCGACGTTGGGGTCGAAGGCCTGGACCGTCATCCCCAGCGGCCCGGCCCGTTTGGCGACGGCCCGGGCGATGGCGCCGAAACCGACCAGGCCGAGGGTGCGGTTCTGCACCTCAAGGCCCTTCAGTGCGAGGCGCGGCCAGGACCCGGCCAGCACGTCGCCGCTGGCGTGGTAGGCGCCGCGGTAGAGGACGAAAAGCGCGCCGATGACCAGTTCGGCCACCGAGTCCGTGTTGGCACCTGTCGCCGGATAGACCGGAATGGCGCGTTCGCGGCAGGCCTCCAGGTCGATGTTGTCGAGGCCGACGCCGAGGCGGCCGACCACTTTCAACGACGCGGCGGCATCCAGAAGATCGCCCCGCACCTGGGTGCGGTTGCGGACGATCAGGGCCCGGGCATCGGCAACGGCGGCGATGATGTCGTCCGGCCGGTCGGCCAGGGACGGGTCGAAAAGGACATCGTAACGCCGGGTCAGGCCGTCGGCGGCGTCTTGGTCCATGGGTTCTGTGATGATGATATCGGGCATCGTGAAGGGCTCCGTTATCCCTCAGCGAGGGGTTTGAGAATGGTTTGGGTAAAGCGCGGACTTGGTCTCGACGCCGAGGCCGGGGGCATCGGAGACATGGACGGTTCCGTCCTCGATAACGGCGTCGTCGCCGAAGCCGCCGAAGGGCTGGAAGACCAGCGGATAAGTCTCGGTGCCGCCCAGTTGCAGGCCGGCAGTCAGGTGCAGGCCCAGTTGCTGGCCGCCATGCGGGCCGTGACGGCGGCGCGACCAGTCCATGTCCTCGGCCATGCGGACAGTTTCGATGAAGACGCTGGGCCCGTAGATCAGGGACGGGTCGAACTGCAGCCAGTCGCGATCGGATCGAAGACCTCCATGGCGCAGCAGGTTCTTGGCGTCGATCAGGGAGAACAGGTTCTCGCCGGTGGCGATGGCGCCGTCGAATTCGGCGGCGAGGTCGGCGTGGGCCTGGTAATCGAGGGGGTCGACCGGCTCCTCGAACCAGGCCAATCCGTAAGGCTCGATGGCCTTGGCATAGGCCAAAGCCGTTTCCCCGTCGAGGCCGCCGTTGGCGTCGACGGCCAGGTTGTCGCCATCGCCCGCAATCTCCAGGGCGGCACCGATGCGCGCCAGATCCTCGTAGAGGGGGGCGCCGCCGACCTTCATCTTCATCAGCCTATAGCCGGCATCGCGGTAGCCCTGCATCTCGGCCTTGAGGCCCTCCAGTCCCTTGTCCGGGTCGTAGTAGCCGCCACCGGGATAGACATTGACCACCTCGTCGAAGGCGCCGTCGTTGAAGCGTTCGGCGAAGACCTGGTAGAGCGGCTTCTCCTCGACCTTGGCGACGATGTCCCAGATCGCCGCGTCCATGGCGCCGACGGCGAAGGCCCGCTCGCCATGTCCGCCCGGTTTCTCGTTGGTCATCATGCAGGCCTGGACACGGGCCGGATCGAAGTTGGTTCCGTGGTCATCCAACAGGCTGTCGGGGTCGGCTTCCAGCAGCCGCGGGATGATCCGCTCCCGGAGCACGCCGCCCTGGGCGTAGCGGCCGTTGGAGTTGAAGCCAAAGCCGACGACGGGTTTGCCGCCGCGCTTGACGTCGGTGATCACGGCGACGACGCTCAGCGTCATTCTCGAGAAATCGATCGAGGCGTTGCGGAAGGACGAACTCAGGTTCGCCGTCGCCTCGCGGATGGCGGTGATGCGCATCAAGTCGTTCCCCCGGTTGTGCCCCGGGTTGTGGATAGGACGGCGGGCGGGACGGATAAACCGTCCCGCTCCGTCGTTGGTATTTTTAGGCGCTGCGGTAAAGCTTGGTCAGGACGAACTCATGGTGACCGAGCGCTTCCGCCGCCGTCGAGCGGCCGTTGCAGGTGCGCATGGTGATGTCGATCAGTCCGTCACCGGCCTGGTCCAGGTTCATCTCGCGCCGGAGAATGCCCGAGCAGTCGAAGTCCACATGCTCACCCATGGTGCGCACGGTCCTCGGATTGGCCGTCAGCTTGATCACCGGTTCGATGGGGTTGCCGATGATGTTGCCTTGGCCGGTCGGGAACAGGTGCACCGTAAACCCGGCCGCCGCCTGCAGGGTGACGCATTCGGCCGCGGCGGAAGAGGTGTCCATGAAATAGAGGCCCGGGCCCTTGCGCGGCGCTTCGGCCGGCTCCAGGACGTCGACGTACTTCGCCTTCTTGCCGATCTTCTCGAGGTTGCCGAAGGCCTTCTCCTCGATGGTGGTCAGCCCGCCCTCGATGTTGCCCTTGGTCGGCTGGCTTTCGGAAAGATCGGAGGTCTTGAACGGCTCGATCACCTCGTCCATGTAGGCCTGCCAGGTCTTCAGGAACTTCTGGCTCGCCGCCTTGCTGGCGCCGCGCGTGGCGCAGACCTGTTCGGCGCCGGTGATCTCGGAGGTCTCACCGAAGCACGTGGTCGCCCCCCAGCCGTCCATCTTGTCGATGAAATTGCCGACGGTCGGGTTCGACGCCAGGCCCGAGGTGGTGTCCGACTCGCCGCATTTGACCGAGATCCAGAGGTCCTCGACGCCGCATTGTTCGCGGTGCAGCTCACTGGCCCAGTGGACGAACTCCTTGGCCTGGCGGCTGGCCGCGGCGATAGTGGCGATGTCGCCGTTCTGCTCGATGGCGAAGCCGGCGACGGGTTTGCCGGTCTTGGCGATGCCGTCGACGACCCGCTGCGTCCATCCGGGCTCGATGCCGATGACGACGACGGCGGCAACGTTGGCGTTGCAGCCGGTGCCGATGAGGGTCCTGAAATGCAGGTCCAGGTCTTCGCCAAACTGCAGGCGCCCGTAGGGATGCGGCAGGGCGAGCGTGCCCTTGATGTTGTTGGCGACCGCCTCCGAGGCGGAGTTCGACAGGTCGTCCAGGGGCAGGATGATGACGTGGTTCCTGATGCCGACCCGGCCGTTCTCGCGGCGGTAACCCCAGAAGGTCGGTTTCGCCTTCGGCTTCGCGCGGAATTTCGCATAGCGCGGCGCCGGTAGGATGACCGGCGCGTCGGCGACCAGACGCGGCACTTGCGGCGCCTTGGCGGCGACGGAACGCGGGGCCTTTTTCAGGGCTTTCGTTTTCTTGGCCATGACTACCACCTCTTCGTCTTGACGTTGTGGACGTGGACGTGTCCGCCCTTGGCGATGTCGGCGACGGCCTTACCGATGTCGTGGCTGTATTTGATGATGGTGTCGCCGTCCTTGATCTTGCGCAAGGCCACCTTGTGGCCGATGGGAATGGAGTCCAGGCATTTGACCCGGATCGTCTTGTCGTTCTCCATGACCCAACCGGTCAGCGTACTGCCGGCCTCGATGCCCTCGACGACGATGACACCGACGGTGTCCTTGGCGTCGTGGACGAGAAAATGCGGTGCTGCCACTGGTTCCTCCTCTGGCTGCAACGGTTCAAACGTGATCGGAAAATAATGTTTTCCAAACATAGGCGCAGCCCTTGAACCCGTCAAACGATTCCTATAACTCTTATCTAAGAATTTTGGAGGAACCGACATGAACACCACGCCCGTGCCGCCCGGCGGCGGGCCGCTCTACAAGAGGGTCAAATCGGATGTCATCGGGCGCATCGTCGAGGGCACGTGGAACCCGGGCGACCGGCTGCCGAGCGAGACGGCCCTGGCCGGTGAAATGGGTGTCTCCCAGGGCACCGTGCGCCGGGCCTTCGACGAACTGGCCGCCGAGAACGTCATCCTGCGCCACCAGGGCCGCGGCACCTTCGTCTCGGCCCACACGCCGCAAAGGGAACTCTTCCACTTCTTCCACCTGGTCGACGGCGAGGGGGCGCGCCAGCTGCCGACGACGGCGCGGGTCATCGATGTCGCGCGGCGCCGCGCCTCGCGGGACGAAACCGAGCACCTCGGTCTCGCCAGCGGGGCCCGGGTCATCGCCATCGAGCGCCTGCGCACGCTCAAGGGCCGCCCGGCGATCCTCGAAAAGATCGTCCTGCCGGCGGCGCTGTTCCCCGGCCTCGGCACCGATGCCCGGATCCCCAACGAGCTCTACCAGCTCCTCGAGACCGACTACGGCGTCACCATCCACCGCGCCGTCGAACACCTGAAGGCCACCGCCGCCCCCCCGGCGATCGCCAAACACTTAAGGCTCCCCTCCGG
>Ga0209259_1000330_pt1 | contig 13701 bp, 11 predicted proteins | sample WorMetGr2BELIZE1_FD_187417 | JGI IMG/M metagenome (GOLD analysis project Ga0209259, IMG submission 187417) | Marine gutless worms symbiont microbial communities from Max Planck institute for Marine Microbiology, Germany - Inanidrilus... ...
TCTGACTGACGACTATGATAAACGAATGGTTGCTGAAGATGGCAACATTGTTATCACCGTTTGTGATAACAAGACGTCGTCAACACATGCAGCGGCCACCATCTGTGTCAGTCATGAAGAAGGACAACTGCTGGCTGGGTATCTGAATATGCGCAATTGTCTCTTGCAAAATGCCCCATCAACACGTATTTCTGAGTCACACAGGGAAGCCGATGACACAGTCAACCGTGGCATCAGCGCTTTCCTCTTCTTTTGGCAATAGTGGCTACAAGCAACGTGTGACATGCACAAAGTTAAGGAAGTGTGCAGTGACAAACATGCACACTAACCATCCAGAAAACAAAGGTGATGTTGCTGCCCATATGGGCCTCAGGGTGGCAACAGCAGAGAAGCATTACCGTTTCATTCAGAAACAGAGAAATTCTTTAAAATGCACACAAATAATACACGACACATTGTCAAGTCCTGTTGAATCTACTTCACAGGTTGTTTCGTCCGGAAAATAAAAGGCAACAACTGACAGTATGTCAGAATCAAAGTGACAAACGTATCACATGGAGTATTGCTGACCACGATATTGTGAAGGGAAAGTTTCGTTCTTTCGTAGAACATAACTAGGCCTCGAATGCTGATATTGAAAGTGTTTCTTTATCTCTGCAACACTTCGAATATTAGTATGTTGGAAACTTATGAAAATAAAACAGTAAACATGACCACAAAACAGAAGAATACACAGGGTCGAAAACGGGAAAACTCTACAAAAGAAAGTCCATAAAAAGAAAAATTAGATGTCTGCTGTGTCTTTCCTCAACTCTGTGGCTGTCACAGCATCTGTGGGACGTTCAGAAAGACCCAAATTGCTGAAAATGGAGTTTTAAACAGTGATAGTCATTTGCGGCATCATGTGCAATCCTGCCTTGGCATTACTGGCAAGGCAAGGGTGTCAGGGTTACGGTGCGTTTAAATTTTAGATGGAAAGAAGTGTTTGTTGAATTTATTTATCAGTTTCATTGGTTGGTTCAGCAGGGTTAAACGTCCCACTAAACACATTACAGGTCATATCAGGACGGGTTTTATGGGTCAAATGACCCAATCAACATGGCCGAAGCACTGAAGGAAGTAGTAGTCCTAAGGGTTAGGCTTCAATCCCACAAGGTCCGTCTCATCATGTTACAATACTACACATGCAATATACAGTGATACACAAAATACATAAAAATGAATCTAAGCACTGTGAAATGGGCCCACTGAGACAAAACCCAATCCAGAGAACTGTTAGGTCTGTTCATATGTGTGTGCATTATACTGTGCACAATTGTTGCACAGTGCATTGTTGTACACAACAGACGTAATAACAACTAGCGGCTATGCTACGTGGTTCACGGCCGGGGGTGCAATCCGCATCGCTCATTATGACGTCATTGATGACGTCATAACTCGGAAACTATAAGAGATAGAGAAAAACAAAACGGAGACTACCTCGCCCCATGAAATCCTCTGAGCTATCCAATGGTGAAAACCGCATCGCTCTATGACAACTTTTGCAAAACTGGAAATCATGTCATTTATGATGTCATAATTTGGGTTCAAGATGGAAATTGCAGAAAAATGGCTCGAGAGAATTTTAGTATTGGTGCGTTCTACAATATAACAAAAAATCAGGACAATCCGATCAAAGCTGTAGGACGAGATAGTTTTTTGAGCCCCAAAACCCCTAAAAATACAAGTTTTTTAGGGGTCACCCATCCCCCAGGGGTCGCACAGCCCCTATATTCTAGGGGACACAACTAGACCCAGACATATAACATATGGCCTAGTTTGATCGAAATCGGATCAAAGACGGCTGAGAAAAACTCCGCACAAAGAGACAGACAGACAGACAAACCAACAGACACCACGAAAATAATGGTCACTTGGCCGTGAACCAAAAAGTGATAAAGTGACAGAACACAGGTCCGGCTGAGTCTACTTACTAACTTGTTTTAAGGTTTTAAATTGTACAAGGATGACAATATTTTTGCATTGCGCACACAATTAAGGATTGGATTGAGTAGGGTTTAACGTCCCACTAAACACATTATAGGTCATATCGGGGACGGTTTTTTACAGGTCAAATAACGCAACCAACAGTGTCAAAGCACTGAAGGAAGTAGTAGTCCTAAGGATAGGCTTCAATCCCACCAGGTCCACCTCACCATGTTACAATACTACACATGCATACAATACACAAAATACAAAAATGAATCTAAGCACACTGAAATGGGCCCAGTGAGACAAAACCTAATCCAGACAACTGTTACGTCTGTTCATATGTGAATGCATTGCACCGTGCACAATTGTTGCACACAATATTGCACAGAACAGACCTGATAATATTTCCCTCTTACCCTCCACACAACTAAGGTGATGTGGTAAATTTTAGTACAGTCGCATGTAGAATTTCTTAATGATTAAAATGATATAAAAACTAATAATCGGTTAAGATTAGCCAAAGTTATAGTCAAAAATAAACTGCCACATTTTTAATGGTTCACTGTGTAGTTCACGTTCGATAGCAAAATGACACAAAAAAACAATCAAATACATGGCAGTGTCAAAATAATAATGGTAATCAGATAACACATGCATACAAATGTCAGGTGAATGAGCTAATTCCCTTCTTGCATTAATCTAGTTCAAACATTGGCAATACAATGCAAAACAAATGTCCTTTACCATCCTTTAGTGTTGTGCACTTCTGTTTAAGGTCAGCTGCTTTGCAAGCCACCAGCTGACAACCAACCATGAATGCTTTGAAAACGTGTTCAAGAATGTTGACATTAACTGTGGAACTTGTGACTTCGCTGTTGTTGAGTTACAAAATATGCTAACACAAATATCAGCTCATCAATGTCGTGTAAATTTCCCCCCTTCATCAGTATATAAATGGTGCACACAAAGAAATACGTGCTCAAAACTCTGCTGAGTGATACCAAACTGCCAAGTAATGCATATAATTTCAAACACCACTATACCTATGCACCGTTTCCAAGATTAATACCTTGGAAATTTGTGAAAATAAAAAGGTCACGTGTCCACACAACAGACGAACACAGGGTGTCAAAAACTGAAAAAAAACTCTACAAAAGAAAGTCCATAAACAGAAAAATCAGATGTCCGCTGTGTCCTTCCTCAACACCATTACATGGCTGTCACCGTGTCACGGCATCAGTTACCGTCGCTGTAAACCATACTGATGGAAAAAAGACGGTTCCTTGCCCTGTTCTTCAAAATTCTGTGGAAATAGAGCAGCATTTTTTTGATAATCAAGTGATAAGTGCCCAACTTAACAGATTAATATATTGGTTATTTACGAAACAGGTCACGTGTCCAACAGCATTAATAACTTGTTTTACAGCTATACCAAACACATCAGGTCGTACTTTTATGTAGTTGATCCTGTTATAATGCTGCTAACATCAGTGTCCTCTGGCAGACTGCTGTCAGATGTGTAGCCAAAGAGCTCATGTGATGACCTCTCAACATCAGAATGCCAGCTGTCAGTGTCGTCAGCGGCGTGTTGCTGTAGTCTTAAGTGCTCTAGCATTACTGTCATCGTCATCTTCATCATCATTGTTTGCCGTGCTGTGCAGCGGTGCATTGCTCGCACAAGCAACTACTGACTGTTGAGTGTGACTACTATGAGCACTGTGTTGCAGTGACTTGCAACTTCTGAGAAAAATTACATGTCCACTGCTGGTACATCAGGGTAGTTGGGACGGCAGCAGATTGGATGATGTCGTGGGCATTCTGGTCCTGGCACTGTACTGGTCCACCCCAAGGGTAGTTCACACAGTAGCAGATTAATGTCATGCAGCAGTCTGGTCCTACAACTGTGATGGTCCAGCAGGTTTGTTCAGACGGTAGCAGTTTGAATGATGTCCAATTGCAGTCTGGCCCACTCACAGGAATGAGTTGGCTCTCTGCTTTGAGCTTGTTACGTGTTCGTAGTTGATACGACAACAGTGCAAGCAGAAGACTTACATGGCAAAAAGAAGCATGAAGTGCTTAGGCAACTTTGAAGAATGGAAACAGGAACTGTCACAGTTGCCAGTGGCACAGTTGATCAGTAGAGCCCCATAGAAGGCTTCAAAAATTCATATGGTGCAGAAGTTGGCAGCTTGCATTCTAATCGTGATTAAATGGGAGCAAAAAGACAATCTCCACAAATTCCATCTGAAACGCAGACATATAGCGAAAGACCTGCGACCGAAGAAGACGCAAGCCAGCAATTTTTTCATAACCATGTACTAAAAAGTGCCCCACATAAGAATAACACACGGTGTCAAAAACCTGGAAAACTCTACTAAAGAAAGTCCATAAACAGAGAAATCAGATGTCTGCTGGGTCCTTCCTAGACTCAATGACTGTCACGGCATTTGCGGGATGTTCATGAACTCAACAGCGATGACATCAGTCGGCTCTTGGCATCAACTGACAGTTACTGTTACCGTAGGCCAGACTGCTGGAACAGGGTTCCTTCCCAGTTTCTCAATGCATTACGCACCATCACTTCCATTCCATATCAGATCAAAGGCATCATGTCCACAAGACAACACTAATTCCTTTGCGTCAGCAAGTATGTGCTGCAAGTCCTGATATTGTGCCGCCCAGTCCAAGGAACAGTTTTTCAAGCTTCATAATGCACCAATGGGGATGAAATTTGGCATGGAGGAGGGGACCGACTGTACTAAAATTTACCACATCACCTTAATTGTGTGGAGGGTAAGAGGGAAAAATTATCAGGTTTGTTCTGTGCAATATTGTGTGCAACAATTGTGCACAGTGCAATGCACACACATATGAACAGACCTAACAGTTGTCTGGATTAGGTTTTGTCTCACTGGGCCCATTTCACTGTGCTTAGATTCATTTTTGTATTTTGTGTATTGTATGCATGTGTAGTATTGTAACATGGTGAGGTGAAATTTGGCATGCCAAATTTCACCCCCATCGGTGCAACGTGTCGCCCCTGCGGGGCCAAAAAAACCTCAAAATCGGCCTCTGAGTAAATTAAATACCGCCTAGAAACCTAGGGATGCAAGAGCGCTTAGACCACAGCCACACAGCGATGACGACACTGACAGCTGGTGACTACACATCTGACAACAGTATGCCAGAAGACACTCAAGACACTGGCAACATTTGTACAGTCCCTTAGATTTTACGGGGAGAAATTTTTGAATTTTGGTGAAAAAATCGTCAAAATTTTGGGTCAACTTTGGGGGCTCCCCTAACAGCCACCTGGGGCAACATCGAAAAATGAACCCCGCCTGGGCAAATCCGAGCTATGCCTGTATCCCCCGGTGCAAAAAGTAGACCGCTATCTCCTACAGGTTCTGAGAAAGTACTGATGTTAGCAACATCATAACAGGATATACTACACATCTGAGCTCTGTTGATGGTGGTTTGAAAGCACGACCTGAAATGTATGGCATAGCTGTAAAACAAATTATTAATGCTATTGGAAATACAAGGGAAAATTCAACTAAAGAAAATGTGGTGAGCCAGTATGTTGAAAAAATCATGAACGTGGTTTCTAGCAAGACATTAAGAAACAAACTGCGATCATTACAGTTCCTTTGTGGCTATAATATCGATGATCTGTCTATTTATCCAAATTCAGCTGTTTTGATCAAAATTATACAAAATTTTGACCACTCTAAAAAATGTCTGCCAAACCGGAGAATGTCACTGAAAGGAAAATGCAATACAGAGGACACTGAGAAAAGACTACATGACGCTGTCGAGCAGCTGACGACACAAAATATACGTTTACCTTCAGTAAGATCATGCAGCATATGCACAACATGTTTTGTGGAGATTGACTGACGCTGCATTTGCACAACCCAGTACGTATGACTTCCTCATGGCGAGAAATCACTTACTTGTGCTAATGTGCATTAAAAATGCACATAGAAGTGGAGTCTTAATCAACTTTGTGACTGACGACTATGATAAACGAATGGTTGCTGAAGATGGCAACATTGTTATCACCGTTTGTGATAACAAGACGTCGTCAACACATGCAGCGGCCACCATCTGTGTCAGTCATGAAGGACAATTGCTGGCTGGTTATCTGAATATGCGGAATTGTCCATTTCATTGAGAAACAGAGAAATTCTTTAAAATGCACACAAATAACAAAAGAGACATTGTCAACTACTGTTGAATCTACTTCGCAGGTTGTGTTTAAATAAATGGCAACAACTGACAGTATGTCAGAATCAAAGTGACAAACGTGTCACATGAAACACTGCTGACCGTGACGTTGTGAAGAAAAAAAATTCATTCTTTCGTCATACGTGAGAAGACACCGACTGAGGGAGAAAACTTGGGATGCAAGAGCACTTAGACTAAGACTACAGCAACACGCCGCTGACGACAGTGACAGCTGGCATTCTGATGTTGAGAGGTCATCACATGAACTCTTTGACTACACATCTGACAACAGTATGCCAGAAGACACTCAAGACACTGATGTTAGCAGCATTATAACAGGATATACTACACATCTGAGCTCTGTTGATGGTGGTTTCAAAGCATGACCTGACACGTACGGATAGCTATGAAATAAATTATTAATGCTGTTGGGAATAACACGGAAAATTTAACTAAAGAAAGTGTCACGAGCCAGTATGTTGAAAGAATGATAAACGAGGTTTCTGACAAAACACTAAGAAACTAGAATGTGGGCCGATGCCCAACGTGATGGCAGCCCTGCCGAATATAGGTGGCGCCCTGTGTTCAACGACGCAAACTTTGGCTAACACCCACTGGAGTACCGTGCAGTAACTCTGCCAAGACGCATAACCTGTTGAAATATCTGGGATGCCCCAAACTGGTAAAACGATCTCAGCCGCTAGCGGGCCAATGTTCACCATATTGTGTGGACATATGAAGGAGGTATTGCTGCTTAACAAGTTTTTTTTCCGATTGTCAATATGTGCCTTAATTGCTAAGAAATAGCCCGACAAATTTGTACGATGGTGCTCAGATGGCGATTCTTTGCGTCCTGTATTTTCAGCGAGTCACATGCAGCATGTTTCAGACCTGCATCCTAAATTCGCACTAAAGCCAGCAGTGGGTGTTAGCCAGCGCGTCTGAGGATTTTTTCGATTTTGCGCTATATAAATGTTCACATTACATTACATTACATTACCATGTGTGGAAGTATGGTAGACATCCAATATCCGACGGCTGAGATGAGGCGAGGAAAGAAAAAAAGACAGAAGAAGAAGAAGAAACCACAGAGCAAAAATATAATGTCCGCATCTGCTACGCAGGGTGGCCATAACAAACTGCGATCATCAGAGTACTTTTTCCACTGATGTCAACAGCATCAATGCGTCATAACAGTACATACTGCATATCTGAGTTCTGTTGACAGTGGTTTGAAAGCACGACCTGACTGTCACGCCATTTGCTGGATGTTCATAAACACAACAGCGATAACAGCAGTCGGCTCTTGGCATCAACTGACACTTACCGTCACCGTAAACCAGAAGGAAGGAAGAAGAGAGTTCCTTGCCCATTTCCTCAATGCATGACGCAGATCACTTGCATATCAGACCAGCTGCGTCGTGTCCACAAGAAAACTTTAACTGCTTTACGTGAACAAGCATGTGCTGCGAGTCCTGATATTGTGCCGCCAAGTCCAAGGAACAGGTTTTTGCGCTTCCTAGTGCCACACTTATCTACTATTCACCATGATGATGACACTAATGCAAGAGCACTCAGAAGTTGCACGCAAGTGCAACACAGTGCTCATAGTAGTCACACTCAGCAGTCAGTAGTTGCTTGTGCCCGCACTGCACCGCTATACTGGTTCTTAACTGGTGGGCCGGCTACCGCAGGTTGTCCTGGGCCTTTTTTATTTTCATAAACTTCCAACATATTAATAATAATAATACGAACATTTGTAACGCGCGCAGTGTAAGCAAACATACTGAATCTGAGGCGCAGAGATATAGTGGTGTTGAAAATTATATGTGTTATCTGGCAGTATGGTATCACTTAGCAGACTTTCCAAGCACATAGCTCTTTGCATGCACCACCAATGAGATGTCACATCGTTGGTATCACGTCACATACAGAATGTTAACGAGTAGTGACAAAGAGGTGCAACACATCAAACCAATTTAGGACAGAAAATGCAAACATTGGTGCATTGCATGCTACAGCCTGCAAAGAATACAATGGAACATGAACTACGGTCCATGGATGCAACATTTATCAGTCTCACAGAGTAACGCTATCGTCAGATCGCAGGCACAGATGTAGCTCTCAAGCGTGTCACCAGCTGCTTTAATCCTCATCACCAGCCTTGTCATCCCGTTGCTGTCGCTTGACACCGCGGCTCGTGGCTTCTGTACAACAACAACACCCGTTTAACTGCCCCTTGTCTGCGAATACCCAGGTGAGCCGGTACCAGAAAGGTAAAACCAATCTGGATTTTACTGAAGCAAGAGACAGTGGGTGGCAGTGGCATCAGCTGGGCCATGCAAGTCTGCAGCCCGCCCTAGACAGATAACCGCGCTAGCATCCCACCACTCAATTTTTTTACAGACCGGATGCCCTTCCTGCCACCCAACCAACAGCATTAAAGCAGTGAAGAAAAACAGCAAAAATTACTAGGACTGTCAAATAAGGGTTAGTGTTAGGTTTCGAGTTAGTGTTCAGGTTAGTGTTAGGGTTAGTTATGACTGTCCAGATTTTGACTGTCCAGATGAAGACAGATAACCACGGAAGGTTATGGTTAGCAGCCCCACTTTTTGGCACATGTCTATTGTCGTCAAATGGCTGGATGGATCAAGATGCCATTTGGTATGGAGGTACGTCTCGGCCCAGACCACATTGTGTTAGATGACACGTACACATAGGCAAGCGCTTTGAGTCGAGTACTGTATTGTGGGCATTGCACACAATACAGCCATCTAGTTAGTATATATAAATGATCTTCCGGAATTGTGTGTGTCACAGGATGTTGGTTAGAAAATATATTTATATGCAGATGACGCTAAAATCTACAAAGTCATTAATCAAATAACTGACGAGTTAGATTTACAGTTATGAATACTGTTAAGACCTGGTCTGCCAAATGGTTATTATGACTAAATATTTATAAGTGTAAAGCGGTATCCTACTGTGTAAAAACTCCGCTGGACGCTCAGTATCATATAATGGATGGAAATATGTCATATAATTTAGAAAAAAATTGAACTCCATTAATGATTTAGGTTTAATATTTCATAGTCACCTCACATTTAAAGATCATATGGCCCAAAAAATAAACAAAGCATACAGTATTCTGGGTATTATTAAAAGAAATGTTATTTACATGGGGCTGAAACACTGGCATTTCTTGGTGAAAGTAGGCCATTAGGCCCATTTACTCGCTGTTTACTTTACTTACCATAAAATGTTTGTTTTGTGGTTGCTGTTTTATGGCCATGTTTTATCTTGGTAACTGTACTTTGGTAATATTTTAGTCTCAAACATTTTAACAGCGTGTCAGTCTTGTCTCAGTCTAATCCATACTAATGTCTTGGCTCGTCTTATGTCTTGCTGCCTGTGTCTTGCAATGTCTCATGTCTCAAGCAGTGGAGTGATGTCTCGTGTCTCGTCCAGTGTCAGCTTAGTCCAAAATGTCTTGATTTGTGTCATGTTTGACATCTGTCTTCCAAAATCATCTGTCTCGGAAAAAATGTCTTGATTCCATCACTGACCACTCGATCAGCGACAATGCTATCTACAATTGAAATGGTCTTTTTCCAGAACATGGTTTAGCCACACCGCATTGGTTTTCTTTCTCGGCTAGATACGAGACGGCACAAATGATATGCAGCGGATTTTTTATTGATTTTTCATTAATATTATTCTTAAGGCCTATTTCCACCTGCGCTGCGCTGCGCAGTGCTGGGATAGACACAGATATGTAGCGATGTGCAGCATGTGAACACGCTGTGCAGTGCTCCATATCGATAGTAGAGTGATGGTGAACCAACACCTGATCGCACGAGAGGCGGAGTCATGAATATTTATTGTGTCTTGTACATTATGATGACATGAAATTTTTAACAGGTTTATAGTTACGATTATGGCGTATCTTTATTCGACCAGAAATTAGAAAACACACACATACAAACACACAATAAAGACACAACAGAGAGCACAAGAAAAAATGCAACACAAAAATATAATAAAAATACAGAAGTGATAGAATTATGGATTACACATATTACAACGTCTGACAAAAACTGCCAAATACGATAACTATTAAATGTGTAGCACTGCGTGTAGTAGTCAGGGTTGTGGTCTCGGTCTCGAGACGTATGAACGTCTCGTCTCTGTCTCGTCTCGACGAAAATTGTCTTGGTCTCGGAAGGCTAACGTCTCGGTCTCGGCCATTGACACCTCGTGCCCGAGAACAATTTTCCGCCAAATTTTGCAGTTAAAGTTAATAAAGTTAATCAAGTCAGTCATCGCTGTTAACGAGTCTTTAGCAGATCTGGTGAAAAATCGTCATGAAATTTGGCAGTCGCAGGTTGATCATCTTGACCACTGCAACCGTCAGATTTCAGACTGGAAGTAGAAATAAGGCAGTTTTACACATGCGCATTGAAAAATCACACTGTCGGTCATAATGGGCTCGGCTATGGGGCAGATACCACGTTCCACAGAACATATTTTTAGTTACATATACAATGACGTGGTGGCGCGGTGGTGCAACGGGTAAGGCGTTGGACTTTGCGATCAGTAGATTGCGAGTTCAAATCCTGCTAGAGGTAACGTTGCGTAAGAACCTTGGGCAAGTTGTTCACACCTATCTGCCTCTGTCACCAAGCAGTATAACTTGGTACCAGTCAAATGGCAGTGATGCTCTGCAGCTGGGGAGGTAACCGCAGGCCTGGCGGACAGTAATGGCAGCCTACCGCCGGGTGCGGTCACCTGCGGGCTGACTGCCTGTACACCGGGATCAGCTCCGGGCCCAACGCTCGGTATCGAGTATGGGAAGCCTTTACCTTTTACCTTTTTACAATGACGTAATGACCAATCACGTGCAATAAATTAGCAAAAATTGTGCCTGACTGCACGCTGACATGGCATACCCGCATGGTGCTCTTACTGACATCCTAGACTCATGAATAGTAATGACTTTCTATCAGTGCTGTGATTGGACGGCAGTTTTACTATCGCTCCGACAGTAAACAAAAAATAGAAACACTATTTATATCCGTGTTTTTACTATCGCTCGCCACGCAATGCGCAGGTGGAAACAGAGCCCAATGAGTAAGCTGGAAAACTATGTTTTTATATCACTCGCGCAGCGCAGCGATAGATATCGAGCCGATAGCTATCGCAGTGGAGCAATGCTATCGCAGTGATAGCTATCTGAAACTATCGCTATCCCAGTGCAGCGCAGCGCAGGTGGAAATAGACCTTTAATTGCCCTAGAACGAGCTTTGTCTTTGTGTTCACAGCATGCACATGTAACAGTGAGATATGCCCGCGATCACTGTTAGTTATTCATAAATATTTTTTTTCACAGCTCGATCTCGTGCAGATTATTGCTAGATATGGAGTTATGTCTGGTCACTATAAGTCTATGTTATGGAGTAACTTTCTTTTCTGCATATCTTGTTACAAATTTAACCAGTGGGCCTTTTGTGATGTATGTGTTGGTTGGTTGTTTGGAGTTTAACGTCCCTTTTCAGCACAAATACAGCTATATCTGAGACGAAAGGTCAAGGATGGAGAGTTATCCTCTTACCCAGTGAAGGAAGGTTAGCGATATATTAACCTCAACCCTGGCCGCCTTTTTGTTCAGCAGCCACACAAAAAGGGAAAGGGATCGAGAGGCTCATTTAAAAATATTTCACTAGCGCCTACAACAGGGGGAAGACAACTAACGCACCGCAAACCAACTACAATAAAACACCAGAATAAATCTTAACCACTTAACTAAGGAATACAGATAACACAAAATAAACAGAATAAACTAAACTCAGGTTCGGTCATCTCCTACGACCTCCGGTCTGGAAATGGAGTGGGACTACTCTGGTAGAAAAAAAGGAAGGGATGGTCAAAAGAAGAAAATAGGTAAAGCGAATGAGAAAAACAAAATGGGTTACAGAAAAAAAGAGCAAACTAGAATGTGGGTCAATGGCCAACGTGATGGCCGCCCTGCCAAATATAGGTGGCGCCCTCTGTTCAACTCCGTAGTTTGGCTGACGCCCACTACTACAGTGCCGTGCAGTAACGGTGCCAAGACGCAAAACCCGTTGAAATTAGCTAGGGTGCCCCAAACAACCGAACTGATCTCAGGTGCTAGTGGGTCGAAGTTTGCCATATTGTGAGGACGTGTGGAGGAGATATTGTTGTTTAACAAGTTTTTTTCCGATTGTCGATACATGCCTTACTTGCAAAGATACAGGCCGACTAAGTCATGCGACGGTGCACATGGCGAATTTTTATGGATTTTTTTTGCGTTCTGTATTGTCAGCGAGCCGCATGCAGCACATTTCAGACCTGCATTCTAAATTCGCACTAAGACCACACCATATGTAGAAGTATGGTAGACATCCAATGTGCGATGGCTGAGATTAGGTGAGGAAAGAAAAGAAAGAAAGAAAGATAGAGAGAAGAAACCACAGGATGAAAATATAATGTCTGCATCTGCCTTCTGCTGCCGGTTTACTCAGGTGGTCCTGGAGGTGAAGTGAGTAGGGTTTAACGTCCCACTAAACACATTATAGGTCATTTCGGGGACGGTTTTTGCGGGTCAAATGACCCAACCAACAGTGTCAAAACACTGAAGGAAGTAATGGTCCTAAGGATCAGGCTTCAATCCCACAAGGTCCACCTCACCATGTTACAATACTACACGTGCATGCAATATCCAGTCAGACACAAAATAATACATACACAAAAATGAATCTAAGCACAGTGAAATGGGCCCAGTGAGACAAAACCCAATCCAGAGAACTGTTAGTCTGTTCATATGTGTGTGAATCGCACTGTGCATAATTGTTGCACACAATATTGCACAGAACAGACCTGATAGTTTTCCCCCTTACCCTCCAGGTGGTCCTGGAAAAGAGGTCATTAAACGGAGTGTTGTATGTAAGTCAATGTGTGTTGCACTGCATTGCACTGCCAAACTAAGAACTGAAGGACTGCAATGGAGAAAAGTTTTACTACCTGCATTCCACTGCCATTGGCAACTAGTTAGTTAGTTAGTTGGAGTTTGACATCCCTTTTCAGCACAAATATGGGTATATCAGAGACGAAGTTGGCAACTAGAACATTCAGATTACAAGATGCCAGAGATCTCCTTAACAGTGTTGCCAACACCATCTTTGCACCAAAAGGTATAGAGACGGTACAAATACTGAAAATGAGTTCCTCCATGCATTTGGGCCATAACCTTTCTTGATCACGCGTATGCGCGGTAGCGCTATACGCAGTGTTAGAAGCCAATGGTAAAGTCAATGGGATAGGCGAAATTTCGAACCCCTCCCCCTCCCAAACCCATGGACCAATTTGGATGCCGCTTCAAATATATCACTACGTCCCCCCAGGGAGTCGATGTGCAAAATTTGATTAAAATCGATTCAGCCGTTGCCGCTCTGCGCATGCGTGAAAAAACGCGGTTTCGCG
>Ga0209259_1000331_pt1 | contig 13681 bp, 10 predicted proteins | sample WorMetGr2BELIZE1_FD_187417 | JGI IMG/M metagenome (GOLD analysis project Ga0209259, IMG submission 187417) | Marine gutless worms symbiont microbial communities from Max Planck institute for Marine Microbiology, Germany - Inanidrilus... ...
GATCGTGCCAAGGTAACCCCTCCGTCGGTGGAGGGGTTAAACGCAAGAGGGGTAGCAAAATATGTACCGATCGAAAGCTGTGTCTCGGAAATAAAGCTAGATGGAGCTAAGTTAGTATTAATCAATAATAAGAAGTCGTATATGGGCTTTCGATTGGTACCAAATCGGTGACTTTAAATGACCTTGAACGGCGTAATGGCCGTTATCATGGCCGCCCTAAGTAATAGGGGGCCATTATATTTTTGCCCTGTAATTTCTTTCTATTCATCTATCTTTCTTTTTTTCCTCGCCTAATCTCAGCGGCCGCCGGTTGGATGTCTACCATACTTTGACACATGGTGTGGCCCTAGTGCGAATTTAGAATGCAGGTCTGAAAGGTGCTGCATGCGGTTCGCTGCAAATGCAGGACCCAAAAACGTCGCCAAAAATCGCCATCTGGGCACCATCCCACAACTTTGTCGGGCTATATCTTCGCAACTATGTATCGACAATCGGAAAAAAATTGTTAAGCAGCAATATCTCCTCTACATGTCCTCACAATATGGTGAACGTCGGCCCACTAGCGGCTGAGATCGTTTCGTTAGTTTGGGGCACCCCAGGTAATTTCAACGGGTTTCGCATCTTGGCAGCGTTACTGCGCGGCACTTTAGTAGTGGGCGTCAGCCAAACTGCGGCGTTCAACAGAGGGCGCCACGTATATTCGGCAGGGCGGCCATCACGTTGGGCATTGGCCCACATTTCTAGTTGGCAACTTTTTTGCATCCTGTGTTTTCAGCAAGCCGCGTGCAGCAGGTTTCAGACCTGCATCTTAAATTCGCACTAAGGCCACATCGTGTGTGGAAGTATGGCAGACATCCAATCTGCGGCGGCTGAGATTAGGCGAGGAAAAAGAAGAAAAAAGAACAAATCACAGCATGAAAATATAATGGTCTGCCCTATTCCATAGGGCGACCATAATAACACAGTTTGTTTGCTGGTCGTCTGTAGACACATGGCGTTCTTTGCTGGATCAATGCTCGCAGTGCTGATAATTCTGACGGTGATTGATGAAGACGTCCTCACCGTGGAACATGTGATTGCCATTATGACTGTTCTTGGTCTCGTGACGACTATTTGCGGAGTGCTTATACCAAACGAGGTTAGGGATCGTCCATTAAATGGATGAGCTGAAGTGCCATAATGTTGCAGTTGTTTTAAACAGCCTGTTTTTGATGCACTTATTTCATTATTGAGTCATTAAATATAGCAAAGTTGACAAACATAGTCGTTAACAGCTTCTGTCAAATGATTGCTTCTTTTGTACTAGTCTGAAGGTTTTGATGTGTCTGTGTAAACACTAATGCACATTCAGCATGCAAGCATGCTTTAATTTTTAGATTAGAAAGGGCCAACTTGAGGAGTTGTTCGTACATAAATTTTTGTACTAATACCAGCAAATATACTAAACTCATCATATTGATTGGAATATGTGTTGTAAGGTTTTTGTAATATTGTAGCATTTGGTGAGCTGTCCGGAACTGCTGATGCGAGCAATTCTGGCCCAGATACATTACATACCAGACTCGTGGAAGGGCAATGCACATACTTATAAAGTCCGTGATGAATTTACCCAGCTCTACCAGTACAAATTGGTAAGATTGTATAGAAGTAGTTTTTGACACCTAATACTATGATTGGAATTGAAGTGTAAGTTTACTGGAGCATTATGGTATCTGAAATGGCTAGATTGGTTCAGTGAGTTACATGCAGTGAATATATTGAGAAAACAAATAAAAATGACAACATGCTGACAAAATTCCATAAAATAAGAACACAATACGATAAAATACAAATGTCACAGCTACAGTAAATGCTAAAAGTAAGCTACGAAATGGATGTGTGAATTGGTGAACCATGGAGTCGAAATGCATATTGATCGTGGTTACTACGTACGCGAACAAAACACACTGTGTAATAAATGCGTACGAACTTGGCTGTTTTGAAGGCTGTGCTTGCTATCACTAACTAGTGAAGTGAAATACAAGTCGAATATGCTCATGCACTACTCATCATGTGGCACAGACATACTTGACTGATTGATGGCTTAGTTGGACTTTTGGCTGATGCTTTGCTGTTTTTTTTTTTGCATCAGCAGATTTGCACACTATGTTTCTTGGTTATTCATAACAATTAACTGTACACATTTCCATTCGTAGATTGTTCATTGTTCTTGTAGTTAGTGTAAATGCCACGTTATGGTGTATGTAACTGGTGTGTTAATTTCTGTTAGCTGTTTAATTGACACGTTTGCATTTTAAGACTTCCTTTGTTTCTCTCATATTACTAGTATGTAGTGATAAGTGAATACATCTTGTGTGTTTTGTAGACATTCCTGATGGAAGAATTGTTGAGTCCTGTTGTAACGCCATTTATTTTATGTTTTTGGCTGCGACACAAGTCAGCCGACATTATTGACTTCTACCATAAGTTTACTGTTGACGTCACTGGCGTTGGAGACGTTTGCTCATTTGCTCAGATGGACGTACAGAAACATGGAAACCCACAGGTAAACTGTCTTAAATCTGTATTCTGTTCATCTTTATGGCTGTTGTTCACTTTAAGTGAAATGGAGCAGTACAGTGCTAAGAGATATCTACATTTGTGAGATATTTGGTATATGTGCCGATAGAATATTTGCATCTAGTATTCATTTCATGTGTGGTATGGTGATGATGTAGGTAATGTCATTCAGGAGAACTATAGCGTTTTCTGCATAATCTAAATGTGCTAGGCAAGCACATAGTAAAACTTTGCTCAAAATCCTCCAGGATGGTCGCTAACACAGGTTGACCTTATAGTGGCCATAAAATAGTTGTTGTTGTTGTGTCGGCTTTCATTGTTTTCTAACATGGCTGTACACTAATTATTATGTTTGTGACACTTTAAACTAAGCATTAAATACATTTAATTGAACTTTTTAAAATAAAATGTTATTAGCTGAGACAGACCCAAGTCAAAATATGAAACTGCATGAATTAGTCATCAGATACGTTGTTGTTGTTTGCAGTGGGCGCCGACGATGGAATGTACAGACCAACTTTATGCTGATGCTAATGTTGGTCCAAGTCAGCCTGCCGAGTTTGGCAAGACGGAGTTGTCACTTATGCATTTCACGGTCTGTGTAGTACTTGCCGTGACGTGGCCCTAGTGCGAATTTAGAATACAGGTCTGAAATGTGCTGCTGACGGTTCGCTGCAAATACAGGACGCAAAAAAGTCGCCAAAAATCGCCATCTGGGCTCCATCGCACAACTTCGACAGGCTATGTCTTCACAACTAAGGCACATATCGACAATTGGAAAAAAAATTGTTAAGCAGCAATACCTCCTCCACATGTCCCCACAATATGGCAAACTTCGGCCCTCTAGTGGCTGAGATCCTTTTGTTAGTATTGGGCCACGCCAGCTAATTTCAACGGGTTTCGCGTCTTGACAGCATTACTGCACGGCATCTAGTAGTTGGCGTCAGCCAAACTTTGCGGCGTTGAACAGACGGCGCCACCTATGTTCGGCAGGGCGACCATCACGTTGGGCATTGGCCCACACTCTAGCACTCTAGTTTAAACAGGTTTTGCGTCTTGACAGCGTTACTGCACGGCACTCCAGTACTAAGTATTGGGCGTCAGCCAAACTTTGCAGCATTGAACACAGGGCGCCACCTATATTCAGCATGGCGGCCATCACGTTGGACATCGGCCCACATTCTAGTTATGGCCGCCCTATGGAATAGGGCAGGCCATTATATTTCTGCCCTATGGGTTCTTTCTATCTTTTTTTCCTCGCCTAATCTCAGCGGTCGCAGATTGGATGTCTACCATACTTCTACACATGGTGTGGCCCTAGTGCAAATTTAGAATGCAGGACTGAAGTGTGCTGCACGCGGCTCGATGGAAATGCAGGACCAGAAAATTCACGATCTGGGCACCATCGCACAACTTTTACAGCTATATCTTTGCAACTAAGGCATGTATCGGAAAAAACTTGTTAAACAGCAATGTCCCCCACATGTCCTCACAATATGGTGAACTTCAGCCTATTAGCAGCTAAGATCTGTTGGTGAGTTTGAGGCCTCCCTGCAAATTTCAACGGGTTTCGCGTCTTGGCAGCGTTACTGCACAGCACTCTAGTAGTGGGCATCAGCCATACTTTGCGGTGTTGAACAGAGGGCGCCACCTGTATTCGGCAGGGCGGCCATTACGGTGGGCATTGGCCCACATTTCTAGTTTTTTTCTTTTTACCACGCGATCCAGCTATGCTGGCGCGGTCTTGGGAGTTGTAATTCTGTCTGTCACACGCATGCTTTGTAACTAATCCACAGAACCTACCGGCGCCTTTTTTATACGACATGAAAGGGCAATCCTTCTAGTTTTCTGCCACCCAACAGTGGTTGGAAGGCGACATCCCCTTCCACCTAAAATGGGCGATCGAAGTGACCCACCCCTCTTCAAAAATCACTCATGTCGACAGTCGTCAATTAATGGATGCCTGTAATGTCTCAACAGTAAGAGCTAGTGAAAAAGTTCAATTATGTCGAATAGGAAGTCGTACACGGGCTTTCTAACCAGCTATAGATGAAGTGCATACGTTACCTCTCAGTCTCCCAAAGGGTGGCTCAAAAAGCGAACTTTTCCTTTTTTGAATAAAACTTAACTTCAATTGAATGAAGTGTGCTACAAAGTTTCTTTGATAGAAAACTTTCAGCAGCAGAGTTGTAGTATGGTACAATCATTCCCCTATCTAATGGTCCATAGGCTTCAGCGCGAAACGTAACCCTTTAACCTAAAATTTAGCCTCGAAGTGACCCACCCCCTAAAATCGCTGATTTGATAATTTCTGCCAGCAATGCCTTATATGTATAAGGTCGCAAAAACAGTACAATAGTCGAGAATAACAAGTAGCTCAGCTATAGCAGAGAGACCGCACGACGCTTGCTCAACTTCGTGCTGTACTAACTAACAAACGCAATTTTTTACCGGTTTGCGATTTAAAGTTGAGCAAGCGTCGCGTGGTCTCTCTGCTATAGCTGAGCTACTTGTTTACTTTTATATACTGGCTTTTGACATAATAAAGGATAATAATAATAAACAGGGTTCAAAGGTGAAATGTAGTGTGTACTATATGAACGTCTAATTCAGTGAAAGCTATTGCTTTACTTCACTCAGCCGATGCTGTATTTTGCTGCTACTGTCATTACTGTGGAGTATTTTGCGTGTTTCTTTCATTGCAGGTGACAAATCCTGAATGGCGACCGCAGCAGAATGAATCCGCATTCATTAATGTTCTCAAAACACAAGGTTCACACTTAGTCGTATTAATACACACGCACCTGCCATGTTAACGTTAATTTTCAGGTCAACCTTTGTGAGCCAGTTGTTGCCTTGATTCTTATCCTTCAGTGGTTCTGAAAAGAGTCTTTGTTGGTAATTGGCACTGGTTTATTTGCATGTCAGATGCCTCTTCTGTCACCAACCAACAGTGTAAAACCATTAAAGGAACTTCCTGGCTAGGTAATCTCCCACTGGCCTCATCTATTCTTGATCCACTAATCCACACTGACTCGTGAGGGATAGGTTGTTATACTCTTTTGAATGCTGGCCGTCCGATGCCAGTACTACATGTAAGTGAAGTGTATTTGAATAGTTGACTGGAATTTGTTTTCCTGTTTTTATTTATTCACTGTAAGGAAAATGAATGTTATTTGCATGAGAGTCACAGCTGGACCTTGTTTCATTATGATGTAATTCTACATTTGATTTTTTACTTTTTCAGTATGAAGATGGTGTGGGTAACACCACTGAGAACTTTAACATCTTCTCCTTAATCCACACATGGTAGTTGTGTTCAGAAAGTGCCAGGCACTAAAATTGCTCCAACAAAATCCCCCAATGCTTAACTGGAATTGCTGGCTAATGCAGGTTGAGCTGAGTTAGTTAGTTAGTTGGAGTTTAGCGTCCCTTTTCAGCACAAATATGGCTATATCAGAGACGAAGGTTGAGCTGGGTAATGGCTATAAAACAGTTGTTGTTATCTACGTTCTTTATTTCCCAACACTGTGCCAAAATATTATATATTAGGCATGTTGTTCTAAATATGATCGTTTATGTTTATAACTGTCTTTTTTACTTCACACAAATAATATCCTTATTAGCTGTTTGTGTTCTTGTGATACAAGATACTGAAGTGAATCATTCTGCATACGTTGTACTTGTGCTGCAGCTCAGCGTGATATGGCCAACATGAGTATGCTGCCGGCTGACAATCCGTTAATTACGTCCTCGCACTCGATGTCGTTGATGGGGCCTGGCGTAAGTAGTGACAGTCAAGCACAGTCATGTTATCACTTCTCTCACACACATACTCCAGTGTAGTTTAGCGTTATTTGTGTTAACTTGTGATGGTGTATGTAGCCTACTGAGTAATTAACGGTGATTTGGGTATAGAAAGTTGTGCTGTTTGGCGTTATATCTGCTGACAGCAGATGAAGTGGTTGAACTCTTGTATTGGCTGTTGGCTGTTCATGCGCTCAGAAGCAAATCATATAGTTAAATTATCGCATCATCAAAACTCATGCATAAGGAATTAACAAATCCATAGGAATGTACAAACTAGAAGCTAGAGTACATTTGAGAACACTATTTCATGCCACAGCATTGCAGCATACCTACGTGACAGGATGGTGGAAGTGAACTGGATATACGGTTTTTATTTCATCATACAACCATCTTTATTATGCCCACCTGTAAATTAGTTTCTTTTATCACAGATTACACAGCTGCGTCTGGTATTTTGTTGCAGTACAACAGCTACATGATGAGCACGATTCAGCACAGCATGCAGAACCCGTCCGTCTACACTTCAGTGCGTACAGGTCACAGTGACGACTCGAGCTCACCAAGCCGCCTTGTCGGCGGCGTTCGCAGCGTGGAATGTCCGCAGCCTGCGTTTGCCAGTCTTCGGCCTTCTGCGCTGCTGTGTCCCGGCAGACCGGTGCCTCCGCTGGATGTGCGACATGGCGGCGGCACGTACGACGAAGGCACGCTGGAGTTTCTGTCGGCCGAGATGAACTTCAGTGCGCTGTACATGCACGACATTCACAACTGGCGACTCAACCACGCCCGACGCACGGACGACGAAGACGAACGTGCACGACAGTTGTGGCAAACAGACTCTCCGACGGCGCTCGATATTGTGTCAGTGATGCATCATATGCCGAATATACAGGAAGGCAGCGAGGAGGAGGAGACTGGTGCAGTAGCGGGAAGAGAAACAGATTATCTTCTGTCTGCCGGCTCTGGTCAAACTCCACTAGTCTAACGTGTACAGTTTGTTATTGATGTTGTGCGAGTTTTGTGCAAAAGTTGATAGAATGTTACTCAAGTGTTACAGGTAACAAACTAATGCACGGTTGTGATTGCTTGGTTTTGTTCCAACAGTTTCTTGAAATAATATAGGAGGCACCCGTTTAATGGCTTCTTTTCCAGGACAGTGTGGGTAAGCCAGCACCAGAAAGGTTGTACCAATTTGGATTTTAGTGAAGCAAGTGATGTTGGGATGGCAGTGGCATCAGCTGGACCATATGCAGAATCATTTGCACCTCACTCCAGATAGATAACCATGTCATTGCCTCATCGCTTAATTTTTTACAGGCCAGGTGCCCTTCCTGGTGCCCAACCAACAGTGTCAAAGCACTGAAGGCAGATTGAAATAACATTTCAGGAACTGCAAAAATTTATATCCACTGTTGCCTTGCATGCATTAGTCAAATGGTGCATCCTTTAATATACACCGTCATGATGCAAGTCCGATCAGAAAATTAAAAGGACACGAATATCAGCAGCAGCAATAATGCTAGTAATACCGCTTGCAAAAGTGAAGACCAAATAACTGCAGATGCCAAGTTGCTAATACTAACAGCAGCCAATGTATACAGTATTTACAGCTGATTTGATGATCTTCATCATGAGTTATGTTTATCACTGTCGTATTGCTAGTTGCTTAACCTGCTTTCGTGGCCTTTAATGTTTTTAATGTTTCAGCTTCTGTTTTATCAATGCAATATACGAAGATTTTTATGAAATCTTTGCACTGCAGATGTAGAACTTCAGTTTACCTAAAAGAAATCATGTAAATGTGTTTGTGTATGCATGTGTGTGTGTGTGTGCACGCGTGCGTGTGTGCGCGTAGTCAACTTTGTATCATGTGGAGTAAGGTGCAGTTTAATACACGGTTGACAATGGTTATAAATTGATACTATTCAGATGCCAAGTACGACAGTAGAGTATCTTATTCTTGTAACTAATCAACATGCTGAATATGCTCAGTGCTTTCAAGAGCTTTCAACTGCTTGTATATAATGAATGTACCATATCTGAACACAGCTTGTGTGGTTTGCAACTCTCAAGAGACATGCTTTAGCTTTGTGACCCAATAAATGTGAAAACTGCAAAGAAGGTTGAAGTGAATGCTAGTTTATGTATTATTTCAGTGTTTCCCAATCACTGTAATGACATTCACAGCCAGCATGCATACGAGTTGAACATTACGAAATAACAGTGATAGCCAATGCTGCTGCGGTACCGTTATCCACACCATTGTTTAAATGCATACTGAACCAGGGCTGGTCAAGTGTCACGCATTGTTCCTAGCTAATATATTCATTCTCACAAAAAAACTTTATAAAGTCCTTTAGTTATAAACAACTGAATTATCGAAGCAACTGTCCGTGATGCATCCTCAAATGCTGCTAAACTTCAGGCCCTTCACCTCCAGGAACAAGCTGAAAAAACAATGTAAGACAGGATTATAAAACTTTCATTATTTCCAATTACAGTTTTAATACAATTAAAGAAAGTCTAGAGTAAAAAGGTGCAAAATGCACCCATCAATTCAGTGACATGTGCAATACATGTACAACAATTCAGTTGCTCATTAAAAGGCAATGATTCTTCCACGTTAATCAGTCATTGCTCACACACATCTGAAATTCTGAATGCATTGCATTTGTTACCTGCTGAGACCCCAGAGGTCTTTATAAACATCTTTAACCTAGCGGCAAAAAATTAACTGGAGAAGTTGGGAATGCTAACCATCGTGATGTTGTTTCCATTCAGAAGAATTCGATCCAGTCTTGTGATTCGTCGGCCTTCAGCAGTACTTTCGCTGTTGTACAAACAACAACTGTTCTGGTGTATTGTTATATCCAGGTAATAGTACATTTACTCTAACAATGTTATCAACAAACAGTTGTGACGGAGATGGATACACGTGTAATTTTGTATCATGCCACTACATTTCTTCAGTTAAACTGTAAACAGTACACTGTAGTACAGGTGTATCTAAGATTACCTTCGTCAAAATGTCATCACATAATGCCTGCTGTTATTTAATGTACCGATCGGAGTGGCACCTTGGATTGCCAAGACTGGCCATAAACACAGCAGGTTTTCCAATACTAACAGCATCCGTTACCCACTTGTGTGCTGGTTTGATCATTTATACATAAATCGTAAACTCTTCTAGTGACGCAGTTTCCAACATAACTGTTGGTTGGGTCATTTGACCCATAAAAACCTGTCCCCAATATGACCTATGTGTTTAGTGGGACGTTAAACCGTGCTCAATCATCCAACAATTTAGGTTACAGTGCACTTTTACGATTACAATTTATCACACAAGTCTATATTTTTCATAAAAATTGACCATAATGTTTTTTTGCAAGTCATGTAACTGAAAAGTTAATTGATTTGATGTTAGTGTGCATTCCAATCCCTGCACTTCTCTAGTGCAACTAGCAAAGTGTATGGAATTCCGGCAACTGTTAGTTACATGTGACAACTCTTAAAAGTGCTCTCGTCTCTGATATAGCCATATTTGTGCTGAAAAGGGACGTTAAACTGCAACTACCTCTTAAAAGTGCTCAAAACACTCAATCGGCTGCAAACCATGTGCTAGACTGTAAACACTCATTAATTTAAGACAGTGTGATAACAGTGCTGCTGAAAGTGCAAGACATCCAAGTACGTACAATTCAGTGACATCTTCTAACACCATGTCTGACGTTATTAGATAAGGAAAGCTGCATAAACCAATTCAGTATTCTAAGCATAACTGCAAAGTGCACATAAATACTGCATTTTTTCTGGAATACATATAATGCTTCCCCACCCGAAAAAAAAATCTGAATAGTGCAACCTATACAGCAGTATAACTTGTATGTAAAATTCTCCAGCATAACATCACCATTAATGCTAGTCAGCATCATATGTTCTGTCACATGTACATACTGGGCTCATCTGCTACACTTACTGCAGTTGCCATTCCCTTTCCTATAAGCAACGCATTTCCCCACACTCCTTTAACATGAAAATTATTGTATCATAGGTTACTGCAATTAGTTTTTGTGTGCTTGTGAAGTTGTGACAACTGGGTACTTTTAAGGCCTGTTGTTACAGACGGAGTAGCGTGGTCTGTTGGTCTGTCTATTGATCAGTCTGTCACAGTCGTGAGCCCCACAAAAATAGCTGAACCGACCGAGATGTTGCTTGGGTTGTGCACTCGGATGGGCCCAAGGAATCGCATTAGATGGGGTGCACATTGGCGCCACCTGGCGAATACGACTGAACCAGCCGTGTGCAGCGATGATGCGGCCTTATGTCAAATTAGTTTAATCACTTGTTCTTGGTTGCTGTGAGTTTGGTTGTTAGTACCGATGCAATTGATCACCTGGAAAGACTCATCTGTCTGTGTAGACAGGCACATTAAATTCAGCTCACTCACACTTTAGCACAATGTCTACCAAGCATGACCTTGTGTTCCAGCATATATGAACTTTCTACGACTTTCTGTCCTTGAGCTACAAGTGATTTTTGGGCAACTGTTTGTAAAACAGTTCGCCCTAAGCTATCGGACTGTTGTCTGTCCTGTCCTGTCTGTCTATCCGTAACGTTTGTGTAATGTGGCCAAATGGTTGGATGGATCAAGATGCCACTTGGTACGGAGGTAGACCTCGGCCCAGGCCACATTGTGTTAGATGGAGACCCAGCTCCCTTCCCCCTTCCCAAAAGGGGCACAACAGCCCCCCCCCCTTTCAGCGGATGTCTACTGTGGCCAAACGGTCATCCATCTCAGCACTTGTATACTTTGCATGCTGTCACATCCATAGCAACCTGTGTCCATGTTCTGAAAACTGGATTACAATCATGACTGCACATTCCCACTGCAGACTAACATTCCCATATCCTCACTATCATTCTCCTCACAAGTGCCATACATGCTGCTGAACTCTAGTCAATGATATTGCCACAATGTAGAATAAACTGCAAATGAGAAATGCTACAGTACTAAAATGATGTACTGTACTGTAACAGTTAAAAGTGAATGGCAGGAACAGTGGATTAATAACAAACAATACTGACTGTGTCGTTTCTCAAACAGCCACTAGTATCCAGTATGCACTGTAACTTGGTAGTCTAACATTGTTTTATAATGTAATGCAAAACAGACTGAGACTTAGAAAAATACACAGCTGACTGGTAGCCGAAGTATTCCACAGCACACAACCATGGCAGAAAATTATTAGAAAAGCGTGAAAAACAAAAACTATTAGCAGAGAATATTGGTCCATGAAGACCGGTTTGACTCCAACTGAAGCCTACCAACACCAAACCATACTAATGCTAATGTGCAAATACAACTCTCACTACACACTGATGCACGAAAACTGCCAAAATTACTGACATTACCAAAAAACATGAAAGAAGCCAGGAAACAATTGTGGTTCTGACTGGAAGCTGCACTTCTAAGCCACTTGTACTAACTGACACTGGGGCTATCTATAATTTAAACAACAAATGCTACAAAAAATACTTTCATCAAGGATACTGACAAAATCATCAAAACCCAAAAGTGTGCCAACAATTTCTTTGTCATTCTTCATTATGATATGGATTTTTGATCCAATACACTTATCCACTATCTCTGCAACGACAAATATAACAGTTTTAGTTTGTACACACTGTTTACCAGTCACACTCTCAATTATTGCTACAATAATACAACCCTAATCCATAAAACTAATCCTACCCATACTTACCCTGATCTTAGCGGACCTAACCCCTACTAACAGGGGCTCAACATAACCCCTAACCATAACATAAGTGAATTTATTTTTTGCTGCTGTCAAATGTAGCAATAACATACAATCAATTACATACCAAACAAGCTGCCACGCATGACGACACTACATTTATTAATTAGAACACAAAGAACTAGTTGCAACCAAACACAGCACACAGATTAGCACTGGCAATGAGTTGCTATATACAAGGTATCGGTTTATCACGATGCTGTAACGTAACTAATACACAATGAAACAACAAATGAACACATACATGAACAAGTTTCACTGTTTTACTGTTACGCTTAGGGTTAGTAAGTTTAGTAGGGTGAGTAGAATTAGGTTAGTGTTAGGATAGGGTTAGTTTAGTTTTAGTGATGGAGTGGGGATAGGACTTCGCAACGCGCCGCAACGCAGAGTATTATATGTCGGGTCCCCGGTACCGAGCCTTTTTGCTCCCGGGCCAATTCGCTCCCCGGAGCGAATCGGCCAATAGGACTCTGGCCGCTTCGCTCCATGACCCTTTCACTCCCTGGTCCTTTCGTTCCCTAGACATTTCGCTCCGTGGCCCTTTCGCTCCGGACGGTCAAAATCACTATTTATTGTGAAAAAAATTCATACAAAGAAATCAAGGTAACCTAAAACATGCAGTAGAAAGAGCGACATAAAAACGATACACTCTGTAAGCACACTAGAAAAAAACTTATATCACACAACTAACTAACATCTACTTTTATATTAGCCACGTTCAAGCGAGCATGTTCGCATCAACAACAATGTACGTCTATCATTAGGAATTCGTGCATCGACGTCATGGACTAACGGAACGAGAGGGCCAGGGAGCGAAAGGGCCCGGGAGCGAAGGTGCCAGGGAGCGAGAGGGCCAGGGAGCGAATAGGCCAGGGAGCGAAAGTTCCAGGGCGTAAAAGCTATTTTCAGTGAAGGGTTCACTGAAACTTTGTGCACTGGAGTCTGTTTTCAGTGAATGGATTCACTGAAAATGCAGAAGCAATATTCTATTTTCAGTGAAGTGTTCACTGAAACTATGAGCATTGAGATCTATTTTCAGTGAATGGTTCACTGAAATATAGGGCACTAAAATCTGTTGTCAGTGAATAGCTTCGCTGAGAATACCGTTTAAAAAATAGACTGCTATACATCTTACATGCAGGAGTGTAAGTGGGATGCTCATATCATCATCTCCCTTCCTAGCCGTTCAGCCTGTCAGCGGATATGCCTATATGACAGATCCTGTGACACTCGGCTGGTGCAAAGCCAGACTTACGGTTACCTTCCCAGTGGAGAGCACTCCTACTGTCCCTTGACTAGTACTTATTTCCCTTCCCACTGAGGGTAGGAGGCTGAGTCAGTCTAAGGCACCTGGTGATGATGGAATAACACCAAAATTTTTGAAAGAGGTGGTGGACGAAATAGCTGAGCCACTCAGTGATATTTATAACAAGTCAATAAGTGAGGACTGGAAAACAGCTAACGTTACCCCAATTTTCAAGAAAGGAACTAAACTAGAT